>ERZ1023261.110-NODE-110-length-38468-cov-12.659204_pt1 | contig 38468 bp, 29 predicted proteins | sample MGYA00521234_ERZ1023261 | MGnify/ENA primary metagenome ERZ1023261 (study PRJEB32759, sample SAMN07749871) | skin metagenome | biome: transportation; feature: city; material: polyester macromolecule | host: Homo sapiens | place: Hong Kong:TC line | collected...
TCCTGCTCGCCCTCGAACTCGCGGAAGATCTGCGCGTAGGACTTCCCGGCGATGTTGCTCAGCACGTTCAGGCGCCCGCGGTGGGCCATCCCGATGCCGACCCCGGCCAGGCCGCTGTCCGCGGCCCCCGAGATGATGGAGTCCAGCAGCGGGATCAGGGACTCCCCGCCCTCCAGGGAGAAGCGCTTCTGCCCGATGAACTTGGTCTGCAGGAAGGTCTCGAAGGCCTCCGCGGCGTTGAGCTTGCCCAGCACCCGCAGCTGCTCCTCGCGGCTGGGCTTGGTGTAGCCGTGCTCCAGCTGCTGCTGGAACCACTCCCGCTCCTGCGGGGACTCGATGTGCATGTACTCCACGGCCAGCGTGCCGCAGTAGGCGTCGCGCAGCAGCTGCAGGATGGTGCGCAGCGGCAGCCGGGAGGCGTCCCCGAACCCGCCGGTGGGCCACTCCCGGTCCAGATCCCACAGGGTCAGCCCGTAGGTGGCGATGTTCAGGTCCGGGTGCTTGCGCATCACGTACTCGAGCGGGTTGGTCTCCGCGATGAGGTGTCCGCGCACCCGGTAGGCGTGGATCAGCTGCTGGATCCGGGCGACCTTGTTGATCTCCGTCTCCGGGTTGACCTGGTTGTCCACGGCCCAGCGCACCGGCTCGTAGGGGATGCGCAGGACCTCGAAGATCTCGTCGTAGAACCCGTGCTCGCCCTGCAGGTACTGGTCCACCAGCTTCAGGAACTCCCCGGAGCCGGCCCCCTGGATCACGCGGTGGTCGTAGGTGGAGGTCAGCGTCAGGATCTTGGACACGCCCTCCCGGGCCAGCACCTTGGGGGAGGAGCCGCGGCGCTCGGCCGGGTAGTCCAGGGCCCCGACGCCGATGATGCAGGCCTGCCCGGCCGACAGCCTCGGCACCGAGTGCACCGTGCCGATGCCGCCCGGGTTGGTCAGGGAGGCGGTGGTGCCCTTGAAGTCCTCCACGGAGAGCTTGTTCTCCCGGGCCTTGGCGACCATCTCGTCGTAGGCGGCCCAGAACTCGGCGAAGTTCAGGGTCTCGGCGGCCTTGATGTTCGGCACCACGAGGTTGCGGGAGCCGTCCGGGCGGGGCATGTCGATGGCCAGCCCGAAGTTCACGTGCGCGTGCTGCACGACGGCGGGGCGGCCCTTTTCGTCCTGGCCGTAGGTGACGTTCTGGGAGGGGAACTCCTTCAGCGCCTTGATCACGGCGTAGCCGATGAGGTGGGTGAAGGAGATCTTCCCGCCCCGGGAGCGGCGCAGGTAGTCGTTGATCATGGTGCGGTTGTCGATGAGCACCTTCGCCGGCACGGCGCGCACCGTGGTCGCGGTGGGCACCTGGAGGGACTCCTCCATGTTCGACGCGATCGCCTTGGCCGGTCCGCGCAGGGCGGTGACCCGGTCCTGGGACTCCTCCTGCTCCTCGCGCTCGCTGTGCGGCAGCTGGGCCGGGATCGGCTTCTGCCCGGAGCGCTTCTCCCGCATCCCGGCCTGCTTCGGCGCCTCGGTCTCCTTCTTGCCCGCCCCGGTGCGGGCCTCCGGCTGCTCGGCGGGGGCCGACGCCTTCGCGGGACCGGCGGGGGTCTGTCGAGGCTGCGCGCTGCGCCCGGCGGAGGCCGCCTCGGCGGACCGGGTGCGGGCCCCGTGCTCGGCGGAGTCGGCGGAGCGGGAGGTGTTCGAGGCGGGGGAGGGGGCAGGGTTCTTGGAGCCTCGGTCACCGGACTCCGCGGCCTGCATCTGCTCGAAGATGGGCCACCACTTCTCGTCCACGGCGTTCCGGTCCTGCTGGTACTTCTCGAACAGCTCGTCCACGAGCCACTCGTTGCCGGCGAACTCCTCGGGGATCTGGTGCTGTGGCTGATCTGGCACTTGGTCACGCCTCTTCCGTTGGCTGGATGCTTCTGCGGCGCGCCGGCTCTCGGGCAGTCGGTGTCGCGCACCGCGGGGCGGATCCCGCAGCAGGGATGCCCGCGTGTGCCGCGCGCGGGGGCGACATCGGACGCGGTTCCTGCAGCGGCCGGCATCGGGCGACACTGCCCCGGTGCGGCCGGAATCACCGTTCCAGTCTATGAGCCCGGCGGGCTCCCGGCCACTCCCGGCGGGACGAGGGTCCCGGGGGAGCTCCCCGACCCCCGTGTGACGACGGGCATAGCGGGGTCCCGTAGACTGCGGGGGTGCGATTCCTGAACCAGCCCACCTCCGATCTGACCTACAACGACGTCTTCCTGGTGCCCTCCCGCTCGGAGGTGCCCTCCCGCTTCGCCGTGGACCTGCGACCGGATGATGCCGTGGGCACCACGGTGCCGGTCATCGCGGCGAACATGACCGCCGTGACCGGCCGGCGGATGCTGGAGACCCTGGCCCGACGCGGTGCGATCGGCATCCTGCCGCAGGACGTCCCCGCCGACGTCGCCGCGGACGTGCTGCGCTGGGTCAAGGGGCGGGACCCCTTCGTGGAGTCGGCTGTGACCCTGAGCCCCGAGACGACCATCAACGAGGCCCAGCACCTGTTCGGCAAGCGCAACCAGGCCGCCGCCGTCGCGCTGGATGCCCAGCGGCGCCCGATGGGGCTGCTGGCGCCCGCGGACTGCCGCGCCCAGGACCGGTTCGGCTACGTCCAGACCGTGATGCGCCCGGTCGCCCACACGATCGAGCACCGCGAGCTGGACGCGCTGCGCGAACAGGATCCGGCCCGACGCACCGGGCTGCTGCAGCGTCTGCACGCGCTGAGCCAGGAGACCGGGGACCAGCCGCTGGTCGTGGTCGCCGACGGCGTCTACCGGGGCGTGCTCTCCGGGGCCGGGGCAGTGCGCGCGAGCATCTACGAACCCGCCCTGGATGCCCGCGGCCGACTGCTGGTCGGGGCCGCGGTGGGCATCAACGGCGACGTCGCCGAGCGGGCGCAGGGGCTGCTGGCGGCCGGGGCCGACGTGCTCGTTGTGGACACCGCCCACGGGCACCAGGAGAAGATGTTGCGTGCCCTGCGCGCCGTGCGGGCCCTGGATCCGCAGGTGCCGATCGCCGCCGGGAACGTGGTCTCCGCGGCCGGCACCCGCGACCTCGTGGAGGCCGGGGCGGACATCGTCAAGGTCGGGGTGGGCCCCGGGGCGATGTGCACGACCCGCATGATGACCGGCGTGGGCCGCCCGCAGCTGTCGGCCGTGCTGGAATGCGCCGCCGAGGCCCGGCGGCTGGGGGCCCGCGTGTGGGCCGACGGCGGGATCAAGCACCCGCGCGATGCGGCCCTGGCCCTGGCCGCCGGGGCCAGCCAGGTCATGGTCGGATCGTGGCTGGCCGGGACCTACGAGTCCCCCGGGGACCTGCTCACGGATGAGCAAGGACGTCAGTACAAGGAGAGCTTCGGGATGGCCTCGACCCGCGCCGTCTCCCACCGCACCCGCGCGGAGGAGGCCTTCCAGCGGGCGCGCAAGGCGATGTTCGAGGAGGGCATCTCCTCCTCCGTGATGTACCTGGACCCCGAGCGGCCCGGCGCGGAGGACGTGCTGGATGCGATCACCGCCGGGGTGCGCTCGTCGATGACCTACGCCGGGGCCGCGGACCTCGCGCAGTTCCGGGAGCGGGCCGTGTTCGGCATCCAGTCCGCCGCCGGCTACGACGAGGGCCGGCCCCGGGAGCGCTCCTGGACGGTCTGAGCGCCCGAGACCGAGCCCGAAGCCGGCCGCGTGCGGTTAGACTGGGCGCACTATGGATGACCCGCTGAGTCCCGTCTCCCACCCGCCCGCGCCCCTCCTGCACCCGAGTCCCTCGGGACGAGGCCCCGCCGAGGGAGGACGCTGAGCCCGTGGAATGGCTGCTCGTCCTCGCCGGACTGATCCTCATCCTCGGCAACGGCTTCTTCGTCTGCGTCGAGTTCTCCCTGGTGGCCCTGGACCAGTCCACGGTGGTCCGGAAGATCGAGGAGGGGGACGCCAAGGCGGAGCCGCTGCTGCGGTGCCTGAAGTCCCTGTCCACCCAGCTTTCCAGCTGCCAGCTGGGCATCACCATCACGACCCTGCTCACCGGCTACACCCTCGACGCCGGCATCCAGGGGCTGCTGGCCGAGCCGATCGCGGCGCTCGGCCTGGAGCCCTCCCTGACCCGCCCGCTGACCTTCGTGCTGTCCATGACCGTGGCGACCATGCTCTCCATGGCCATGGGCGAGCTGATCCCCAAGAACCTCGCGATCTCCGTGGGCTACCCCGTGGGCCGGGCCATCGCCCGCCCCCAGCTGATGTTCACCGCCGTGATGAAGCCGCTGGTGGTGCTGATGAACGGCACCGCCAACGCGGTGCTGCACGGGCTGGGCATCGAGCCGAAGGAGGAGCTGTCCGGGGCCCGCTCCCCGGAGGAGCTGTCCTCGATGGTCCGCCGCTCCGCCGATCTCGGCACCCTGGACGCCGGGACCGCCAACTTCGTGGCCCGCACCCTGCTGTTCTCCGAGCGCACGGCCTCGGACGTGATGACCGCCCGGCGCCAGGTGGACATGCTGCCCACCACCGCCAGCGTGCAGGAGATCATCGACGAGGCCCGCGCCACCGGGCACTCCCGCTTTCCCCTGTTCGAGGAGAACCAGGACGACGTGCGCGGGGTCGTGCACATCAAGCGCGCCGTCGGCGTGCCCCCGGCCAAGCGCGAGGAGGTCGAGGCCGGGGCCCTGATGGACGAGGTGCTGCGGGTTCCCGAGACCATGCACCTGGACGCCCTGCTGCGCGAGCTGCGCGCCGGGAACCTGCAGGTCGCCGTCGTGCTGGACGAGTACGGCGGCACCGCGGGCATCGCGACCCTGGAGGACCTCGTGGAGGAGATCGTCGGGGAGGTCGCCGACGAGCACGACCGCGTCGTGCCCGGGGTGCTGGAGACCGCCGACGGGCGCTGGCACTTCCCGGGCCTGCTGCGCCCGGACGAGGTGACCGAGCGGGTCACCCCGCTGGACATCGACGAGGACCCCGCTTACGAGACGATGGGCGGGTTCATGATGGACCGGCTGGGCCGGATCCCGCAGGTCGGGGACCAAGTCGCCATCGACACCGGGATCCTGGAGGTCGAGCGGATGGACCACCGCCGGGTGGACCGCATCCTGTTCACCCCGGCCCGGCAGGAGCCGGAGGAGACCGTGGGCGATGACCTCGGGCCCGAGCGGGCCATCACGACCCCCGGGGGCCTGCCGGCCGCCCCCGAGCCCCGACGCGAAGGAGGTGCGGCATGAGCGAGTGGACCGCCCTGATCTGGTTCGTGGTGCTGCTGATCGGCAACGCCTTCTTCGTGGCCAGCGAGTTCGCGATCATGTCCGCCCGGCGCTCGCAGATCGAGCCCCTGGCCGAAGCCGGGAACAAGCGCGCCCAGACCGCGCTGCGCGCCATGGAGCACGTCTCCCTCATGCTCGCCTGCTCCCAGCTGGGCATCACCGTGTGCTCGCTGGTGATCCTCAACGTCGCCGAACCCGCCGTGCACCACCTCGTGGCCGAGCCGCTGATGCACCTCGGGCTGGCCGAATCCGCCGCGGACCTCACGGGCTTCCTCATCGCGCTGCTGGTGGTCACCTTCGCCCACGTGATCTTCGGGGAGATGGTGCCCAAGAACATCTCCGTGTCCACCGCGGACCGCGCCGCCCTGTGGCTGGCCCCGGTGCTGGTGGTCATCTCCCGGCTGGTGCGCCCGATCATCTGGTTCATGAACTGGATCGCGAACGCGGCGCTGCGCCTGATGCGCATCGAGCCGAAGGACGAGGTCTCCTCGACCTTCACCGCCGACGAGCTGCAGACGATCCTCGAGGAGTCCACCGCGGAGGGCCTGGTCACGGACGCGGACGGGATGCTCTCGGGCGCCCTGGAGTTCTCCGAGAAGACCGTCAGCGACGTCATGGTTCCGGTGGACCAGGTGCTGTGCCTGCCCTCGGACAGCTCCCCGCACGATCTGGAGCGGGCCGTGGGCCGCACCGGCTTCTCCCGCTTCGTGCTGGAATCCGAGGACGGAACCTATCTGGGCTACCTGCACGTCAAGGACGTGCTGTCTATCCCGGACGAGCGCTACCGTGACCCCACCCCGCTGACCCGGGTGCGCTCGCTGATCAACCTGCGCCCGGAGACCACCGTGGAGGACGCCCTGGCCACGATGCAGCGCACGCACGGGCACGTGGCACGCGTGGTGGCCCGGGACGGGGAGACCATCGGGGTGCTGTTCCTGGAGGACGTCCTGGAGGAGCTGATCGGAGAGGTGCGGGACTCGACGCAGACGATGGGCCGCCGGCGCAGCGTGCGGGCCCCCGAGGGCTCGTGAGCCCCTCCTGATTTGCGAACGGTTCGCAGCAAGTGCGATGCTTGCTGCGAATCGTTCACAACAAAGCCGGGCGCCGACCGTCCGGTCCGTCGTCGAGGGGGAGGCCATGAGGAAGATCGCCGCGGGGATCGTGGCGGGGCTGGGCTGCGCGGTGCTCGCGCTGTCCGGCTGCTCGTCGCAGCAGGAGAACGCGGGGCAGGACACGGGCAAGCCCACCATCGTGGCCACCACCTCCGTCTACGCCGACATCGCCCGCCAGGTGGCCGGCGACGACGCGCAGGTCACCGCGATCGTGGACTCCACCAGCCAGGACCCCCACTCCTATGAGGCCACCGCCCAGGACAAGCTGAAGATCAGCCGGGCGGACCTCGTGGTGCTCAACGGCGGCGGCTACGACCCCTTCATGTCCGAGGCCGCCGAGGGCGCCGACGGTAAGGTCATCGACGCTGTGGCCGTCTCCGGGCTGCCCGGGGCCGAGGAGGCCGCCGAGACCCAGGAGCACGATCACGACCACGACCACGACGACCACGATCACGGGGACTTCAACGAGCACGTCTGGTACGACGTCTCCGCGATGAAGAACCTCACCCACGCCATCTCCGAGGACCTCGGGAGCATCGACGAGCAGCACCGGCAGGACTACCACGACCGCGCCCAGGCCTACGAGCAGAAGCTCGATGAGCTGAGCTCCGACCTCAAGGGCATCGGCGCCTCCGGACGCACCTACCTGGCCACCGAACCCGTCCCGGACCGGCTGCTGGATGCCGCGGGGATGAAGAACGAGACCCCGGAGGCCTTCTCCTCGGCGGTCGAGGCCGAGTCGGATGTGCCGGCGGCGACGCTGAACGAGGTCCACCGGATCATCGACGGCGGATCGCTGGACCTGCTGGCCTTCAACCCGCAGACCGAGACGGCCCAGACCCGGCAGCTGCGCTCCGCCGCCGAGTCCGCGCGCGTGCCGGTCGTAGACTTCACGGAGACCCTTCCCGAGGGCAGGGACTACCTGAGCTGGATGCGCGGCAACATCGAGAACCTGCGCAAGGCCCTCGCCTGAGCGGAGCGCGCCCCGCAGTCCAGGCGTCCATCCCTGCCCGACACCCCAGCCCCGACCCCCGTGAGGAGCACCGACCCCCGTCGTGAACGCCGTCGCCCGTCCCGCCCCAGCCCCCGGAACCCAGCCGGCCGCCGTCTCCTTCCGGGAGGCCCGGCTCTCCTTCGGCCAGCGCACCCTGTGGAGCGGCCTGAACCTGGAGATCGCCCCGGGGGAGTACTTCGCAGTGCTCGGGCCCAACGGCTCCGGCAAGTCCACCCTGCTGCAGACCATCCTGGGCCTGCTGGGCCTGTCCGAGGGGCGGGTCCGGGTCCTCGGGCGCACCCCGCACCGCGGGGATCCCGGCATCGGCTACATCCCGCAGCAGCGGATCCTGCCGCAGGACACCCCGCTGCGCGCCCGGGACATGGTCCGCCTCGGCCTGGACGGGCATCGCTGGGGCACCGGGCGGCCCTCCCGGGCCCGCCGCGCCCGGGTGCAGGAGCTGCTGGAGCAGGTGGGGGCCGCCGACTACGCGGACGTGCCCGTGGGGCTGCTCTCCGGCGGGGAGCAGCAGCGGCTGCGCGTCGCCCAGGCGCTGGCCGCCCGGCCGCGGCTGCTGCTGTGCGATGAGGCCCTGCTCTCCCTGGACCTGCGCCACCAGGAGGCCGTCAGCGGACTGATCGAGGACTACCGCAGGAGCGAGGGTGCCACCGTGGTCTTCGTGACGCACGAGATCAACCCGATCATCGACGACGTCGACCGGGTGCTGTACCTGGCCAACGGCCGGTTCACCGTGGGGACCGTGCCGGAGGTGATGCGCGGGCAGGTGCTCTCCGCCCTGTACGACACGCCCGTGCAGGTGCTGCGCTCCGGCGGGCGCTACATCGTGGTCGGCGGGCCCGAGCACGACTCCGCCACCCCGCACTGCGCAGGCTCAGCACCCCGGAAGCTCGATGCGGAGGGGATGCGCTGATGTCACCGGCCATCCTCGCCGCGCTGGCGCACCCGGGGTCCGTCCTGCTGGGCCAGGAGACCGGCTTCTGGCAGCGGGTCTTCGTCTTCGAGGACTACGGCGAGCTGCTGCAGCTGCTGTACCCCTCGATCATCGCCGGGGCCATCCTTGCGGTGATCGGCGGGGTCACCGGGGTGTTCGTGACCCTGCGGGACTCCGCCTTCGCGGTGCACGGGATCGCCGAGCTCTCCTTCGCCGGGGCGGCCCTGGCCCTGCTGATCGGCGCGGATGTGGTCACCGGATCCCTGGTCGGCTCGGTGGCCGCGGCCCTGCTGATCGGGCTGCTGGGCTCGCGCACCAGCCGCCAGCAGTCGGTGATCGGCACGCTGATGCCCTTCGGGCTGGGCCTGGGCATCCTGTTCCTGTCCCTGTACCAGGGGCGCTCGGCCAACCGCTTCTCGCTGCTGACCGGCCAGATCGTCTCCGTGGACGCCGCCCAGATCGGGCAGATGGCTCTGGGCGCCGTCGTCGTGGTGGGGGGACTGCTGCTGCTGTGGCGGCCGCTGACCTTCGCCAGCGTGGACCCGCAGGTGGCCGCGGCCAAGGGCGTGCCGCTGCGGGCGCTGTCCCTGGTGTACATGCTGCTGCTGGGGGTCGCGGTGGCACTGTCCGTGCAGGTCGTGGGGGCGCTGCTGGTGCTGGCTCTGCTGATCACCCCGGCGGCGGCGGCCAACCGGCTCACGGCCTCCCCGGTGCGCTCGGTGCTGCTCTCGGTGCTGTTCGCTGAGGTGGCCATGGTGGGCGGGATCCTGCTGGCCCTGGCAGGCTCCCTGCCGATCAGCCCCTACGTCACGACGATCTCCTTCGCTATCTTCCTGGTCTGCACGGGGATCCAGGCGATCCGGCGTCGGCACAGCGCCTCGGGACGCCGCACCCCGGCGGAGGAGACGACCGCGGAGAAGGCGGTGGCCGACCGCGGGCACCGGGCCTCCTGAGCCCCACCGGCCTCGCTCGGATGGGGGTCGGATCGGGGTCGTCTCAGTGCCGCTGGGCGGCGGCGCACTGGGCGCAGATCCCGGAGACCTCCACGACGTGGCGGATGTCGGTGTAGCCGTAGCGCCCGGCGATCTGCTCGGCCCAGGCCTCCACGACGTCGGCGCCGATGTCCTCGGCCCGGCCGCAGGAGCGGCAGCGCAGGTGGTGGTGGTGCTCCTCGGCCGCGCACTGGCGGTACAGGGCCTGCCCGCCCTCCCCGGGCAGCACGTCCACCTCGCCGGCCTCCTCGAGGGACTGCAGGATCCGGTAGACCGTGGCCAGGGAGACCTTCTTCCCGGATTCGGTGATCAGCCGGTGCAGGTCCTGGGCGGAGTGGAAGCCGTCCAGCTCGGCGAGACTGCTCGTGACGGCCCGGCGCTGGGGTGTGGCCCGCACCGGCTGCCCCTGGCCCCGGTGCTCCCGGTCCGTCGCCGTCCCGCCTCGCTGCGCCGTGCTCACGTGCTCCCCCTGTACCTTCGTGCCTTGAGCTGCGCGTCCGTCGGCCCGACCGCTCTCGGCCGGTTCCGGGCGCTTCCCGCCATTGTGCCGCGTGAGAGCACCGCGACGCCATCGGCGTTCGTCCTCGGCGTGCCCGCGGTCCCGGATCCGCGAGCAGCCTGGGCGGGGATCGGCGTCGGGGTCGGTTCGGTCGGTGCTGAGCTGTTCGGGGCTGTGCTGATCGGGGCTAGGGTGGGAGGCATGAAGCTGACCAAGTACTCCCACGCGTGCATCCGGCTGGAGAAGGACGGGACCGTGCTCGTGCTGGATCCCGGCACCTTCTCCGAGCTGCCCGAGGCCCTGAACGGCGCCTCGTTCCTGCTGATCACCCACGAGCACCCGGATCACTACGACCGCGAGCCCGTGCACGCCTTCCTGGCCGAGCACCCCGAGGTGCAGGTCTGGGCCCCGGGCGCCGTGGTCGAGGAGCTGCGCGAGGCCGTGGCGGATCCGGCGCGCATCCATGAGGCCGTGGCGGGGGAGAGCTTCGAGGCCGGGCCCTTCCAGATCCGCGGGGTGGGCGGACAGCACGCGCTGATCCACCCGCTGGTCCCCGTGGTGGCCAACGTCGGCTACCTCATCGACGGGACCCTCTACCACCCCGGCGACAGCTTCGTGGTGCCCGACGACGCCGAGGTGCGCACCCTGCTGGTGCCGATCCACGCGCCCTGGAACAAGATCCAGGAGGTCATCGACTTCGTCATCGCCGTCGGCGCCGAGCACGCCTACCCGATCCACGACGCCCTGCTGGCCGAGAACGGCCGGAGCATGATCGAGGGGCACGTGCAGAACTTCGGCGGCCGCTACGGCACCGCCTACCGGCACCTGGACCCGCGCGAAAGCGTCGAGGCCTGACCCCCACCCGCTGTTCCGACCCCTTCGAGGAGCCGTCCATGAGCACCGTGTTCACCAAGATCATCCAGGGCGAGCTGCCCGGGCGCTTCGTCTACGAGGACGAGCGCTGCGTGGCCTTCCTGTCCATCCAGCCCCTGTCCGAGGGGCACGTGCTGGTGGTCCCGCGCGAGGAGGTGGACCACTGGATCGACCTGCCCGAGGAGCTGGCCGAGCACCTGATGGACGTGGCCCGGCGCATCGGCCGGGCGATCCGCACCGCGTACTCCCCGCGCCGGGTGGGCCTGATGATCCAGGGCTTCGAGGTCCCGCACACCCACCTGCACGTGTGGCCCACGGACTCCATCGAGGAGTTCGACTTCGCCAACGTGGACCAGGACCCCGCCGAGGAGTCCATGGACCGCGCCCAGGTCCGCATCCGCCGGGCGCTGGCCGAGCAGGACTGAGCGCCCCGGGCTCGACCCACCCCCTCTGACGATGCCCGCCCCGCCGCACGGTCGGGCGGGCATCGGCCTGAGGAGCGCTCACCGCCGGGCCGCTGCCGGGCCCGAAGGCGCTCACAGCCCGGCCAGGGCCGCCTTCTGCGCCTTCTGGATCCGCTGGACCGAGATGGGCCGTGCCGTGCCCAGCTCCTGGGCGAAGAAGCTGACCCGCAGCTCCTCCAGCATCCAGCCCACCTCCGCCAGCTCCGGGGGCACCGCGCCGTCGACGGCGTGCCGCTGGGCCGCGGCGTCGTAGGCGTCCTCCAGCTCCTGCACCTGCAGCATCAGCTGGTTGTCGCGGTTCACCCGCTCGCCGATCTTCTCCAGGCGCACCCGCATGGCCCGCAGATACCGCGGCAGGTGCACCAGGTGCGCATACCCGGTGGCCGCCACGAACCCGGGGTAGATCAGGTGCTCCAGCTGCGCCTTGACGTCGTTGTACGCGGTCACCACCGCCAGCGAGGCCCCGGACTTGAGCATTCGGCGCACCGCGGTGGCCTCCTTCAGGATCGAGGCCACCAGGGAGGTCAGCTCGAAGACCGTGTCGATCAGCTCCGCCCGGACGTGCTCGAACAGCCGCTGGAACTGCTCGCGGCGCACCGGCGCCGGATCCGGGGTCAGCTTGTCCAGGGCCGCGACCGTGCAGTCCGCGATCAGCGCCTCCACCGAGCCGTGCGGATTCTGGGTGAACACGATCTTCTCGTCGTTGCGCAGATGATCCGAGACGTACTTCTGCGGGCTCGGCACCTTCAGGGCCAGCAGCCGGATCACCCCGGCCCGCTGGGCCCGGGCCCGCTGAGCCTCGGTGGCCAGCACGCGCACGGCCACCGTCTGCCCCTCATCCACCAGGGCGGGGAAGCCCTCGATGACCTGGCCGGCCACCTCCCGGGTGATGCGGGTGGGCACCTCCTGCTCGGGCCAGTCGCGCAGACCGCCGACCTCCCGCACCGCAGGCCCCCCGGCCGACGACGCCCGGTCCGCCCCCGAACCCGGCTGCGGCCTCCGGTCAGCGCGCGTGCCGGGCGCGCCGTCGTGACCGGCGCCCGCGGACCGACCCGCGCCTTTCTGCCCGGCACCGTTTCGACCACCGGGGCCCGACGCGGCGGCGATGCGCTGCAGCGCGTCCGCCGAGGCGCCCAGCGAGGCCGCCAGGGCCTCGCGCACCTGCGGGGCCAGCCGCTCCTGCAGGGCCTCCAGGTCCCGGCCCTCGCCGAGCACCCGGTTGCGCGGATCCCGGACCTGGAAGGTGACTCGCAGGTGCTCGGGGACCTTGGACCAGTCCCAGGACCCCGGCGGGATCACCACGCCCCGGATCCGGCGCAGGGCCAGCTCCAGGGAGCTCAGCAGATCATCGGTCTGGGGGTCGAACTCCTCCGTCAGGCGCTGCACGGCGGCGGCCGCGACGTCCGGGGCGGGCACGAAGGACTTGCGCACGGCCTTGGGCAGGGAGCGGATCAGGGCCGTGACCAGCTCGGTGCGCAGCCCCGGGATCATCCACTCGAAGGGCCGCTGGCGCAGCTGGTTCAGGAACACCACGGGCACCTGCACGAACACCCCGTCCGCGCTGGTCTGCGCCGAGCCGGGGGCGGAGGGGGCGAACTCGTAGCGCAGGTCCAGGCGCAGCGTGGAGTCTTCCGTGTCCACCTCCCACACCCGGGGGAAGGCGGACTCGTCGTACTCGGCGGCCTCGGCGTCCACCAGCCGCTCCGGATCCAGATCCAGCAGGTGCTCATCCTCCTGCCGGGCCCGCTTCCACCAGCGGTCGAAGTGCCGCTCGGAGACCACCTCGGCCGGGATCCGGGCGTCGTAGAACGCGTACAGGGCGTCGTCGTCGACCCGCAGGTCCCGACGCCGCAGCCGGGCCTCCAGCGCCTCGACCTCGGCCAGGCGCTGCTGGTTGCGCCGGAAGAAGCGGTGCCGGGTGCGCCAATCGCCCTCCACCAGGGCCTTGCGGATGAACAGCTCCCGGGACAGCTCCGGGTCGATCCGCCAGTAGTCCACGGGACGTTCGGCGTAGACCGGCACGCCGTACAGGGTCGCCTTCTCGTAGGCCATGACCGAGCCGCGCTGGGCGGACCAGTGCGGCTCCGAGTGGGTGCGCTTGAGCAGGTTCCCGGCCGCCTGCTCGATCCACTCCGGGCGCACGGCCGCGACCGTGCGGGCCCACAGCCGGGAGGTCTCCACCAGCTCCGCGGCCACCACCCAGTCCGGGTTCCTCTTGAACAGACCCGAGCCGGGGAAGATCGCGAAGCGGGTGCCGCGGGCCCCCTGGTAGTCGCGCTTGCGCTCATCGCGCAGCCCGACGTGGCTGAGCAGCCCGGTCAGCAGGGCCCGGTGCACGGCCTCCTCGTTGACGCCGGGGTCGATGTCCCGGCCCTTCCCGACGCGCACCTCGGCCTGCTGGCCCAGCTGGCGCAGCTGCTCATAGAGGTCCTGCCACTCTCGGACCCGCACGTAGTTGATGAACTCGCGGCGGCACAGCTTCCGGAATTGGCTGGAGGACAGCTCCCGCTGCTTCTCCTGCAGGTGCTGCCACAGCAGCAGGAAGCTGGAGAAGTCCGAGCGGTCATCCCGGAACCGGGCATGCAGCTCATCGGCCTGCTGGCGCTTGTCCGCGGGGCGCTCGCGGGGATCCTGGATGGTGAGGGCCGCGGCCAGCACCATGACCTCCTTGGCCACGCCCAGCTCCTGGGCGGCCACGATCATCCGGCCCAGGCGCGGGTCCACGGGGAAGGCCGCCAGGCGCCGGCCGATCGCGGTCAGGGGCGAGGCCCCCGCGCCGCGCCCGCCGCGGGTCCGGCCCCGGCCGCCTCGCCTGCCCTTCCCGGCGCCGCGCCGGGGGGCCTGGGCGGCGTCGTCCCCGGGGGTGTCCTCGATCCTCTCCTTCAGCGCCCCGAGCTCGCGCAGCACCGCGACGCCGTCGCCGATGGCCCGGCGGGCCGGGGGCTGGACGAAGGGGAAGCGCTCCATATCCCGCGGGGAGCGCACCACCCCGATGCTCATGGTGTGCAGGATCACCGCGGCCAGGTTGGTGCGCAGGATCTCCGGGTCCGTGAAGGCCGGCCGGGAGTCGAAGTCCTCCTGCGAGTACAGCCGGATCGCGATGCCGTCCGAGACGCGCCCGCAGCGCCCGGAGCGCTGGGCCGCGCTGGCCTGGGAGATCCGCTCGATGGGCAGGCGCTGGACCTTGGTGCGCGTGGAGTACCGGGAGATCCGGGCGGTCCCCGGGTCGATCACGTACTTGATCCCGGGAACGGTCAGCGAGGTCTCGGCGACGTTGGTGGCCAGCACGATCCGCCGCCGAGCCCCGGTGGGGCGGAAGACCCGGTGCTGCTCGGCCATGGACAGCCGGGCGAACAGCGGCAGGATCTCCGTGCCGGTGAGCCTGCGGTCCTTGGCTACCAGATCCGTCAGGGCGTCCTCGGCGTCGCGGATCTCCCGCTCCCCGGCGAAGAAGATCAGGAGGTCCCCGGGGGCCTCGTCGGCCAGCTCCAGCACGGCGTCGCACACCGCCTCCAGCGGGTCTCGGTCCTCCCCGGCGACGTCGTCCTCCTCATCCGGCAGCGCGGGGTCCTCGGTCAGCGGACGGTACCGGATCTCCACGGGGTAGGTGCGCCCGGAGACCTCGATGATCGGGGCGGCGTCGGCCGGCATCGGCTCGTCCTCGGGGTGCTCGGCCACCGGGTCGAAGCTGGGCGCGAAGTGCCGGGCGAAGCGCTGCGGGTCGATGGTCGCCGAGGTGATGACGACCTTCAGATCCGGGCGCTGAGGGAGGATGCGCTTGAGGTAGCCCAGGATGAAGTCGATGTTCAGGGAGCGCTCGTGCGCCTCGTCGATGATGATCGCCGAGTAGCGCTTGAGCAGCGGATCGTGCGGGATCTCCGCGAGCAGGATGCCGTCGGTCATCAGCTTGATCCGGGTGGCCTGGGAGGTCTGCGCGGTGAAGCGCACCTGGTAGCCCACGGTCTGCCCGATCGGCTCGCCCAGCTCCTCGGCGATCCGCTCGGCCACGGAGCGGGCGGCCAGGCGCCGCGGCTGGGTGTGCCCGATGCTCCCGCGTTCGCCCAGGCCCAGCTCCAGCAGCATCTTGGGGATCTGGGTGGTCTTCCCGGAGCCGGTCTCCCCGGCGATGATCACGACCTGGTGCTCCCGGACCGCGTTCATGATCTCCTCGCGGCGCGCGGAGACCGGCAGGGCCTCCGGATAGGCGATCTCGGGGCGGGAGGGCGCGGAATCGGAGGGCGCGGGCGCGCCCGCGGCGGGGGAGGGGGAGCTGTTCGACATACTTCCTGCCATCCTACTGATCCCGCCCGCGGGGCGGCCTCCTCCCGGAGGCGGAGGGAGAGTTCATCCCTCGGGCGGATGTGGGCGGCGCGGGGTTCTTCCTAGCCTCGAGACCATGATCGAGAACCTCCAGCACGTCGTCGAGACCATCCCTGCGATCCTCAGGATCCTCGCGCTCGCGGGCCTCGGGGCCATCCCCTTCGTGGAGTCCTATTTCGGCTCCGCGGTCGGTGTGCTCGCCGGGGTCAACCCGGTGCTGGCGGTCGCCGCGGCCTCGCTGGGCAACATGATCTGCATGATCGTGCTGGTGCTGGGCGCCGGGCGGGTGCGCGGCGCGGTGACCGCCCGGCGCGAGCCTCGCACGCCGAGCCGACGGCGGCAGCGCTTCGACCGGCTCTTCGACAAGTACGGCGTGGCCGGGGTGTCCCTGCTGGGGCAGACGGTGCTGCCCAGCCAGATCACCTCCGCGATGATGGCCGACATGGGTGCGAACCGCACGAAGATCATCGCCTGGCAGTGCGTGTCCATCATCCTGTGGGGCACGCTGTTCGCGGTGCTGGCCAGCGTCGGCCTCTGGACGGTGGAGTGAGGCGCGGACGCCGATGCGGCATCGAGCGACTCGCGAGCCGGATCGTGCGACGTGGACCGGATGATCCGGCGCGCGAAGCACGATCCGGTCCGCGAGACGGCGTCGCCGCGGCCGCATCCGGGCATGGAAAGTGCCCTCGATAGGATTCGAACCTACGACTTCCTGCTCCGGAGGCAGGCGCTCTATCCACTGAGCTACGAGGGCAACGCAGAACAGCGTACCAGGAAAACCGGGCGCCGCGCACCACGGGGCGGGCGCGGCCTTCGGTAGACTGGCACACCGTGACTCCCGAAGAACTGACCCGCGCCGTATCCGCCGCCCTCGACGAGGCCCTGCAGGCCCAGGAGCTGACGCTTTCCGAGGGCGCCGCCCGCCCCGAGGTGCGCATCGAGCGGCCCAAGAGCCGCGAGCACGGGGACTGGGCCACCAACATCGCCCTGCAGCTGGGCAAGCGGGTGGGCCGCAACCCCCGGGAGGTCGCCCAGATCCTCGCTACCCGCCTCGAGGCGATCGACGGCGTGGCCGCCGTGGACATCGCCGGTCCCGGCTTCCTCAACATCCGGCTCGACGCCGCCGCCGCCGGCGCGCTGGCCGCGACGATCCTCGAGCAGGGGGAGGCCTACGGGCGCAGCCGGGACCTGTCCGGCACCCACATCAACCTGGAGTTCGTCTCCGCCAACCCCACCGGACCCATCCACCTGGGCGGGACCCGCTGGGCCGCCGTCGGGGACTCCCTGGCCCGGATCCTCGAGGCCTCCGGGGCCACCGTGACCCGTGAGTACTACTTCAACGACCACGGCACCCAGATCGACCGCTTCGCCAAGTCCCTGCTGGCCGCCGCCCGCGGGGAGGCCACCCCCGAGGACGGATACGGCGGGCAGTACATCCACGACATCGCCGCCGACGTGCTGCGCGAGGCCCCCGACGCCCTGGAGGCCGCCGACCCGCAGGAGGTCTTCCGCTCCCACGGCGTCGAGCTGATGTTCGCCCAGATCAAGGCCTCCCTGCACGAGTTCGGCGTGGACTTCGACGTCTTCTTCCACGAGAACTCCCTGTTCGACTCCGGGGCCGTGGAACGCACCCTGGAACAGCTGAAGACCAGCGACAAGCTCTACTTCGCCGACGGCGCCTGGTGGCTGCGCTCCACCGACTACGGCGACGACAAGGACCGGGTGGTCATCAAGTCCGACGGCAACGCCGCCTACATCGCCGGGGACATCGCCTACATCGCGGATAAGCGCGCCCGCGGGGCGGACCTGGCCGTGTACATGCTCGGCGCGGATCACCACGGGTACATCGCCCGGCTGAAGGCCGCCGCCGCGGCCATCGGGGACGACCCGGACGCCGTGGAGGTCATGATCGGGCAGATGGTCAACCTCGTGAAGGATGGTCAGGCCGTGCGCATGTCCAAGCGGGCCGGGACCGTGGTGACCCTGGAGGACCTCGTGGAAGCCGTGGGGGTGGACGCCGCCCGCTACGAGCTGACCCGCTACTCCGTGGACTCCAACATCGACGTGGACCTGGACGTGCTGACCAAGCGCTCCAACGAGAACCCGGTCTTCTACGTCCAGTACGCCCACGCCCGCACCCGGGCCGTGGCCCGCAACGCCGCCGACGCCGGGGTGATGCGCGATGCCGGCACCTTCGACGCCGCCCTGCTCTCCGGTCCGGCGGACGAGGAGCTGCTGGCCGCCCTCGGGCAGTTCCCCGGCGCGGTGGCCGAGGCCCAGCACTTCCGCGAACCCCACCGGGTGGCCCGCTACCTGGAGGCCCTGGCCGGGGCCTACCACCGCTGGTACGACTCCTGCCGCGTCGTGCCCCAGGGCGATGACGAGGTCTCCGAGGTGCACCGCACCCGCCTGGCCCTGAACGACGCCACCGCCCAGGTCCTGGCCAACGGGCTGGGTCTGCTCGGCGTGTCCGCCCCGGAGCGCATGTGATGCCCGGGCAGCCCGACCCGAGCGTCCCCTCCGCGCCCGCCGCGCGGACGGACCCGCCGAGCCCGGATGCACTGACCCCGGATGCAGTGACCCCGGACCCGGCGGCCCTGGACCCCGTGATCTGGCCGGACTCCTTCCGGCGCGCCGCCGACGGTGAGCTGACCCTGGACGGGCACGGCGCCCGTGCGCTCGCCGAGCGCTTCGGCACCCCGCTGTACGTGGAGTCCGAGGAGGTCTTCCGCGCCCGCGCCGCGGCCTTCCGCACGGCCTTCGAGCGAGCCTTCGCCGAGCACGGGGCGCAGGTGAGCGTCTACTACGCCGGCAAGGCCTTCCTGTGCGCCGCCATCGTGCGCTGGGCCCGCGAGGAGGGGCTGAACCTGGACACCGCCTCCGGGGGCGAGCTGGCCCTGGGGCTGGCCGCCGGGATGGAGCCCGCCCGCATCGCCCTGCACGGGAACAACAAGTCCACCCGGGAGATCCGGCAGGCCCTGGAGGCCGGGGTGGGCCGCATCGTCGCCGACTCCGTGCCGGAGCTGCTGCTGATCGAGCGGATCGCCGGGCAGCTGGGAGTCACCGCGCCGGTGATGATCCGGGTGACTCCCGGGGTGCACGCCGAGACCCACGAGTTCATCGCCACCGCCCACGAGGACCAGAAGTTCGGCCTCTCCCTCGCCCCGGACACGGCCCGCCTGGCCTGGGCGCAGATCCCGGCCGCGGTGCGCGCCGAGGCCTGGCCGGGCCGGCAGGAGGCTCCCCAGGATTCCGTGGCCGAGCTGGCCGCGGAGCTGGCCGAGCACCTGCCGCACCTGGACCTGCGGGGGCTGCACTGCCACATCGGCTCCCAGGTCTTCGCCCCGGAGGGCTTCGATCTGGCCGCCCGCCGCGTGCTCGCGACGATGGCGCGGCTGCGGGATCGCTTGGGCCGGGTCCTGCCTGAAGCTGATCTGGGCGGGGGATACGGCATCGGCTACGTCGCCGGGGACTCCCCGAGGCCCATCGAGGACCTGGCTCGGGCCATCGCGACCTCGGTGGCCGAGGCCTGCGCGCGGCTGGAGCTGCCCCTGCCGCACCTGTCCTTCGAACCCGGCCGGGCGATCACCGGGCCCGCCGGGGTCACCCTCTACACCGTGGGCACGATCAAGGACGTCGCTCTGGAGGCCGCGGCCGACTCCGACGTCGCCGCCGACGCCGGTCAGCCGGCGGTGCGCCGCTACGTCGCGGTGGACGGCGGCATGTCGGACAACGCCCGCCCGATCCTCTACGGCTCCGAGTACACCGTGACCCGCGCGGATCGCTCCCCGGCGGGGGAGCAGGTGCTCTCCCGGGTGGTCGGCAAGCACTGCGAATCCGGGGACATCCTGGTGCGCGACTGCCTGCTCCCGGCGGACCTCGCCCCCGGGGACCTGCTGGCCGTGCCCGCCACCGGCGCCTACTGCTGGTCCCTGTCCTCCAACTACAACTTCCTGACTCGCCCCCCGGTGGTGGCCGTCGCTGCCGGGCGCGAACCCCGGGTCATCGTGCACGGACAGAGCATCCAGGACCTGCTGGACCGCGACGCCGAGCTGTAAGCCGCCCCGCCCGACGTCCCCAATCCCGACCGAGCCCCCGCCCCGCACCCCTCCCGAGGAGAGCCCATGAACGACACGCCCCTGTCCGTCGCCCTGCTGGGATCCGGCACCGTCGGCTCCCAGGTCGCCCGGATCCTCCTGGAGGACGCCGAGGAGCTGACCCAGCGCGTCGGTGCGCCCCTGCGCCTGATCGGCATCGCGGTGCGGGATCCGCAGGCGCCCCGGGACTACGCCGCCCCGGCCGGGCTGTACACGACCGACGCGGACGCGCTGATCGACGCCGCGGACGTCGTCGTGGAGCTGACCGGCGGCATCGAACCGGCCCGCACCCGCATCCTGCGGGCCCTGCGCGCCGGCAAGCACGTGGTCTCCGGGAACAAGGCCCTGCTCGCCCGCGAGGGTGCCGCGCTGCAGCGCGCGGCGGACGCCTCCGGGGCGCAGCTGTCCTACGACGCCGCGGTGGCCGGGGCCATCCCGATCCTGCGGCCCCTGCGCGACTCCCTGGCCGGGGATCAGGTCGAGCGGGTGCTCGGGATCATGAACGGCACCACCAACTTCATCCTCGACGCGATGCACACCACCGGGGCGGACTTCGACGACGCCCTGGCCGAGGCCCAGCGCCTGGGCTACGCGGAGGCGGATCCGACCGCCGACGTCGAGGGTCACGACGCCGCCGCGAAGGCCGCGATCGTCGCCTCCCTGGCCTTCCACGCCGAGTTCACCCTCGAGGACGTGCACTGCGAGGGCATCACCGGGATCACCGCCGCCGACGTCGCCGCCGCGCAGGCCGAAGGCTGCGTGATCAAGCTGCTGGCGGTGTGCGAGCGGCTGGAGGAGGGCGTGAGCATCCGCGTGCACCCCACCCTGGTGCCGAACGAGCACCCCCTGGCCAGCGTGCGCGGGGCCTTCAACGCCGTGTTCGTCCACTCCCGCGACGCCGGCCAGCTGATGTTCTACGGGCCCGGCGCGGGCGGGGCACCCACGGCCTCGGCGGTCATGGGGGACCTGGTCTCCCTGGCCCGACGGGTGGTGCTGGGCGGCCCGGCCGTCCCGGATTTCTCCTACGCCCAGCTGCCGGCCGTCGGGCCGGAGGATGTGGTCTCCAGCTACACGATGGGGCTGCAGGTGAAGGACCGCCTCGGGGTGCTGGCCGGGATGGCCCAGGTCTTCGCCGAGGAGGGGGTCTCCATCCGGACCATGCATCAGACCAAGCACGGCCCCCACCGCGGGGCCGGGCAGCCGGAGACCACGATCCGGGTGGTCACCCACCGGGCCGCGGACCGGCGGGTGCGGGCCACCATCGAGAAGCTGCGCGGGCTGGACGCCGTGGATGCGATCACCTCGGTGATCCGGGTGGAGGACTGAGGCCGGCCATGCACCGCTCGGACCAGACCCCGTCTCCCTCTCCGGCTGCCTTCGCGGGCCGGCCCGTCACCGGGATCAGCCCCGGTGAGGCGGTGCCCGTCGGCGCGCGGGTCAGTCTCCGGGTCCCGGCCTCCTCGGCGAATCTGGGCCCCGGCTACGACACGATGGGCCTGGCCCTGGGCCTGTACGACGAGCTCACGGTGACCCGCACCGCCGAGGGCCTCGCCTTCGAGCTGGAGGGCGAGGGCGCTCAGACCGTGCCCCGCACCCCCGAGCACCTCATCGTGCGCGCGATCCGGGCCGCCTGGGCCGCGGCGGGGCTGACGGGTGAGCTGCCGGGGCTCGGCATCCGCGCTCGCGGGCGCATCCCGCACTCGCGGGGACTGGGCTCCTCCGCCTCCGCGATCGTCGCCGGGGTCGTGGCCGGCAGCGCCCTGCTGCCGGAGGATCTGCGGCTGAGCGAGCAGGCTCTGCTGCAGGTCTGCTCCGACCTGGAGGGCCACCCGGACAACGTGGCCCCGTCCCTGTTCGGGGGACTGGCGATCTCCTGGGGCGAGGAGCACCCCGAGGTGCCGCGCTGGCGCAGCGCCCGGGTGCCCGTGGATCCGCGCGTGCATCCCGTGGTCGCGGTGCCGGACTACGAGGTCTCCACCCGGCTGGCCCGGGAGCTGATCCCCGCGCAGGTGCCCCACGCGCTGGCCGCGGCCGACGCCGGCCGGGCCGCGCTGCTGGTGCGGGCCCTGAGCGGGGCCCCCGAGCTGCTGCCGGCCGCGACCCGGGACTACCTGCACCAGGAGCACCGCTGCGAGGCCATGGTCCCGACGGCGCGGATGGTTCGGGCCCTGCGCGATCGGGGCTTCGCGGCCGTGGTCTCCGGGGCCGGGCCGAGCGTGCTGGTGCTGGCCGAGTCCGCCGATCGGGCCGAGCAGGCCGCCCGCGAGATGCGGCACCTGGGTGCCGAGGCCGCCGGGCAGGACCCGGCCGCGCCGCACTGGCGGATCGAGGGGCTGGCCATCGACGCCTCCGGTGTTACACTGGTGGACGAGGAGCGCCCGATCCGGCGCCGGTAGAGGCCCGAGATCAGCCCCGCTCCTCGACGGCACGGCCCGGTCAGCCCCTGACCCCGTGGCCTGCCGAGGCTGGCTCCTCTCCCCGTCTGGGAGAGTCGCACGTCGAGCTGTCGGACCCTCACCCATCCGGTCGTCGACCGTGTCGCGAGACCCCTCGCGTCATCTCCGCGGACACCGCGTCCTCCCCACGAGCACGCGCTCCCATCGTCGCCGCTGCTGAGGTCCATCCCGGCCCGACGCCAGGCCCACCCACCCGCACCGACCGTCCCGCAGCCCGCGGGAGCCGTGCGGGACCGATGCCCCGACGCCGCCTGCGCCGCGGGCACGCCACCATGAACTTCGGCTTGGGGCGCCATCATCGAAACAGCCCCAGGCCATGTCGAGGGGGAAGGATCCTTCGTGACCGAAACGACCGACCTGTCCACGGGTACGGACCAGCCGGGCGAGACCCCGGCCCAGGACTCCCGCGCCGCCGCGGGAGCCGAGCAGAGCCAGAAGGGCCAGGGCGGACTGTCCGCCCTGAAGCTGGCTCAGCTGCAGTCCCTGGCCTCCCAGCTGGGGATCACCGGCGCGCGCCGCATGCGCAAGTCCGCGCTGGTGGACGCCATCTCCGCGCACCAGCGCGGCTCCGCGGTCGCCGACCGGGAGAAGAAGGCCGAGCAGGCCGCCGCCGCGGCCGCCGAGGTCACCGGCCAGGACGCCCCGGCCGAGCAGAAGCCGGCGCGGCGCACCCGCTCCCGCCGGGCCGACTCCGCCCCGGAGACCGAGCAGTCCGGATCCGGCGCCGAGCAGGGCGGCGAGCAGAAGAGCGCCGAGCAGAAGGGCTCCTCCCGCCGCGGACGCGGGGGAGATGAGCGCTCCGGGGAGCAGGACGGCTCCCAGGACAAGCAGGAGAAGGCCAAGGGCCAGAACGGCCGCGGCTCCCGCGGCGAGGACCACGACGGCGGGCAGGACCAGCGCGAGTCCAAGGGCGAGCGCGGGCAGAACCGCCGCTCCCGCCAGGAGCGCAGCGCCGAGCGCGGCTCCGGGGACAAGGGCGGGGAGAAGCACTCCGAGAAGTCCGGCTCCGAGAAGAACCACGGGGACAAGGGCGAGGGCCAGCACGGCGGCGGCCGGAACGGCGAGTCCAAGGGCTCGCGCGGCAACCGCCGCGGCAACAACGGCAACAACGGCCCCGAGGATGATGACAACCGCCGGGGCGGGCGCAACCGCCGCAACCGCAACCGCAACGACCGTCGGGACCGGCGTCGGGGCCGCAACAGCGGGCCCGAGGTGGATGACACCGAGCTGACCGAGGACGACGTGCTGCTGCCCGTGGCCGGCATCCTCGACGTCCTGGACAACTACGCCTTCGTGCGCACCTCCGGGTACCTGCCCGGACCCAACGACGTCTACGTCTCCCTCGCCCAGGTCAAGAAGCACCACCTGCGCAAGGGCGACGCCGTCGTCGGCGCGATCCGCGCCCCCCGCGACGGCGAGCAGCAGAACAGCTCCCGGCAGAAGTTCAACGCGCTGGTGCAGCTGACCAGCGTCAACGGCAAGAAGCCCGAGGAGCTCACCGAGCGCGTCGAGTTCACCAAGCTCACGCCGCTGTACCCGAACGAGCGGCTGCGCCTGGAGACCGACCCGAAGAAGATCGGCCCCCGCGTGGTGGACCTGGTCTCCCCGATCGGGAAGGGCCAGCGCGGCCTGATCGTCTCCCCGCCGAAGGCCGGCAAGACGCTGATGCTCCAGTCGATCGCCAACGCGATCAAGGAGAACAACCCCGAGGTGCACCTGATGATGGTCCTCGTGGACGAGCGTCCCGAAGAGGTCACGGACATGCAGCGCACGGTCAACGGCGAGGTCATCGCCTCGACCTTCGACCGCCCCGCCGATGACCACACGACCGTCGCGGAGCTGGCCATCGAGCGCGCCAAGCGCCTGGTGGAGCTGGGCCACGACGTCGTCGTGCTGCTGGACTCGATGACCCGCCTGGGCCGGGCCTACAACCTCGCCGCCCCTGCTTCCGGCCGGATCCTCTCCGGTGGTGTGGACTCCGCGGCGCTGTACCCGCCCAAGCGGTTCTTCGGCGCGGCCCGCAACATCGAGAACGGCGGCTCGCTGACCATCCTGGCCACCGCCCTGGTGGAGACCGGATCGCGCATGGACGAGGTGATCTTCGAGGAGTTCAAGGGCACCGGCAACATGGAGCTGCGCCTGTCCCGCCACCTGGCGGACAAGCGGATCTTCCCGGCCGTGGACGTCAACGAGTCCGGTACCCGCCGGGAGGAGAACCTGCTCTCCCCGGACGAGGTCAAGATCATGTGGCGCCTGCGCCGCGTGCTGGCGGGGCTGGATCAGCAGCAGGCCCTGGAGGTGCTCACCTCCAAGCTGCGCGACACGCCCACCAACGTGCAGTTCCTCATGCAGGTGCAGAAGACCACGCTGGGCTCCAAGTCCGACGACTAGCACCACCCGATGACGCCGGCGCCGCATCCCGTCCCCTTCCGCGCGGACGAGATCGCGGCGTCGGCGTCCTCGCGTCCGCAGAGCGCAGCCTTCGGGCGCGGAGCCGACCGAGCCCCTGCCGGGTTCATCCGGTGCGATACTGGACCCGCCCGACGACCCACCCCCCGATCCGTCCGAGGAAGCCATGTTCGAATCCATCCAGACCCTGCTCGATGAGCACCAGCAGCTGCAGCGCCAGCTGGCCGATCCGGCCGTGCACGCGGATCAGGCCAAGGCGCGCAAGCTGGGACGGCGCTACGCCGAGCTGAACGGGATCGTCGAGGCCCACCGCCGGGTGCAGGGCCTGGAGGAGGACATCGAGGCCGCTCGGGAGATGGCCCAGGAGGACGCGGAGATGGCCACGGAGCTCAAGGAGCTGGAGGCGCGGCTGCCCGAGGCCCAGGAGCGCCTGCGCCGCCTGCTGATCCCCCGGGACCCCGACGACGGGCGCGACGTCATCCTCGAGGTCAAGGGCGGGGAGGGCGGGGCCGAGGCCGCGCTGTTCGCCGCCGACCTGCTGCGCATGTACGCCCGCTACGCCGAGTCGAAGGGGTGGAAGACGGAGATCATCTCCGCCAACGAGTCCGACCTGGGCGGGTACAAGGACGTGCAGATGGCCGTCAAGGGCCGCTCCAGCGACCCGGCCGAGGGCGTGTGGGCCCACCTGAAGTACGAGGGCGGGGTGCACCGCGTGCAGCGGGTGCCCGTCACCGAGTCCCAGGGCCGCATCCACACCTCGGCCGCCGGGGTCCTGGTGTTCCCCGAGGTGGATGAGCCCGAGGAGATCGAGATCCACCAGAACGACCTGAAGATCGACGTCTACCGCTCCTCCGGACCCGGCGGGCAGTCCGTGAACACCACGGACTCCGCCGTGCGCATCACCCACCTGCCCACCGGGATCGTCGTGGCCATGCAGAACGAGAAGTCCCAGCTGCAGAACCGGGAGGCGGCCATGCGCGTGCTGCGCGCCCGGCTGCTGGCCTGGCAGCAGGAGCAGCTGGACGCCGAGGCCTCCGAGCACCGCCGCTCCCAGGTCAAGACCATGGACCGCTCCGAGCGGATCCGCACCTACAACTTCCCGGAGAACCGGATCGCTGACCACCGCACCGGGTACAAGGCCTACAACCTGGACACGGTGATGAACGGGGAGCTGGAGCCGGTCATCCAGTCCGCGATCCAGATGGACGAGGAGCACCGGCTGGCGGCCCTGGGCCACGAGGACTGACCCCGTGGGCCCCGAGCACCCGCGTCCCGAGGCCGCACCCGGGACCGACGTCGCGCCGGCGGACCCGGAGCCGGCCCTGGCCCCCGGGGCGCCGCTGTCCGCGGGGCTGCGGTGTGCGCACCGGCTGCTGGCCGAGGCCGGGATCGCCTCCGCCCGGGTCGACGCCGAGCTGCTGGTCGCGCACCTGCTCGCCGATGCCGAGGGCCGCGCGCCGGGGCGAGGGGAGGTGGCCGCCGGGGCGATCACCGGGCGGTTCACGGTGCCCGCGGGCTACGCCGAGCTCATCCGACGCCGCGCCGCCCGGGAGCCCCTGCAGCACCTGACCGGGCGCGCCCCGTTCCGCCGGCTCGAGCTGCTCGTCGGGCCCGGGGTGTTCGTGCCGCGCCCGGAGACGGAGGTGCTGGTCGATGAGGTCAGCGCGCACCTGGCCGCCCGCCGCGCCGAGGCCCAGGGCTCTGAGGCCTCCGGCTCCGAGCCCCCGGGTTCTGAGAGCGCGCCCGACCCGGCCCCGCTGGTCGTCGACCTGGCCACCGGCTCCGGGGCGCTGGCCCTGGCCGTGGCCCAGGAGAACCCCGGGACCCGCGTGATCGGCGTCGAGCGCTCCGAGACCGCCCTGGCCTGGGCCGAGCGCAACGCCCGGCGCGTCGCACGGGAGCACGGGGTGCGCATCGACCTGCGTCGGGAGGACGCGCGTGATGCCCTGCCGGGGGCGGAGGGCACGGTGGAGGCGATCGTGACCAACCCGCCCTACATCCCCGAGGACGCCGTGCCGCGGGACCCCGAGGTCGCCCGCTACGATCCCCCCGAAGCCCTCTACGGCGGCTCCCCGGACGGCCTGGCGATCCCGACGGCGTTCCTGGAGCGGGCCGCGCGGCTGCTGCGCCCCGGCGGGCTGCTGGTCATGGAGCACGCGGAGGTCCAGGCCGGAGCTGTGGCCGCCCTGTTCCGCGACCGCGGATTCCATCGGGTGCGCACCGTGCGGGACCTGACCGGCCGGGACCGGGCCACCGCAGGGCTGGCCCCGGGATACCCTGGAGAGCGCGCGGAGTCCGCGCACCCCCGAGACGAAAGAGCATCTGCACCGTGAGCGCCACCGTGTACACCACCGATACCGCCGAGGACCGCACCCGCGCCCTGGAGAGGATCAGGGACCTGCTGGCCGGGGGCCGCACCGTGGTGATCCCCACCGACACCGTCTACGGGATCGCCGCCGACGCGTTCTCCCCGGGGGCCGTCTCCCAGCTGCTGGCCGCCAAGGGCCGCTCGCGCACCATGCCCCCTCCGGTGCTCATCGCGGATCCCGGGGTGCTCGACGCCCTGGCCGAGACCGTCCCGGAGACCTGCCGGGCCCTGGCCGAGCGCTTCTGGCCGGGGGCGCTGACCCTGATCGTGCGCTCCCAGCCCTCCCTGAACTGGGACCTGGGGGAGACCCGGGGCACCGTGGCCCTACGGGTGCCGGGGGACGAGCTGACCCGCGAGCTGCTGCGCGCGACCGGTCCCCTGGCCGTCTCCAGCGCGAACCGCACCGGGCAGCAGGCCGCGACCGACGCCGTCGAGGCCATGGCGCAGCTGGGCGAGCGGGTCGAGGCCATCCTGGACGGCGGCCGACGCCCGCTGGGCCGCGACGAGCAGATGCCCAGCGCGCAGGTCGCTCCCTCCACCATCATCGACGTCACGGGCGATCAGCCCGTGGTGGTGCGCACCGGCGCCCTGGACCTCGCCCTGCTGCGCGAGACCGCCCCGGATCTGCTGACCCGCGAGGAGCACGAGAGGATCCTGCGGGCGGAGGACCCGGCGCAGGGTGCGAGCGGCTCACCGGATCCGGCCGAGGGTACCCCTTCCGGGGCCGCGAGCGACGAGCAGGGCCCGGAGGACCCCGAGAGCGGCGGGGCCGACGCCGCGACGAGCACCCGCGGGCCCGGCGACGGTCCGCGGGCGGAAGCCCCGGAGCCGGGCAGCCTCACCCAGAGCCTGCTCGGCACGGGAGGCCCGAGCTCGGGTGCCGCGGTGGATCAGCTGCGCACCCGGGAGGCCGCCGCGGCGGGGCCGGGAGCCGGGTCCGCCCCGGCCGGGCAGCGCGTGGACCCCGTCTCGGTGCAGCGGGCCCGCGCGCTGTTCTTCGATCCGCCCGCCCGGGACTGACGCGGCCTCACCGGCCGCGTCGGCTGACGCCCGCGGCCTGGTGGGCCTGGCGCAGCACGGACCCCACGTGCCGCTCGGGCAGCAGACCGTGCCGTTCGGCCCAGGTGTCGTCCTGGTCCTGGCCGAACCAGGCCAGCTCGACGCGGCGCACCGCCGCGCGCAGGCGGTCCCCGGACAGCCCCGAGGCTGCGTAACCGGCGCGCACCAGCAGCCGGGCCAGGGGAGCGGGGATGCGATGCGGTTCGCGCCGTCCGGCGTCCCGGATCACCGAGGCGGTGGTGGCACCCTCCCACGGCTGCAGCAGGATCTCCGGCAGCGGCTCCTCCCTCAGTCCCGCGGCCACGATGAACTCGGCCAGCGCCTGCACCGAGGTGACCGGGGTGTGCTGGGTGCCGGAGCCCGCCACCGAGGCCAGGAAGGACCCGGCGAAGCGGGCCAGCGCCGTCGTGGTGTCCCGCCCGGATCCCTGTACGGAGGTGGCGCGGATGATGCACAGCTGCGCGGCGTGGTCCCCGGCCACCTGGGCCGGACGCGAGCTCGGGGCGGCCGGGTAGTCCGAGCCGGCCGAGCCCGGAGCGGCCCCCACCTTGGCGGTGGCCGTGATGAACTCGCGCAGCCGCAGCAGGCAGTCCTCTCCCAGGGCCTTGGAGAAGGAGTAGGCGGAGAAGGGTGAGGTGTCGGGGGAGGCGTCCAGGCGCGGCCGGGCCCCCTGCACCGCGGCCGAGCTCAGGTGCAGCACCCGAGTGACCCCGGTGCGCTGAGCGGCCACGGCGACGACGGCAGGCAGCAAGGCGTTTGCCCCGACCAAGGGCGGCAGCTCCTGCTGTCCCGGCGCCGCCAAGCCGGCGGCGTTGACCACGACCTCGGCGCCGGCGAAGGAATCCGCGAGGTAGTCGATCACCGACTCCAGGCGACGGGCTTCGGCGATGACCTGCCCGGCCCCGGTGGCCGAGGTCGCCAGGCGGGGTGCTGCGACCGGGGCGGCCCCGATGCCCAGCTGCTGCAGGCGGGTCATGGTGGCCGATCCGACGAAGCCCGTGGCCCCCAGGACGCGCCAGGTGCTCTGGTTCATGTGGTCTCGCTCTCCTCATATGCGGGCCTCGACCCGGGGGGCTGCCGGGTGAGGTCACGCTAAACTGGTGATCTGCAGCGGGGGTCCGCGCTGTGCCGGCGGCTCAGCCGGCGCGGCCGGAACGCCCTGTGACCACCTTACTGACGTACACGCCTCTTCGGGCGCCCTTGGTCCGGGGTTCGCGCGCCGGCCCAGCAGGGGCAGTCCGAGCCCGCGCACGGGCGGGCCGAGGGGAGAGGAATCCGACGTGCCAGCTGCCGCGCAAGAGCATCCCGCGCGACCCCGCCCCGAGGGCCAGGAGCCCCGGGTGGTGGCGGTGGTGGTCACCTACGACCGCCCCGATCTGCTGCGCCTGACGCTGGCGGGCATCGACGGGGCGCGGATGAGGCCGGCGGCCGTCGTGGTGGTGGACAACGCCTCCGGTCCGCAGACCGCCCGCGTGCTGGCCGAGCACCGGGAGAGCGTCCCCCTGGACGTGGTGCGCCTGGAGCGGAACCTCGGCGGAGCGGGAGGCTTCGCCGCGGGCATCGATCGGGCCCTGCACCGGCACGACGCCGAGCTGGTGTGGGTCATGGACGATGACACCGAGCCGCAGCCGGACACGCTGGCCGAGCTGGTGCGCACCTGGCGGGACTACGCCGAGGACCCGACCCGCCGCCCGGCCTTCGTGGCCAGCCGCGTGGTCTGGACGGATGGGCGCGAGCACCCGATGAACTCCATGCGGGAGCGGATCCTGCCCGGCGCGGCCCGGCGCCGCCGGGCCGCGCGGGTGGGGGCGCGCACGATCCGCTCGGGCTCCTTCGTCTCCCTGCTCATGGACGCGACGCCGATGCGCCGCACCGGGCTGCCCCTGGCCGAGTACTTCATCTGGAACGACGACTTCGAGTACTCCACGCGCCTGGCCCGCTTCCGCGACGCGGTGCAGGCCCCCGCCTCCGTGGCCGTGCACCGGACCAAGACCTTCGGGACCACGGATGCGGATCCGGGCCCGAGGTTCTACTTCGACGTGCGCAACAAGCTGTGGGTGTTCACCCGCAGCGCCTCGCTGGCGCCGTGGGAGAAGGTCCTGTACTTCGGGGCGACGCTGCGGCTGTGGCTGCGCACCTTCCGCGGGGCCTCGGATCGGCGCGTCGTGGCGGGGCGCCTGCTGCGGGGCGTGCGCGACGCGCTGCGGGCCCCGCGCCCGACCGACGAGGTCCTGCGCGGCTGCTACGACCTGCGCCGACACGCGGTGCCCGGCGAACGTGAACCCGAGGTTGACCCACAAGCTCAGGTGGAGGATGAGGTTTTCTCGGTGCTGATGCCGGTCTACCGCGGAGACACCGCGGAGGGTCTGCGCCGGGCCCTGGAGTCCAACCTCTTCGAGCAGCGCCTGCGCCCCTCCCAGCTGGTCCTGGCCGAGGACGGCGCGCTGCCCGAGGACCTGCATGCGGTCATCCGCGAGGTCACGGCCCGGGCGCGGGAGGCGGGGATCGACGTCGTCGTCCTGCAGCGGACCGAGCACCGCGGTCTGCCGAGCACGCTCAACGAGGGGCTGTCAGCGTGCACCCATCGGGTGGTCGCCCGGGCCGATGCCGATGACGTCTCGCTGCCCGAGCGCTTCGCCCGTCAGGTGCCGCCGGTGGTCGAGGGGCGGTACACGGTGCTCGGGGCCGGCCTGCGCGAGGCCGATGCGAGCCTGACCCGGATCGAGGCCGAGCGGCGCATGGAGACCGATCCCCGGCGGATCCGGCGCGCGGCGCGGCTTCGCAACCCCCTCGCGCACCCGACCGTGGTCTTCGACGCCGAGGCGGTGCGCGAGGTCGGCGGCTACGAGGAGGTCCCGGGGGCCGAGGACTACGCCCTGTGGATGCGTCTGCTGGCCCGCGGAGACCGGCTGGGCAACCTGCCCGAACCGCTCGTGGTCTACCGCGCCGGCGCCGCGGCCTGGGATCGCCGCGGGGGAATGGGGGCGCTGCGCCGGGAGCTGCTGCTGCAGCGGCATCTGCGCGAGGCCGGGCACATCGGCCCGGCCACCGCGCTGCGCAACGTCGTCGTGCGCGGCGGGTACCGTGTCATTCCGAGGGCATGGCGCATCCGCGCCTTCCGCGCCCTCATCGGCTCCGGTCGCACGCGGCGCGGACTGCGCGGCGGTCAGGGGCCGGCCACCGAGGGAAGGGAGCAGCCGGCATGACCGGGACGGGAACGTCATCGGAGGCGGCGGTCGCCTACGAGCGGCCCCGGGCGTGGCTGTGGACGCAGATGCTCCTGGACTCCGCCGCGTGGATCGTGGCGGTGCTGCTGGGGCTGTTCCTGCGCTACGAGATGGATTACGGTCTCGTGCACGTGCCCGGTCTGATCGCCGTGGTGGTGCTCGCGGTGGTCGCGCAGATGATCGCCGGCGCCCTGTTCGGCCTGTATCGGGGGCGCTACAGCTTCGGCAGCTTCGACGAGGCCAAGGCCCTCATCCTGGTCACCCTCGTGGTCACGATCGTGGTGCAGGCCTTCCTGCTGATCCTCGGGGTGTGGCTGCACATGCCCCGCTCCATCGGCCTGATCGCCTTCCCCTTCGCCTGGCTGTTCATGGCGGCGGTGCGCTACCTCAAGCGCATGTACGTCGAATCCAAGTCCAAGCCCAGCGAGCACGCTCCGCACGCCGTCGTGTACGGGGCCGGCTTCCTCGGCAACACCCTGGTCACCCAGATGCTTCAGGACAAGGACTCCCCGTACCTGCCGGTCGCGATCATCGACGACGACCCGGCCAAGAAGCACCTGCGCATCAGCTCCGTGCCGGTGGCCGGGAACCTCACCGATCTGCCGGCGGTGCTGCGCCGGGAGCGGGCCCAGGTGCTCATCATCGCGATGGCCGACCCGGACCCCGAGCTGATGCACCGAATCCGCGAGGAGCTCGGTGATGCCCAGGTGCGCATCCTCACCGCCCCGCCGCTGAAGGACATGTTCGGCGCCTCCGCGCGGCGGGCGCTGGATCTGCGCGACATCCGCCTGGAGGACATCGTCGGGCACCGACCCGTGGACATCAACGTGGAGGGCATCGCCCGCTACCTCACGGACAAGCGCGTGCTGGTCACCGGCGCGGGCGGGTCGATCGGCTCGGAGCTGTGTCGGCAGATCACCCACTTCGCCCCGCGGGAGCTGATCATGCTCGACCGCGACGAGTCCAACGTGCAGGCCACCCAGATCTCCATCACCGGCCGGGGCCTGCTGGACGGGCCGGACACGGTGCTGGCCGACATCCGCGACGAGGAGGCGCTGCGCCGGATCTTCCGCCAGCGCCGTCCCCAGGTGGTCTTCCACGCCGCGGCCCTGAAGCACGTCTCGCTGCTGGAGCAGTACCCGGACGAGGCGTGGAAGACCAACGTCCTGGGCTCGCGCAACGTCCTGCAGGCCGCCGCGGAGGTGGGCGTGGAGGTCTTCGTGAACGTCTCCACGGACAAGGCGGCCAACCCCACCACGGTGCTGGGCCACTCCAAGCGGATGGCCGAGAAGATGACCGCCTGGATGTCCCGGCACGCCGACGGACGCTACACCTCGGTGCGCTTCGGCAACGTCTTCGGCTCCCGCGGGTCCATGCTCCCGCTGTTCACCGATCAGATCCGCCGCGGGGGCCCGGTGACCGTCACGGACCGGGAGGCCACCCGCTACTTCATGACCATCCCGGAGGCCTGCCAGCTGGTCATCCAGGCCGGGGCGATCGGTCAGCCCGGGGAGGTGCTGATCCTGGACATGGGCCAGCCGGTGCGCATCTACGACATCGCCCGGCACCTGATCGAGATGAGCGGGCGCCACGATGTGAGCATCGAGATCACCGGCCTGCGTCCGGGGGAGAAGCTGCACGAGGAGCTGATCGGGGACGGGGAGCGCGGCGTGCACCGCGGCCACCCGCAGATCTCCCACACGGACTCCCCGCAGCTGGACCCGCGGCGCCTGGATCGCCACGAGTGGAAGCTGCGCGGCAACATGCCCGTGACCCAGGAGCTGCCCGTGCTGGATCCGCCCGCCCCGCGCACCGAGGTCGACGACGCCGCCTCCGGGCCGGACACGGAGCCTCCGGGCCCGGGGGCTCCGGCCGCGGACGCGCCGCGGCGGTGATCCCGATGCAGCCATCGCTGATCCTGCTGCCCGGCGGCCTCGGGCTGGTGCTGGGGGCCGTGCTGCCCCTGGCCGTCCTGCCGCTGCTGCGCCGCCTGGGCGTGCTGGACATGCCGGGGGAGCGCTCCTCCCACGCGGTGCCGACCCTGCGCGGGATGGGTCTTGCCACCGCCGCGGCCGCCCTGCTGGGGGCGCTGGCCGGCCTGGTCCTGGGCCTGGTGCCGGTGGACCGCTCGGTGATGCTCGTGGTGCTGACCGGGATGGTCGCGTGCGGAGTGCTGGGCTGGCGGGAGGACTCCGCCGGGGTCTCGGTGCGGGTCCGGGCGGCCGCCCAGCTGCTGATCGGCCTGGCGGTCACGCTGGGCCTGACCCTCGTGCTGGGCACCGGCTACTGGTGGATCCCGGTGGGGGTGCTCGCGGTGGCCGGCTACATCAACGTCGCGAACTTCATGGATGGGATCAACGGGATCTCCGGTCTGCACGGGCTGACCGCGGGGGTCTTCTACGCCTACGCCGGGTGGGTCACGGACCACCCCTGGCTGGTGGTCGCGGCCAGCGCGATCGCCGGGGCCTACCTGGCCTTCCTGCCCTGGAACCTCTGGGGCTCGCGGGTCTTCCTGGGGGACACCGGCTCCTACTTCCTCGGCGGCTCCCTGGCCTGCTGCGCCGTCGGGGCCTTCCTGTCTGGGGTCTACGTGGAGTACCTGCTGGGCCCGCTGCTGGTCTATCTCGCCGACACCGGCACCACGCTGCTGCGGCGGATTCGCCGCGGGGAGCCGTGGTATCGCCCCCACCGGCAGCACGTCTACCAGCGGCTGACGGATCTGGGGCTGTCCCACCTGGGCTCGGCGGCGGTTGTGACCGCCGCGACCGCGGCCGTGTCCGCGCTGAGCATCTGGTCCCTGGATCTGAGCCGGCCCGCGGCCGCCGCAACCGGAGCGGGGGCCGTGGCCATCCTGGGGCTGTACCTGAGCCTGCCGACGCTGCTGACCAGGCTGCGCCCGGCGCGCGCCCGCGGGGAATCCGCGTGAGGGCGCCGATCTGGCACCGCACACCCCGCCAGAGCCGCACCCCGCTGGCCGACGCCGCCCTGGCGGCCCTGGGCGACGTCGCCGCGGGCAGCCTGGTCCTGGCCGCGGCGGGGCTGCTGCTCGGCGGCAGCGAGGCCGCGGTCTCCGCCCTCGCGGGCGGGGGAATCGTGCTGCTGGCCGTCGCCGCGAGCTGGGCGCTGGTGCGGCTGGTGGGCGAGCAGGGCAGTCGGGCCGCGGCCGCCCTGCTGATCGCCTACCCCGTCAAGGTCCTGCTGGCCGGGGCGCTGCTGCTGGTCGTCCCGTGGCCGCAGGAGGGATCCCGCGGCTGGTTCCTGGCCGGTGCGCTGCTCGGGGTGGTGCTGATGCTGGCGGCCGAGGTGATTGCTGTGCGGCGGCTGCGGATCCCGTACTTCGCACCGGCGGGCACCCCTCGGGGATATCGTGGTGATCCGGAACGGGAGGGTCGAGCATGAGGAACGCATCGCAGTCGGAGCCGCAGGAGCCGCCGCTGGTGCCGCGCAGCTCGGAGGATCTGCGCAGCGCCGGGGACCTGGTGCGCCAGGGCGGGATCGCCGGGGCCTTCATGACGCTGATCTACCTGGTGATCGGCACCGGGTTCTGGAGTTTGGTAGGCTGGGGAGCGGACCACCTGCTGGGCACGCGTTGGATCGTGTGGCTCGGCGCCGGCGTGGGAGCCTGCGCCGGCATCTACCTGGTCTACCTGCACATGCGGCCCACGGACGACGACGCCCCCGGGCGCCAGCCGTGACCGCAGTGGTGAACATCAATCAAGTGTCGAGGTCCTCGCCGTCGCGTGCCCTGACACCACGCCGTACCTGCTGAAAGGATCCGCAGTGCTGGATACCGGGCTCGTTCTCGCGGCCTTCGAACCGCCCACAGTCGAGGACATGCATCTCGCCCCGTTCTTCCACGTCGGCAGCTTCGACTTCGGCAAGCAGACCCTGCTGGTGCTCCTCTCGGTCGTCGTCGTCGCCGCGTTCTTCCTGGCCGCGGCCCGCAAGCACGCGATGGTCCCGGGGCGGATGCAGTTCGTGGGGGAGGCCGGCTACGGCTTCGTGCGCAACTCCCTCGGCCGGGACCTGATCGGGGCCCACCAGTTCAAGCCCTTCGTGCCGGTGCTGTTCACCTCCTTCTTCTTCATCCTGGTGAACAACCTCTGGGGCTCGATCCCCTTCATCCAGCTGCCGGCCTTCTCCCACATCGGCGCGGCCTACGCGATGGCCGGCTTCGCCTACATCTTCTGGGTGGCCGTGGGCATCAGGAACAAGGGCCTGGGCGGGTTCTTCAAGTCCATGACCATGCCCTCCGGCGTGCCGTGGCCCTTCTACATCATCCTGATCCCGCTGGAGTTCCTCTCCAACCTGATCATCCGGCCGATGACCCACTCCCTGCGTCTGTTCGCGACGATGTTCGCCGGGCACCTGGCGCTGATGATCGCCGCGTACATGCTGGGCTTCCTGCTCACCGAGGGCGGGGTCGGCGGCTGGCTGACGGCGCCCTTCGCGGCGGTGTTCGGGCTGTTCCTGTACTTCCTGGAGCTGATGATCCAGGTGATCCAGGCCTACGTCTTCACCCTGCTGTTCGCCGTGTACATCCAGGGCTCCGTGGCCGAGGCCCACTAAGACTTCCGGCGCTTCGCGCGCCGGTCTGCGGGAATCCGCCGGAGCGGATCCGGTCTTCCCGCCCCTACGTACCCGCCGCTTGCGGCACCAGCGCCCGGCACCCGTTCCCGGGCACGATGAAAGGAAACATCCCATGGTAGGTTCGCTCAGCGTCATCGGCTTCGGTCTGGCAGCGATCGGCGGCGGCATCGGCGTCGGCCTGATCTTCGCCGCGTACATGACCTCCGTGGCTCGCCAGCCGGAGTCCCAGCGCGTGCTGCAGCCCATGCTGTTCCTCGGCTTCGCCGTGGTCGAGGCCCTGGCCATCCTGGGCTTCGTTCTGGCCCTGATCAAGTAGCCCTCCGGCTGCGCTTCAGAGCCGAACCGTCTAAGAACAGGAGACACCCACATGTCTGATCTCATGGCCGCGGAGGAGGGCAACAACATCCTCCTCCCGGACGTCTGGGAGATCGTCGTCGCGCTGCTCGGGTTCTTCATCCTGCTGTACATCGTCTGGAAGTACATCGTCCCGGCCTTCGAGAAGATCTACCAGGACCGCACCGAGGCCATCGAGGGCGGTCTGAAGAAGGCCGAGAAGGCCCAGGCCGAGGCGGCCGCCGCCCGCGAGGAGTACAGCCAGCAGCTGGAGTCCGCGCGCCTGGAGGCCCAGAAGATCCGCGAGGACGCCCGCGAGGAGGGCGAGAAGATCCTCGCCGAGTTCAAGGAGCGCGCCAACGCCGAGGCCGCGCGCATCACCGAGAGCGCGCAGCGGACCATCGAGGCCGAGCGCTCGGCCGCCATGGTCTCCCTGCGCACCGAGGTCGGCAGCCTGGCCACGGATCTTGCGGGCAAGATCGTCGGGGAGTCCCTCGAGGACGACGCCCGCTCCAACCGGGTGGTCGACCGCTTCCTGGCTGATCTGGAGGCCTCTCAGCAGCGCAACGCGGGAGTGAGCCGCTGATGGCCGGCGCATCGGGGCAGTCCCTGCGGGATCTGGTCGAGGCCTTCGACCAGCGCTGGGCCGCGGATGCCAGCACCACGACGGCGGAGGAGCTGTTCTCCGTGGTCGGCGTCCTGGACGCCGACGGAGCCCTGCGCCGGGGTCTGACGGATCCCTCGCGTCAGCCCGAGCAGCGCCGCGGCATCGCCGCGACCGTCCTGGAGGGCAGGGTCTACCCGGTGGTGCGCGAGCTGGTGGCCTACGCCGCCCGGCTGCGCTGGAGCGCCGAACGCGATTTCGCCGATGCGCTCGAGCACCTAGGGGCCGTCGCCGCGGCCGCCGTGGCCGCGCGCCGCGGTGGTCAGGAGGCCGTCACCGAGGTCGCCGAGGATCTGCTGCGCTTCGTCGCCGTCGTGCAGGAGGATCCGCGGATCCAGTCCGCGCTGACGGATGCCCGCGCGGGCGAGGAGGCTCGACGCCGCCTGGCCGAGCGGATCTGCCCGGTGCGCTCGGAGGAGGCGCGGCTGCTGATCGACCAGGCCGCGGCTCACCCGCGCGGGCAGGCCCCGGACGCGGTGGCCCAGCGCTTCGCCGATGCCCTCGTGCATCTGATGCGCCGCTCCATCGCCAAGGTCACCGTCAGCCACCCCCTGGATGAGTCCCGGCGCCAGCGCCTGGCCCGGGCCCTGTCTCGGGTCTACGGCCGGGAGCTGACCCTCGACGTCGTCGTGGACCCGCAGATCCTGGGCGGACTCAAGGTCCAGGTCGGGGACGAGGTCATCGACGGGTCGATGACGGCTCGGCTGGCGGACCTGGATCGCACCGTGACCGCGTCCTGACGCATCGACCACCTTCCGACACGGGAGGCCCGCGGACCCGCCGATGAGGCGGGCCGCACCGGCCCCCACCCGACAGACCACACGGATCCTCCGCCGCGGCGGATCGATCCACGACTACAGGAGAGCAGGGACACGAGATGGCGGATCTGACCATCAATGCCGATGATGTCCGCAGCGCGCTGAACGAATTCGCGGCGTCCTACGAGCCCGGTGAGACCGACCGGGTCGAGGTCGGGCGCGTGACCAGCGCGGGCGACGGCATCGCCCGAGTGGAGGGGCTTCCCTCCGTCATGGCCAACGAGCTGCTGCGCTTCGAGGACGGCACCCTCGGCCTGGCGCAGAACCTGGACACCCGCGACATCGGCGCGATCGTGTTGGGCGACTTCACCGGCGTCGAGGAGGGCCAGGAGGTGCACCGCACCGGGGAGGTCCTCTCCGTGCCGGTCGGCGACGCCTTCCTCGGCCGCGTGGTGGACCCCCTGGGCCACCCGATCGACGACCTCGGGCCCATCGAGTCCGAGGGCCGCCGCGCCCTGGAGCTGCAGGCCCCGGGCGTGACCCAGCGCAAGTCGGTGCATGAGCCGCTGCAGACCGGGCTGAAGGCCATCGACGCGATGATCCCGATCGGGCGCGGCCAGCGCCAGCTGATCATCGGCGACCGCCAGACCGGCAAGACCGCCATCGGGATCGACACGATCCTGAACCAGAAGGAGAACTGGGAGACCGGGGACCCGGAGAAGCAGGTGCGCTGCATCTACGTGGCCGTGGGTCAGAAGGCCTCCACGATCGCCTCGGTGCGCCAGACCCTGGAGGACAACGGCGCCCTGGAGTACACCACGATCGTGGCCTCCCCGGCCTCCGACGCCGCGGGCTTCAAGTACCTGGCCCCCTACGCCGGGTCCGCGATCGGGCAGCACTGGATGTACGGCGGCAAGCACGTCCTGATCATCTTCGACGACCTGTCCAAGCAGGCCGAGGCCTACCGCGCCGTGTCCCTGCTGCTGCGCCGTCCGCCGGGACGCGAGGCGTACCCGGGCGATGTGTTCTACCTGCACTCCCGCCTGCTGGAGCG
>ERZ1023261.116-NODE-116-length-37453-cov-7.597492_pt1 | contig 37453 bp, 30 predicted proteins | sample MGYA00521234_ERZ1023261 | MGnify/ENA primary metagenome ERZ1023261 (study PRJEB32759, sample SAMN07749871) | skin metagenome | biome: transportation; feature: city; material: polyester macromolecule | host: Homo sapiens | place: Hong Kong:TC line | collected...
CGGCGCAGCGCCACGAGGGCGTCCTCGGCGTCCCGCGCGGCCTCGGAGGAACGCCGGTTGACTTATCCCGGGTGCGGCGGCCTGCGACCGGTGATAACTCAACCGACGACGGCGGCCCGCACCTTCACGCGCAGGTGCGGGCCGACGTCGTCCCGGCGGGGTGCTCAGGCGGTGCGCAGCACCATGCCCGGGTGGAGCAGGGTCGAGACCGTCATGCCGTTGAGGCGCTGCAGGCGCTCCATGGAGACGCCCGTGCGCTGGGCGATGAGCCACCAGCCGTCGTTCGCCTGGACCACGTACGTGGCGGGCGAGGGCGCCGGGGCGGAGGCGGTCTGGCCGGTCCGCAGCACCATCCCCGGGTGCAGCACGGTGGTCGCGGTCATGCCGTTGAGGCGCTGGAGGGTCTCCATCGTCACGCCGGTGCGGTGGGCGATGATCCACCAGCCGTCGCCCTCGCGGACCGTGTACGTGCCCGGGGCCGGCGCGGGGGCGGGCGTGGGAGCCGGCGCCGTGGCGGCCGTGATGAGCACCATGCCGGGGTGCAGGACGGTGGACGCCGTCATGCCGTTGAGCCGCTGGAGCTCCGCGGCGCTGACGCCGGTCCGTCGGGCGATGACCCACCAGCCGTCGTTCGGCTGCACCGTGTAGGTGCCGGTGGTGATCGGGGTGGGCTCCGGGGCGGTCGGGTCGGCGACGGTGCGCAGCACCATGCCCGGGTGGAGCACGGTCGACTCGGTCATGCCGTTGAGCTCCTGGAGGGTGGCCGCGGGCACGCCGGTGCGGCGGGCGATGGTCCACCAGCCGTCGTTCGGCTGCACCGTGTACGTGCCGGCGGTCGACGGCTCGGTCGTCGGGGCCGGCGTCGGAGCCGGGGTGGCCGGTGCCGGCGGCTGGCCGGCCGCCGTCGCGATGGCCTCGGCGCGGTCCCGCAGGTCGTCGAAGCGGGCCATCAGGTGCTGCCCCGGGCACGCGGTCGCGGACGTGGCCCGGTGCGGGAAGATCGTGTCCACGGTGACGGGCGTGCCCGCGGCGTACTTCGTGCTGCCGCCCGAGGTCAGGGTGACCCGGCCGCGCGCGTCGATGCCGTCGCGGTACAGGTAGTAGGCGGTGGCGCGGGCCATCGCGTCCACGACCTCCTCGGACGGGGCGACCACGTCGTAGTCGCCCATCGTGGAGATGCCCATCGTGCCCCGGTTGAACCCGCCCGCGTGCGTGCCCAGCGGGTTCGAGTCCAGGGCGCCGCGGCGGCCCTCGTAGATGTTGCCGAAGCGGTCCGTGATCAGGTGGTACGGGAAGTCGCCCCAGCCGAGGGTCTTCGTGTAGTACGCGTAGATGCCGCGCATCTGCTCCACGGCCTGGGCGCGCGTGTAGTCGTTGGTGCCGGCCGTGTGGTGGATGGTCAGCGCGCGCACCTGGTCGAACTGCGGGGAGGACTCGGCCCAGGACTCGTCCGCGCCCCACTGCGCGCGGGTGATCACGTCCGGGAGGATCTTCGCGCGCGCGTCCGAGGCCGTGGCCACGGTGTGGGCCTCGGCGGGTGCGGCGCCCCCGACGACGGCGCTCGACTTCACGCCCCGGGGCAGGCCGGCCGTCTCCGCGGCCTGCTCGGCGGCCACCGCCGGGTGCGCGCTCGCGACGGTCTCGTCCGTGGCGGCCGTGCCCGGGTCGATGAGGGACAGCTCGAGGCCGGCCGGGGCTGCGCCGTCGACGGTGGTCACGCGCAGCTGGGCGCCGTCCGCGCCGAACGCGACGAACGGGTCCGTGCCGGTGCGCGCGGGGGCGGCGTCCTCGGGCAGGACGGGCCGATCCAGGACCTGCCACGGGCCCCAGGCCCCGTCCTGACGCACGCGGATCTCCACGCGCTCGACGGCGTCGTCCGCCGCGGCGTCCCACACGGCGGCGGCCACCGTGAACGGGCGGTCCACCACGGGCTCGCCGAGCACGACGCCGGCCGGAGCCTCCTCGGCCGGGACGAGGTTCTCGCCCTCCTGCGGGACGGTCGCGACGCCGGCGCCCTCGACGGGAGCGGCCGACGCGGGGGTCGCGGCCGCGCCGACGGTCGTGGCGCGGGCGGCGTCGTCGAGCGGGCGCACGTCGGGGGCGCCCTCCGTGGTCGCGGACGGCGGCTGCGGGAGCAGGCCGCCGACGAGGACGGAGAGCGCGGCGACCGCGACGGCGGGCGCGAGCGGGCGGGGGGACGCGGCGGAGCCCGGCAGGAGAATCTTCATGCGGATGCCTTCGGAAGGTGGAGTGCCCGAGGAATGACAGGCGCGGGCCGTGTCGCTTTCCCGGGTCGGTGACGTGGTGCGGGCGGGATGACGGCCGGAGAGCCGTCGTGATCGTAGCGTGATCGACCATTCCCGGGAGCATTTCTCGGAGGCTTGTCGGGTCATTTCACGCCCCGGTGATGTCCGGTTCATCCATTCACAGGTGGGCGCGGTGTGGCGCCGGGGCGGAGCACAGCGGAGGGGTGTCGGGTCCGCGCCGGGGGATACGGTGACGGGAGACCACCACGGGCCGCCCGGCCCGGGAACCAGAGGAGGCAGACCATGGCGGAGCCGATCCACATCGGCGCGGCGGCGGACGTCCCGGAGGGCGAGGCGATCGTCGTCCCGGCGGCGACGGCGGGGACGAGGGACGACGTCGCGGTGTTCCACACGGACGCGGGCGAGTTCCACGCGATCGACGACACGTGCACCCACGAGGACGCCTCGCTGGCCGAGGGCTGGCTCGAGGACGACCGCGTGGAGTGCCCCCTGCACGCCGCGCAGTTCTGCCTGCGCACCGGCGAGGCGCTCTGCCTGCCCGCCACCAAGGGCGTCGGCGTGCACCGCGTCGAGGAGCGCGAGGGCCAGCTCTACCTCGTCCCCGGCGCATGAGCCACGACGTCGAGGCCCCGGCAGGCGTGCCCGGCTCGGTCGCGGTGGTGGGCGGCGGCGTCGCGGGCTTCGCCGTGGTCCGCGAGCTGCGGCGCCGCGGTTTCGCGGGCGGGATCGCCCTCGTGGACCCGCAGGGCGTGCCCTATGACCGGCCGCCCCTGAGCAAGGAGTTCCTGACCGGCGACGCGGACGCGCACCGCCTGCTGCTCGCCCCGCCGGCATGGTTCGCCGAGCACGGGGTGGAGCTGGTGGAGGACGAGGCGGTCCGGGTGGTGCCGGGCGGCGTCCACCCCGACGGCGGCCCCGCGCCCCACCGGGTGGAGACGGCCTCCGGGCGGGTCCTGGACGCGGACGCGGTCGTGCTCGCCACGGGCGGGCGACCCCGGGCCCTCGACGTCGCCGGCGCCGACCACCCGGACCTGATCACCCTGCGCACCCGCGCCGACGCCGAGGCCCTGCGCGACCGCCTGACGTTCGGGGCCGAGGTGGCGGTCGTGGGCGGCGGCTTCACGGGGGCGGAGGTCGCGGCCGCGGCGCGCCGCTCGCTCGCCGCGGTGACGCTCGTGACCGGGACGGACGCCCCGGCTCGCGCGGCGGTCGGGCCGGCGCTGGCCGCCCGCCTGCACCGGATGCACGCCGAGCACGGGGTCGCGGTCGAGGTCGGCCGGGCGGCCTGGATCGAGCACCGGGACGCCGACGGCGGCGCCGCGCTGCCGGCCGCCCACCGGCTCCACCTCCACGACGGGCGGACCGTGGACGCCGACGTCGTGGTGCTGGCCGGGGGCACCGTGCCGGACACCGCGCTCGCCGAGGACGCCGGTCTGGAGGTGGCCGACGGCGTGCTCACGGACGCGATGGGCCGCACGACCGTGCCCGGGATCCTGGCCGTGGGTGACGCCGCGCGCGCCCGGGAGTCCGCGTGGGCGCCGTCGCGGCACTGGGAGCCGGCGCTGCGTTCCGGTGCGGCCGCCGCGGCGGCGATCCTGGGGGAGCAGGCGGACGCCCCGGGCGCCCCGTGGTTCTGGTCCGACCGGTACGACGCCCACGTGGAGGCCGTGGGGGACATGACGGTGCCGGCCGGCGGGCGGATCGTGGACCGCGAGGTGCGCGGCGTCGTGGTGGCGAGCTTCGCCCTGGCCGCGGACGGGACCCTGCGCGGGGCCGCGTCGATCGACGACCCCATGACCGTCAAGGCCGCCCGGCGCATCATCGACCGGGGGATCGTGGTGGACGCCGCCGCGCTCGCGGACCCGGCCGTGCCGGTCAAGTCGCTGGCGCGGGGGTGAGGGCGCCCGTTTCGTCAACGAAAGCGGCCTGGAGGGCGTCCGTTTCGTCAACGAAAGCGGTCAGGTGCCGCAGTAGGTGACGAACGGGGCCCCGTCCGCCGGACCCGGCTGCGCGTACCGCTCGAACCCGGGGCGCGGGGTGAAGGGATCCGTGACGGCCTCGAGCAGCCGGTGGACGGCGGTGAGGTCCCCGTCCTCCGCGGCCGTCAGGGCCTCGTCGAGCAGGTGGTTCCGCGGGATGTAGACGGGGTTCACCGCGCGCATGCGGGCCGGATCGGGACCCATCGCCCGCCAGTCCGAGAGCCAGGCGGCGAGCCCCGCGGGGTCCGGGGCGCCGGGGACGAGCCGTGCCGCCTCGGTGCGGGCCGCGTCGTCGTCCACGGGCGGCGCCGTGTGCTCGGCCAGCCGCACCCAGAACGAGGTCCAGTCGGCCCGCGCCGCGGCCAGCCACGGGAACAGGCGGTCGGTGAGCGCGGCGACGTCGTCCTCCGCCACCGACGCCGGGAGGCCGAGCTTGTCCCGCAGTCCGCCCCGCCACGCCGCGAGATGGGCGCCGTGGAACCTGCCCAGCGCCTCCTGGGCGAGCGCGACGGCGCGGTCGGGGTCGTCGTCGAGCACGGGCACGAGGGCCTCGCCGAGCCGGGCGAGGTTCCACGCGGCGATGGGCCCCTGGTTGCCGTACGCGTACCGGCCCTGGGTGTCGATCGAGGAGAAGCTCGCGGCCGGGTCGAAGGCGTCGATGAACGCGCAGGGGCCGTAGTCGATGGTCTCGCCGGACAGGGTCATGTTGTCCGTGTTCATCACACCGTGCACGAAGCCGACGAGCATCCAGCGGGAGACGAGCTCGGCCTGCGCGGCGATCACCGCCTCGTAGAGCGCGAGCGCGGGGTGCTCGGCGTCGGTGGCGTGCGGGTGGTGGCGGGCGATGGCCTCGTCGACGATCCGGCGCAGCACCTCCGTGGGGTGCGCCTGCTCGGGGAGGGCCGCGGCGTACTGGGCCGTGCCGACGCGCAGGTGCGACGCGGCCGTCCGGGCCAGCACCGCGCCCGGCAGCACGGTTTCGCGGCGGACCGGGTGGCCCGTGGCGACGACGGCCAGCGCCCGCGTGGTCGGCACGCCGAGGGCGTGCATCGCCTCGGAGACCACGTACTCGCGGAGCATGGGGCCGAGCACGGCCTGCCCGTCGGCGTTGCCGCGCGCGAAGGGCGTGCGACCGGAGCCCTTGAGATGCAGGTCGTGGAGCCGACCGTCCGGAGCCGTGAGCTCGCCGAGGAGGAGGGCGCGCCCGTCGCCCAGGCGGGGGGAGTAGTGGCCGAACTGGTGGCCCGCGTACGCCTGCGCGACCGGCCGCGCGTCCGGGCCGGGCTGCTCGCCGGTGAGGAAGGAGACGCCGTCGTCGGTGGCGAGCCACTCGGCGTCGAGGCCGAGCTCCGCCGCGAGGCCGGCGTTGAGCAGGACGAGCCGCGGGCCGTCCGTGGCCTGGGCCTGCCAGGGCAGGGCGAGCTCGGGGAAGGTGTCGGCGAAATGCGAGCTCAGGGCGGGAACGGACGTGGTCATGGGGCCACGCTACGTGGGGGAGGACGGGTGTTCACGGGCCGACTCCCACCGCACCCGTCCTTTCGAGGCGGGAAATCGACCCCACGGGCGTGGACCAGAGCGCTTTGACCTGGATTTCCCGCCTCGAAACGGGGGGCCGTGGCGGACTGCGGTGACCGTGGATCTCACCGGGTCACCCACCGAACGCGGCCGCCCGGCGCCGCACCCGCGCGACGACGTCCGCGTAGTCGTCCCGGGCGTCGGCCCACATGACCTTGATCGAGAGCCAGTCGTGGTCGGCGCACCAGCGGTCGCGCAGCACGTCCCGGGCCTGCTGCTCGGCGGTGCGGTGGTGCTCGCCCTCGTATTGCAACGCGAGGCGCCACGGCCGATACCCGAGGTCGACCGTCGGAGCGCGGCGGTCTGACGGGTCCAGCCGGCACTGCACCTCGGGCTCCGGCAGCCCGGCATCGACGAGCGCCAGCCGCAGACGCGTCTCGCGCGGCGAATCCGCCCCCACGCGCATCCTCGCCAGCGCCGCCCGGGCCAGTCCTCGCCCCCGGAAACGTCCCCGTTCGGCCAGCGATCGGACGAGCTCCTCCGGGGTGTAGGCGGGATCCCCGCGTCCGCCGCCGGGCAGCCACGGCGGGCAGAGCAGGGCGTCACCGGCGACGACGACGTCCCGCTCCGTGAGCGCCGACCGTGCCGCGCACAGGTCCCACAGCGTGCGGGCCGGCGTCGTCACGAGCACGCCGCCCCGCGTCATCCGCTGTCCCTCCGGCACCTCGATGCGGTGGGGCACCAGACCCGCCTGGACCGGCCGGCCGCCCGAGGTGCCGACGCTGACGTGCACCGCACCGGGGGCCAGCAGCCGTGCGGGCACGGTCAGGCCGTGCAGGCGGGCGGCGGTCTCATGGCTGACGACGACGCCGGGGTGGCGCCGCTGGTACGCGCGGACCTCGTCCATCGTCCACTCACGGACGGAGACCGCCGCAGGGCCGGCCGGCCCGTAGATGCCGTGGCGCAGCCGCCGCAGGTCTGAGGACTGCAGTCGGGACCACGTCACACCCGCCCGGCGCGCGTCATCGACCGTGAAGGCGGTGGGGTCGATCGACGGCGGCAGCGGGGCGGGACGACGGGGCATGCGGCGAGCGTGCCCCGTCGCTCCGCGTCCCGAGACGGACGAGCGGGGGCCTGGGGACGCACGAGGGGGCCCGGCGTGGTTGTGCAGGAGGCGGTGACGTCCCCCGGGGCGCCGGCCCCGAGCCATTCGAGGCGGGAAATCCACGTCATGGGCCAGGATCGGACGTCCATGGGGTGGATTTCGCGCCCCGAAGTGAGGGGATGACCAGGTCAGTACGACGTGCGGGGCGCGCCCTCCCCGTCGGCCGCGGCGTCGCTCGGCTCCGGGCACCAGCGGTCGGCGAGGGCCTCGGCGGCGCGGGCCAGCAGGGCGACGTCGGCGCCCACGTTGACGTAGTCCGCACCGGCGGCGGCGTAGGCGTCGGCCTGCGCGGGCACGAACGCATTGACGCCCACGAACTTCCCGGCGGCCTTGACCTTCGCGATGACCTCCTCGACCGCGGCCACCACCTCCGGGTGCGACTGCTGGCCGAGCAGGCCCAGGGACGCGGAGAGGTCCGAGGGGCCGATGAAGACGCCGTCGATCCCGTCCACCGCCGCGATCTCGTCCGCGTTGCGCACGCCGGCGGCCGTCTCGATCTGCACGATCACGGAGACGTGGTCCGCCGCGCCGGGCAGGTAGCCGGGGATCCGGTTCCAGCGGCCCGAGCGTGCCAGGGCGGAGCCCACGCCGCGCACCCCGCCCTCGGCGGAGCCGTCCGGGTAGCGGGCGGCGGCCACGGCGCGGCGGGCCATCGCGGCGTCGTCGACCATGGGCACCAGCAGCGTCTGGGCGCCCAGGTCCAGGAACTGCTTGATGGCCACGGTGTCCAGCGCCGGCACGCGCACCAGGGTGGGCACACGGTAGCCGGCGATCGTGCGCAGCTGGGCGAGGACGTCCTGCAGGGTCAGCGGTGCGTGCTCGGCGTCGATGAGCAGGTAGTCGAGGCCCGCGCCGGCGCAGATCTCCGCCGTCGTCGGGTCCCCGGAGGAGAGGAACATGCCGGCGGCGGGGCGGCCCCCACGGGCGGCGACGGCCTCGGGCGTGAAGAGGTCGCGGAACAGCGGCTGCGGGTTGTGGCGGACGGGCATGGGACGTTCCTCCGGGGTTCTCCGCGCCCTCCACCCGACGCGGGTTGAGTTGTCGCGGGTGGAGCGGGGTCGTACTGGTGATAGGTCAACCCGCGTTGCGGGCGGGCGGGCGCGGGCGGGCGGGGCGACGACGACGGGCGGGTCAGGCGAAGCGGCAGGTGATGGTGCCGAGCGGGCCGTAGTCGGCGTAGACGGTGTCGCCCTCGTACACCCACATCGGGCGGGTGAAGGAGCCGGCGAGCACGATCTCACCGGCTTCGAGCGCGTCTCCGTGCTCGGCGATGCGGTTGGCCAGCCAGTGCACGCCGTTGGCCGGGTGGTTCAGCACGCCCGCGGCCACGCCGGTCTCGATGATCTCCTCGTTGCGGGAGAGGATGCCGGAGACCCACCGCAGGTCGACGTCGTGCACGCCCACGGGGCGGCCGCCGATCACCAGGGAGCCCAGGGCGGCGTTGTCCGAGATGGTGTCCGTGATGGTGCGGCCGGCCATCTCGATGCGCGAGTCCAGCACCTCCAGCGCGGGCACCACGTACTCGGTGGCGCGCAGCACGTCCATCAGGTTCAGGCCGGGCCCACGCAGCTCGTCCTTGAGCACGAACGCCAGCTCCATCTCGATGCGCGGATGGGTGTACTTCTTCCACTCGTACACGTGGCCGGACTCGAACACCTGGTCGTCGAAGATCACGCCGTAGTCCGGCTCGTCGATCCCGGTCGCGTCCTGCATGGCCTTGGAGGTCAGGCCGATCTTGTGGCCCACCTTGCGGCGGCCCGCCTCGACCTGGCGCTCGGCCCAGATGCGCTGGACGGCGTACGAGTCCTCGATCTCCATCTCCGGGTAGCGCGCGGTCAGCCGCGGCACGGGCACGCGGTCGATGCCCGCGCGGTGCAGCTCGTCGGCGATCTTGACGTGGGTCTCGTGGTCCAGCACAGCGGTCTCCTTCACGACGACGGGCAGGGGCCTGGCCTTGATCGTATACGATTACGCGGCTCGGCCCCCGGCCCCGTCGCCATCCTGTCACCGCCCCGGATCAGTCCGGGGCGCGCGTCCCGATGCCCAGCCCGGGCTTGCGGCGGTGCACCGTGAGCCAGGCCAGCCCCCCGACGCCCGTCTGCGAGGCGGGACACCCCTGCTCCCCACGCTTTGAGGCGGGAAATCGAGCTCAAACTGGCCCTCCCGGCTCGAATGAGGTGGATTTTCCGCCTCGAACGGCGTGGGGCGGGGAGACGCGGAGGATGGTAGGGAGGGCGGACGCCGACGGCGGGCACCTGCGTTGGGTGCCCGCCGTCGTCGTGGTGTCCCGAAGCGGTGCCGGCCGTGCCGGTCAGAGCTGGTTGCCGAGCTTGTACTCGCCCTGCTTCCACTCCGGCATGGACTCCTCGCCCTGCCCCTCGCGGGTGTAGGAGAAGCCGTCGGCGCCGATGGTCACGTCCATCTCGGAGTCGTCGGTGCGGGAGACCAGCGGCTGCAGGTTGCCGTCGAGGTCCAGCACGCGGGAGGCGTCGGTGTACCAGGACGGCACGACCGGGGTGCCCCACCAGTCGCGGCGCTGGTTGTCGTGCACGTCCCAGGTGACCACGGGGTTGTCCGGGTCACCGGTGTAGTAGTCCTGGGTGTAGACCTCCACGCGGTGGCCGTCCGGGTCGCGCAGGTAGAGGTAGAACGCGTTGGAGACGCCGTGGCGACCCGGGCCGCGCTCGATGTGGTCGGACATGCGCAGGGCGCCGAGCTTGTCGCAGATCGCCAGGATGTTGTGCTTCTCGTGCGTGGCGAAGCACACGTGGTGCATCCGGGGGCCGTCGCCGCCGGTCATGGCGGTGTCGTGCACGGTGGGCTTGCGGCGCATCCACGCGGCGTAGACGGTGCCGTTCTCGTCCTGGATGTCCTCGGTGACGCGGAAGCCCAGGTCCTGCATGTAGCGGGCGGCGCGCGGCACATCCGGGGTCACCTGGTTGAAGTGGTCCAGGCGGACCAGGGCGCCCGGGGTGTAGAGGTCGTAGCGCCAGGCCAGGCGCTCCACGTGCTCGACGTCGTGGAAGAACTCGTAGGGGAAGCCCAGCGGGTCCTCGACGCGCACGGAGTCGCCGACGCCCTTGACGAAGCCATCCTTCCGACGCTCGACACGGCAGCCCAGCTCCTCGTAGAAGGCGACCGCCTTGTCCAGGTCCTCGGGGGTGCGCACGCGGTAGGAGAACGCGGCCACGGCGGCGGTCTCGCCCTGGCGCAGCACCAGGTTGTGGTGGATGAACTCCTCCATGGAGCGCAGGTAGACGGTCTCCTCGTCCTCCTCGGTGACCACGAGGCCGAGCACGTCCACGTAGAACTCGCGGGACTGGGCGAGGTCCGTGACCACGAGCTCCATCGAGGCGCAGCGCAGGATGTCCGGCGCCTCGGACGTCGGGGTGGGGAGGGGGTTCTCCGGGTCGATGGGGGCTTCCTTCGTGACGAAGAAGCCGGAGGAGGTCTTCTGGCGGCTCTCGAGGTTGGTCATCGGTGCTCCTTGGTGAGGGGGCGGTGCGCTGTGGCCTGGGACACGGTCACGGGCTCGATCGTATACGATCCGGGCGGCCGACGGGAAGGCCGTCGAGGAACGCGGGTTGAGTTGTCGCGGGTCCGGGGCGCCCGCACCCGCGACAACTCAACCCGCGTCGGGTGGGCCGGGGGAGAGACCCGGCGCGGCCCCACCACGACGACGGCGCCCGCACCGTCGCGGGGACGGTGCGGGCGCCGTCGTGGTCACCGGTCAGTGCGGGTCAGCCGTCGATCTTCGCCGCGGCCTGCTCCTGCTTGCCGAACACCGGGTTGTGGACCTCGCCGAGGTTGATGTGCACGGCCTGCTGATCGGTGTAGAAGTCGATCGAGCGGTAGCCGCCCTCGTGGCCCAGGCCGGAGGCCTTCACCCCGCCGAACGGGGTGCGCAGGTCCCGCACGTTGTTGGAGTTCAGCCACACCATGCCGGCCTCCACGTTCTGCGCGACGTTGTGGGCGCGCTTGAGGTCGTTGGTCCAGATGTAGGCGGCCAGGCCGTACTTGGTGTTGTTGGCCAGCTGCAGGGCCTCCTCCTCCGTGTCGAACGGGGTGATGGCCACCACCGGGCCGAAGATCTCCTCCTGGAAGATCCGGGCGTCCGGGGCCACGTCCGCGAACACGGTGGGCTGCACGAAGTTGCCCTCGGGGAAGCCCTCCGGGCGGCCGCCGCCGGCCACCAGGCGGGCCTCGGTCTTGCCGATCTCCACGTAGGACATGACCTTCTCGAAGTGCTCCGGGTGCACGATGGCGCCGACCTCGGTGGTCTCGTCGTCCGGCAGGCCGACCTTCACGCGGGAGGCCTGGGCGGCGTAGCGCTCCACGAACTCGTCGTAGACGGAGCGCTGGACCAGGATGCGGGAGCCGGCGGTGCAGCGCTCGCCGTTCAGGGAGAACACGCCGAAGATGGTCGCGTCGATCGCCGCGTCCAGGTCCGCGTCCTCGAACACCACGGCCGGGGACTTGCCGCCGAGCTCCATGGACAGGCCCTTCAGGTGCGGGGCGGCGTTGGCGAAGATGATCTGGCCGGTGCGGGACTCGCCGGTGAAGGAGATCAGCGGCACGTCCGGGTGCTTCACGAGCGGGTCGCCCGCGTAGCCCTCCTCGCCGAAGCCGTGCACCATGTTGAACACGCCCTTCGGCAGGCCGGCCTCCTCGAAGATCCCGCCCCACAGGGAGGCCGAGAGCGGGGTGAACTCCGCCGGCTTCAGGACCACCGAGTTGCCGGTGGCGATGGCCGGGGCCAGCTTCCAGGACTCCAGCATGAACGGGGTGTTCCACGGGGTGATCAGGCCGGCGACGCCGATCGGCTTGCGGTTCACGTAGTTGATCTGGCGGCCCGGCACCTTGAAGGTGTCGTCGTGCTGGGCCACGATCAGGTCCGCGAAGAAGCGGAAGTTCTCGGCGGCGCGGGCGGCCTGGCCCCTCGCCTGCTTGATCGGCAGGCCGGTGTCGAAGCACTCCATCTCGGCCAGCTGGTCGCCGCGGGTCTCCATGATGTCGGCGATCGCGTGCAGCACGCGGGAGCGCTGGCGCGGCAGGGCCTGGGACCACTCGCCGGACTCGAAGGCCCGCTTCGCGGCGGCGACGGCGCGGTCGATGTCCGCGGCCTTGCCGGAGGCGGCCGTCAGGTACGGCTCGTTGGTCACCGGGTCGAGCACCTCGAAGGTGTCGCCGTCGATCGAGTCGACGAACTCGCCGTCGATGTAGTGGCGCAGGACGTCGGGCAGGCCCTCGGGCGTGCGGGCCTCGATGCTGGTCTTCTCCGTCATGGTGTCTCTTTCGCTGAGTGCTTCGGGGGCGGATGGTCGGGGCCTGGAGCAGCCGGCGTCGGCGCCGGTCCGGCCGGCGGTCACGCGGACGGCTCGGCGCTGTGCTCCAGGTAGGCGTGCAGGGTGTTCAGGCGGTGGGCGCGGGCGGCGGCCTCGATCTCCTCGAAGCGCGCCCCGTCCTCGATCAGGCGCAGCAGGTGCTCGTGCTCGTCCACGGAGGCCACCGCCCGGCCGGGCACGTACGCGAACGTGGAGGAGCGCAGCGCGGCCAGGCGGTTCCAGCCGCGGTGCACCAGGTCGTGCACGTGCTCGTTCTGGTGATGCTCGAACAGGATCGAGTGGAAGCGGCGGTTGAGCTCGGTGAACGCCACCGGGTCCCAGGCCTTCTCCGACTCCGTCATCGCGCGCATGGTCGCGTTCACCTCGCGGGCCGCCGCGAGGTCCTCGGCGGTCACGTGCGGGGCGCACTGGGCGGTGGAGAACCCCTCCACCAGCGCCAGCGTCTCCATGGTGTGGCGGTACTCGACCGGGTCGATGCCCACCACGGTGGCGCCCACGTTGCGCTCGTAGGCCACCAGCTTCTCGGACTGCAGGCGGCGGATCGCCTCCCGCACGGGCACCACGGACATGCCCAGCTCCGCGGCGATCTGGGACAGCACCAGCCGGTCGCCCGGCTCGTGGCGCTGGTCCCGGATCCCCTCGAGGATCGCCTGGTAGGCGCGGTCCGCCTTGGAGACGGGGGCGCCTGCGAGGCCGACCGTTCCGATGTCCGTGCGGCGCATGCTCAGGCGTCGCCCTCCGGGGCCGGGGCGTCCGGCAGGGTCTTGCGGTACTCGGCGAACTTGGCCTTCCACTCGGCGTTCGGGGGGAACATCCCGTCCACCGGGTAGCCGGCCTTGACCTGCTCGTACGCCCAGGCGTCCTGGAGCTCCTGCTCGTAGGCGTCGTCCACGACCTCCTGGAGCAGGGACGGCGGGATGACCACCACACCGTCGTCGTCGCCGACGATGATGTCGCCGGGCTGCACGGTGGTGCCGCCGCAGGCGATGGTGCCGCCGACCTCCCACGGGATGTGACGGCGGCCCAGCACCGCCGGGTGCGTGGCGCCGGCGTACACCTGGAGGCCGACCTCGGCGACGGCGGCGGAGTCGCGGATGCCGCCGTCCGTGATCACGGCGTTCGCGCCGTTCACCTGGGCGCGCAGGGCCAGGACGTCCCCGAGGGTGCCGGTGCCGTGCTCGCCACGGGCCTCCATGACCACCACGTCGTCCGGCTGCACCGAGTCGATGGCCCGCTTCTGGGCGTTGAAGCCGCCGCCGAACTCCTTGGCCAGGTCCTCGCGCTTGGGGATGTAGCGCAGGGTCTTGGCGTAGCCGAGGACGCGCCGACCCCGGTGGATCGGGCGCGGGCCGTCGATGGTCGCGTTCTGGACGCCGCGCTTCTGCAGCTGGGCGGTGAGGGTGGCCACCGCGATGGCGTCGATCTTGGCGCGCAGCTCGGGGGTCAGCAGGGAGCGGTCCGGCTGCGGGGCGCTCGCGACCCAGTGGCCGTTCTCGTCCACCGCGGACGACGACGGCGCCGCGGCCTGCGGGGCCAGACCGGCGGCCTCGCGGGAGCCCCAGGCCTCCTCGCGCTGCACGTCGTCCACCTGCGGCTGCGCGCCGAACGGGGCCAGGGCGTGCTCCGAGTCGACGACCGTCGTCACCAGGCGGCCGGTGGTCGGGGCGCCGGGGGCGCTGGGGGCGTCCACCTCCACCTCGACGACGTCGCCCGGCTGGGCCACGGAGGATCCGGCGGGGGTGCCGGTGAGGATGACGTCGCCCTCCTCGAGCGTCATGAGCTGCGAGAGGTCGGCCACGAGCTGGCCGAACGGGAAGACGAGGCCCTCGGTGGTGTCGTCCTGGACGATCTCGCCGTTGACCCAGGTGCGCACGCGCAGGGCGGCCGGGTCCAGGCCCGCGGCGGAGATCACCGCGGGGCCGAGCGGGGTGTAGCCGTCGCCGGACTTGTTCTTGACGTTGGAGCCCTTGTCCGCGTGGCGGAGGTCGTAGAGGCCCCAGTCGTTGGCGGCGGTGATGCCGGAGACGTGCGACCAGCCCTCCTCCGGGCTGACGCGCCGGGCGGTGCGGCCGATGATCAGCGCGATCTCGCCCTCGTAGGCGAGCAGCTCGGTGCCGGCGGGGCGCTCGATCGTGTCGCCGCTGCGGGCGAGGGAGGTGCCGGCCTTGAGGAAGTAGCCGGGGGCCTGCGGGGACCGGCCGCGCTGGGCGATGCGGGAGGGGTAGTTCAGGTGGACGGCGAGCACCTTGCCCGGCCGGTTCTCCCGGACGGTGAAGTCGTGCTCGGTGACGGTGGGCGTGGGATCCGGTGTGCTCTGCGTCATGGTCGAGATCGTATACGATCTCGCGGGCCCGGGGAAGAGGTCGCACGTCCGGCAGACGCGCCGGGCCGACGTCGTCGTGGGCGCCCGCCGCGGCTCAGCGGGCCCGGGCGATCGACTCGTTCACCGCCGGGGCCAGGCGCCGCACGCCCTCCACGAGCTTCTCGGCGTCCACGAACGAGTACGCCAGGCGCAGGGTGGAGTGCGTGCCCTCGACGGGGGTGAAGGCCGCCCCCGGCACGAACACCGCGCCCGCCTCGATGCCGCGGTGCATCACCTCGAGGGTGTCCACCCCGGTCGGCAGGGTGGCCCACAGGAAGAAGCCGCCCTGCGGGGTGATGAACTCGACCCCCGGGTCCCAGTGCTCACGCACCGCGTCCACGAGCGCCGCGGCCCGCTCGCGGTACAGCCCGGTCACGTGGCGGACGTGGCCCTGCCAGTCCAGCTGCGTGACGAAGGCGGTGGAGAGCATCTGCGAGTACGTGGACGCGTGGATGTAGGCGGACTCCGCGCACAGGTAGAACTCGCGCTTGAGCGCGGCCGGCACGAGCGCCCAGCCGATGCGCACGCCCGGGGAGAAGATCTTGGACATCGTGCCGAGGTGGACCACGTTGTCCCGGTGGTCGGCGGCGATCGGGGCGACGGGCTCGCCGTCGAACGCGATCTGCCCGTACGGGTTGTCCTCCACGATGAGCACGCCGTGCTTCTCGCAGATCGCGCCCACCTCGGCGCGGCGGCCCGGGGGCAGCAGGGCGCCCGAGGGGTTCGCGAACGAGGGGATCGTGTAGAGGAAGGCCACGCGGCGGCCCTCGGCGGCCAGGCGGGTCAGGGTCTCGTCGAGGGCCGCGGGCACCAGGCCGTGGTCGTCGGTGCCCGTGGCCACGGCCTCGAGCTGCCAGGTGGTGAAGGTGGTCAACGCGCCCACGAACGTGGGGTCCTCCACCACGACGACGTCGCCCGGGTTCGCGAACGCCCGGCAGGCGGTGTCGATCGCGGCCTGCGAGCCGGGGGTGATGACCACGAGGTCGGGATCCGCGTCCGGGATGCCGTCGGCGGCCATCACGGCGGTCGCGGCGGCACGCATCTCCTCGGTGCCCTGGCCCGGGCCGTACTGCAGGGACTCCGTGCCGAACCGGGTCATCAGGTCGGAGGCGATCCGGCCCAGCTCGTCGAGGGGCAGGTCGGCGAGCCACGGGTTCCCGCCCGCGAGCGAGACGAGGTTCGGGTCCATCGCGATGTCGAAGACGTCGCGGACCGCGGACTGCTTCACGCCGACGGCGCGCTGGGACAGGTGATCTCGGAGGTTCCGCACGCTCGGCACCCTATAGCACGGCGCGGCCGTGCCCGAAGGTCCGATGACGGGCGACGACGGCGGGTCGCCCGGTCAGGGGGCGCTCGGCTCCTGGCCGGGGGACCACGTGCCCTGGGTCGGCTCGGCGGGACCCCACGACGACTCCTCGGCCGGCGCCCAGGTGTCGTCCGAGGGCTCGGCCGGCGCCCACGTGTCCTCCGACGACTCGCCCTCCGGCGCCCACGTCTGCTCACCGGATCCGTCGCTCGGCTCCCCACTCGGCGTGGGGTCCCCCTGCGGGACGTCCACGGACTCGCCGAGGCGGAGCGGCTCGAGCCCCAGCACGTCGTCGAGGTCCCGGCCGTCCACCTCGAGCCGGACCTGTCCCGCTGACGTGAAGGCGGCGGCGGTCGCCTGCAGCTGGGCGCGGATCCGCTCGGCCGTGCACTCGTCCTCCGGCGTCACGGTGCCGGTGAAGGTGAAGATCTCCACGTCGCCCGCGCGGCGGTGCCCGGTCGGGGTGAGGGTCTCGCGCGCGTCGAACACGGCGTTCCACAGCGACGGGTCGCCGTGCCAGCCGCGCTCGTCCGCGAACAGGAAGTCCAGGGCGGCGTCCGCCTCGTCCTCGGTGTCCGTCGGCACGGTCTGCACGGGCACCAGCAGGTCGCCGCAGCCGAAGGGCCGGCCGCTCGTCCCCGGGACCGCCTCCGCCTCGGCGACGGCGAGGTAGACCGTCAGCGGCTGGTACCCCTCCGTCGCGGGCAGGGGCACGCCGTCGTCGGACGCCGAGTCCTCGGCCAGGCCGGGGTCGACCGCGCAGCCGGCCAGCAGGCACGCGGCGGCCACGGCACCCGTGAGCCGCAGGGCGCGGGAAGGGGAGGTCGGGCGCATCGGGTACTCCTGGCGGTCGGGGCTCGGCGGCGTCGGACGGGCCGACGGCCTCTCCATGCTACGGCCGTCCGCCTCGCCCGCCGCGAGCGGATGTGAGGCCTCCCACGGGTGGGAAGGGGCCCGCGGGCGGACGGCCGCGGCGGGCTAGGCTGGAGGCCATGCCCGTGAGGAACCGTCGCGCCGCCGCCCTGCCCGCCAAGCTCAGCCGCTCCTGGCTGCTGGTCAACGCGGCCACCCCCGACGCGTTCGCCCCCGCCCTGGCCTCCGAGGCCGACTCCGTCATCTTCGACCTCGAGGCCGCCGTGCCGGAGGAGCAGAAGGACGCGGCCCGCCAGCACGTCGTGGACGCCCTCTCCGGCGGCATGACGGCGTGGGTGCGCATCTCCGCGACCTCCACGGACCACTGGCAGCGGGACCTCGAGGCGCTCACGGGTCTCGACGGCGTGCGCGGCGTCGTGCTGGCCGAGACCGAGGAGCCGGAGCAGGTCACGTTCACCGCCATGCGGCTGCGCGCCGGCACCCCGGTGATCGCCCTGCTGGAGTCCGCCCTGGGCATCGAGAACGCCACGGCCGTGGCCAAGGCGCCGGGCACGTTCCGTCTCGCCTTCGGCGTGAACGACTTCCGCAAGGACGTCGGCGTCGGCGAGGACCCGCTGGCCATGGCCTACGCCCGCTCCCGCATGGTGATCGCCTCCCGCGTGGGCGGTCTGCCCGGGGCGATCGACGGACCGCCCGGCAACACGGACGGGGAGGACGCGGTCGTCGACTCCAGCGCCGTCACCGCCTCGATGGGCATGACCGGCCGCCTCGTCCTGAACCGGGATCAGGTGGACTGGGTCAACCGGGCGATGTCCCCGTCCGAGGACGAGCTCGCGTGGGCCCGCGACCTGCTCGAGAAGCACGCGCAGGGCGCCGCCGTCGGCGACGGTTCGTACCTGCCCCGCGTGCTGCGCGCCCAGAAGATCGCGGACCTCGCGGACTCGTACGGGCTCTGGAACGCGTGAGCACGGCCGGGGCGCGCGCATGAGTCCCCGCACCGACGGGTGGCTCCGCCCATGATGGCGTGGATCGACGGGCTGCCGCTGCTGTGGTCCATCGGGTTCTTCTGGATGCTGGCGATCCTGCGCACCCTGATCGTGTTCTCGCTCGGGCGGGGGCTGGCCTCCGGCGTCGAGCGGACCCGCTGGTTCGCCCGCGTGATGGAGGGGCCCGTCTATGTCCGGGCCCAGCGCTTCATCCAGCGCCACGGGGTGTGGGCCATCCCGTTCTGCTACCTCACGGTGGGCATCCAGACGGCGGTGATCGGCTCCGCCGGCGTCGCCCGCATGCCCTGGCGCCGGTTCCTGCCGGCGGCCGCGCTCGGCACGTTCCTGTGGGGCGTGGTGTACGGGACCGTCGGGATGGCCGTGGTGTGGGCCGTCATCGGCGCGGCGCTCGGAGAGGGCCGGGGCGTCCTCGCCCTCGTGCTGATCCTCGCGGCCGTGGCCGCGTTCGTCGTCTGGCGCCGACGCCGCACGCTGCGCCGGCACGGGGCCGGGTGACGTCGTCGTCCGTGACGCGGGCCGGGCTTCGCCGCCGGGGGACTAGAGTTGACCGCGTCTTCGCCCCGGCCAGCCGCCCCGCGGCCGGGGCCGCCACCCCTTCGGAAGGACCACCATGAGCGACGAGCGCGCCCGCAGCTTCTCCGCCTCCACCGCCTCCGCCGCCGACGACGGCGCCCGCGGCACCGGCACGACCCGCGTCAAGCGCGGCCTGGCGGACATGATGAAGGGCGGCGTGATCATGGACGTCGTCAACGCGGAGCAGGCGCGCATCGCCGAGGACGCCGGCGCCGTGGCCGTCATGGCGCTCGAGCGGGTCCCGGCCGACATCCGCGCCCAGGGCGGCGTGGCCCGCATGTCCGACCCCGACCTGATCGACGGCATCGTCGAGGCCGTGTCCATCCCCGTGATGGCCAAGGCGCGCATCGGCCACTTCGTGGAGGCCCAGGTGCTGCAGGCGCTCAAGGTGGACTTCATCGACGAGTCCGAGGTGCTCTCCCCGGCGGACTACGTGAACCACATCGACAAGTGGGACTTCGACGTGCCCTTCGTGTGCGGCGCCACCAACCTCGGCGAGGCCCTGCGCCGCATCACCGAGGGCGCGGCCATGATCCGGTCCAAGGGCGAGGCCGGCACCGGCGACGTCTCCGAGGCCGTGAAGCACATCCGCACCATCCGCAAGGAGATCGCCCAGCTCCAGGGCCTGGCCCAGGATGAGCTGTACGTGGCCGCGAAGGAGCTGCGGGCGCCGTACGAGCTGGTGCGCGAGGTCGCCGAGACCGGCGCCCTGCCCGTCGTGATGTTCACCGCCGGCGGCGTGGCCACCCCGGCCGACGCGGCCCTGATGATGCAGATGGGCGCCGACGGCGTGTTCGTGGGCTCCGGCATCTTCAAGTCCGGCAACCCGGCCGAGCGCGCCCGCGCCATCGTCAAGGCCACCGCCCAGTTCGACGACCCGATGGCGGTCGCCGAGGCCTCCCGCGGCCTGGGCGAGGCCATGGTGGGCATCAACGTGGGCGACCTGCCCGCCCCGCACCGCCTGGCCGAGCGCGGCTGGTGAGTCCACAGAAGACCGTCGGCGTGTTCGCCCTCCAGGGCGACGTGCGGGAGCACGTGCACGTGCTCGAGGCCCTCGGCGCGCGCACGCGCCCGGTGCGCCGCCCCGCGGACCTCGAGGGTCTGGACGGCATCGTGCTGCCCGGCGGCGAGTCCTCCGTGATGGACCGCCTCGCCCGGATCATGGGGCTGAAGGACCCGCTCATCGCCGCCCTCCGCGACGGCCTGCCCGCCTACGGCACGTGCGCGGGGCTGATCATGCTGGCCCGCGAGATCCGCAACCCGGCGCCGGATCAGGGCGGGCTCGGCGTGCTGGACGTGGCCGTGCGGCGCAACGCCTTCGGCGCGCAGGTGGACTCGTTCGAGGAGGACCTGGACATCCCCGCGGTCGCGGCGGAGCCGGTGCACGCCGTGTTCATCCGCGCCCCCGCCGTCCTCCAGGCGGGGGAGGGCGTCGAGGTCCTGGCGAGCGTGCCGGCGTCGCGCCTGTCCGTGCCCGCGGCGGAACCGGGGCTCGACGGCGACGCGCGGCTGCCCGTGGCCGTGCGGCAGGGCCACCTGCTCGCCACGGCCTTCCACCCCGAGGTGACCGGCGACTGGTCCTTCCACCGGGCGTTCCTCGCGGGGCTCTGAGCGGCCGGCCGGCCCCGCGCGCGACGGGCGCGGGGCTCAGGCCTCCGCGAGCACCTCGGAGGTGACGCGGACGTCCTTCCGGGGGTCCAGGCCGAGCTCGTCGGCCACGGCCGTGGCGACGGAGGGCAGGGTGAGCACGCCGTCGTGCGCGTTGAGGCCCCCGGCGAAGCCCTCGTCCGCGGCCAGCGCCGCACGCCATCCGAGGTCGGCGATGCGCTTGATGTAGGGCAGCGTCGCGTTGGTCAGGGCCGAGGTGGAGGTCTGCGGCACGGCGCCGGGCATGTTGGAGACGCAGTAGTAGATCTTGTCCCCCACGAGGTACGTCGGGTCCTGGTGGGTGGTGGCCCGCGAGTTCTCGAAGCAGCCGCCCTGGTCGATCGCGATGTCCACCAGCACGGAGCCGGGCCGCATGGACTCCACCATCTCGGCGGTCACCAGCTTCGGGGCCGCGGCGCCGGGGATCAGCACGGAGCCGATCACGAGGTCCGCGTCCGCCACGGTCTCGCCGATGTTCAGGTGGGACGAGGCCAGCGTGCGGATCCGGCCCTGGTGGACGGCGTCCAGCTGCGCGAGCCGCTCGAGGGAGATGTCCAGGACGGTCACGTCCGCGCCCATGCCCGCGGCGATCACGGCCGCCGCCTCGCCGGCCACACCTCCGCCGATCACGGCCACCCGGGCGCGGCGGGTGCCGGGCACGCCGCCCATCAGCACGCCCGAGCCGCCCTGCGGCTGGAGGAGGTGGTAGGCGCCCGCGGCGGGGGCCAGGCGGCCGGCCACCTGGCTCATGGGGGCCAGCAGCGGCAGGGAGCGACCGCGGGTGACCGTCTCGTAGGCGATCGCCGTCGTGCCGGCGTCCAGGATCGCCCGCGTGCACGCGGGGGAGGCGGCCAGGTGCAGGTAGGTGAAGAGGACCTGGCCGCGGCGCAGGCGGCCGTATTCCTCCGGCTGCGGCTCCTTGACCTTGAGGACCAGCTCGGCGCGCTCCCAGAGCTCGTCGACGTCGTCGACCAGCTCGGCGCCGGCGTCGCGGTAGTCCTGGTCCGAGGCGCCGGAGCCGACGCCGGCCCCCGACTGCACGAGGACCTGGTGGCCCGCGCGCACCAGCTCCTGGACCCCGCCCTGCGTCAGGGCGACACGGAACTCGTTGTTCTTCACTTCGGTGGGCACGGCGACCAACATGCGGCGAATCTAGCCCATCCGGCCCGTTCCGGCGAGGGCGCGGGGGCCGCTGCGCGGTCGCCGGTGCCGCCGTCACCGCGGTGCCCGTCCCGTCATACTGGTGCGGTGACTCCCGCGCTGATCTCCCTCGTGGCCGTGCTCCTGCTCCTGGTGGGGCTGGTGGGCACCGTGTACCCCGTCCTGCCCGGCTCGCTGCTCAACCTCGTGACGGCTCTCGGCTGGGCCGCGCTGCTGGGCTCCCCCGCGTCCTGGACGTTCGGCGTCATCGCGGCCGGTCTCGCCGTGGCGGGGCTGAGCGCGTCCGCGGTGCTGACCGGCCGGCGGCTGCGGCGTGAACGCGTCACCCGCGGCCCGATCCTGTGGGGGGTGGCCGGCGCCGCCGTCGGGTTCTTCGTGATCCCGGTGGTGGGTCTGTTCCTCGGCTTCGCCGTCGGCCTGTTCGCCTCCCAGTGGGCCCGCACCCGGGACGCCCGGGCCGCCCTGAGCAGCTCGATCGGCGCGCTCACGGCCATGGGTGTGGGCATGCTCGTGGAGTTCTGCTGTGCGCTGGGCTCGCTGACCGCCGTGGGCGTGGGCGCCCTGGTGCACGGCGTCACCGCCTGAACCGCCGGAGCCGTCCGTCCGGCGGGACCCCGCGCGCGCCGGACCCTTCGCCGGCTCAGCCGCCGGCGGGCACCCTGCCGGTCTGGGCGAGGGCGGCGAAGCCGAGGACGTGCTCCCGCAGCTCCTGCGCGGCCGCCCGGCCGTCCCCGGCGGCGGAGGCGGCGAGGATCCGCCGATGGTCGGCCTGCAGGCCGGCGCGCACGGCGGGCCAGTCGGACAGCCCGGCCACGGTCTCGGTCACGTAGCCGATGGTCGCCTGGCGCAGGGAGTCCAGCATCATCGCCGTCACGACGTTCCCGCCCAGGGTGGCCAGCCGCACGTGGAACTCGGTGTCGAGCAGGTGGAAGTCCTCCTCCGGCAGCGCGGGGTCGTCCATCCGGTCCAGCAGGGTTTCCACCTCGGCCAGGACGGCGACGCTCTCGGGGTCGCCGGAGGTGGCGGCGGCCGCCTGCGCCGCATCGGTCTCGAGGAGCACGCGCGCGGCGACGACGTCGGCCATCGGCAGGGACCGGGTGGCGATGTGCAGGCGCAGCGCCCAGCCCAGCGCCGCGGACGGCTCGGAGACGACGACGGCGCCCGAGTTCGGCCCGGAGCCGGCGCTGGCGCGGATCAGGCCCATGGCCTCGAGCATCCGGGTGGCCTCCCGCACGGACGCCCGGGAGATGCCGAAGCGTTCGGCCAGGGTGCGTTCGCCGGGCAGCTTGTCCCCCACGACCACGGCGCCGGAGCGCAGCTCGGCCTCGAGCCAGTCGAGCACGATGGTGTAGGCGGGGGCAGCGGTCATGGACGGACCTTCCGAGGGGGCGGGGCGGCGACCGTCCATCCTACCGACGGACGCCGCCCCGCTCGGGTGGTGCAGGCGGTCAGCCCGCCGCCGGCAGCATCCACGCCAGCACGTTGGACTGCAGGTACACGAGCGTGCACACCGCCAGCAGGAGCACGAGCGACCACACCACCACGCGGCGCAGGATCTCGGACTCCCGGCCCTCCATGCCGACCGCCGTCGCGGCGATCGCCAGGGACTGCGGGGAGATCATCTTGCCCACGACGCCGCCGGAGGTGTTGGCGGCCACCAGCAGGGCCGGATCGGCGCCGATGTTCGTGGCGGCGGTCTGCTGCAGGGTGGAGAACAGGGCGTTCGCGGAGGTGTCCGAGCCGGTCACGGCGGTGCCGAGCCAGCCGAGCACCGGGGACAGGAACACGAAGGCCGCGCCCAGGCCGGCCACCCACGTGCCCATGGCGACCGTCTGGCCCGAGAAGTTCATGACGTAGGCCAGGGAGAGCACGATCACGATCGTCAGGGCGGACCAGCGCATGCGGGCGAAGCAGCGGCCGATCTCGGCGAGCGCGTTCCCCACCGAGAGCGGGAACCGGCCGTCGTGGTCGAACCGGGAGTAGACCACGGCCATGATCAGGCCGGCGATCAGCAGCAGCGTGCCGGGGGAGGCCAGCCACTCGAACTTGTACACGGTGCTCGCCAGGGGCGCGCCGGAGGCGTCGACGAGGTGCCCGTCGAGCCCGGGCCACGGGATCTTGGCGGTGGCGGAGTTCAGGGCCGCGGTGATCGAGGGGACCAGCTTGGCCAGGGCGAACACGGCCACGACCACGATGTAGGGCAGCACGGCCATGAAGATCCGGCCGGGGGTGAGGTCCTGCGCCGCCGCGCGGGCGGGGGCGTCGAGGCGCTGGCGGGCCTCCTCGGCGCCCCGCGGCCGCCAGAAGCGCAGCAGCAGGACGGCGGCGGCGAGGGAGACCAGGGAGGCCACGACGTCGGTGAGCTCGTAGGAGAAGTAGGTCGAGGCCAGCCAGATGGCGACGGCGAAGCTCGCGCCGATCACGATCAGTGCCGGCCACGTCTGCCGCACGCCGCGCAGCCCGTCGATGATGAACACGAGCAGGAACGGCACGAACACGGCCACGAACGGGGCCTGGTGGCCGACGATCGCGCCGATGTGCGTGGCGGGGATGCCGGTGAGCGTGCCCGCGGTGGTGATGGGGGTGCCCACGGCGCCGAAGGCCACGGGCGCGGTGTTCGCCAGCAGCACGGCGGTGGCCGCCCGCAGCGGGGGCACACCCAGGCCGAGCACCATGGTGGCCGTGATGGCCACGGGGGCGCCGAAGCCGGCGAGGGCCTCGAGCAGGCCGCCGAAGCAGAACGCGATGAGCACGGCCTGGATGCGGATGTCTCCGCCGCCGAGCGAGTCGAAGATCGCGCGCATGTCGTCGAATCGCCCGGAGAGCACGGTGACCTGGTAGAACCACAGCGCCATCACGACGATCCAGACGATCGGGAACAGGCCGAAGGTCGCTCCCTGGGCGGCGGCCAGCGCCGCCAGGTGGGCCGGCATGTGGAAGCCCAGCACGGCCACGAGCAGGGCCACCACGAGCGCGGCGAGCCCCGACTGCCAGGCCTTGAGGCGCAGACCGAGGAGGGTGGCGAAGAACGTCAGCAGGGGCAGGACGCCGAGCGCGGCGGAGAGCGCGACGCTGCCGGCGGCATCGGGGGTGGGGGTGAAGGTGTGCACGGGGGTCTCCCGGTGGGCGAGGGGACGGGGCGGGATCCGGTCGGGCCGGTGATGGTCGGACCACTGTGGTCAGACCAAGGAGCGTACTGTGAGGGCGGTCACCTTGCAAGGGGCTGGCATGATATGGTCTGACCACTACGGCACCCGTGTGCTGCCGCACCGCACGGCGCCCCAGGCGCCCCGTCCGGAACGGAGACCGGCATGAGAATCGCCCTGTTCGCCACGTGCATCGTGGACGCGATGTACCCCAAGGTGGCCCTCGCCACCGTCCGCATCCTCGAGCGGCTCGGCCATGAGGTGGTCTTCCCGCCCGGCCAGGTCTGCTGCTCGCAGATGCACGTCAACAGCGGATACATGGAGGACGCCCTGCCCGTCGTGCGCAACCACGTCCGCACCTTCATGAAGGCCGACTACGACCTCGCCGTCGCCCCCTCCGCCTCCTGCGTGGCCTCGCTCGGCCACCAGCAGCCGGACGTCGCCCGCTCCGGCGGGGACGAGGGTCTGGCCCGCGACGCCGAGGTCGTCGCCTCCCGCACCCTCGAGCTGTCGCAGCTGCTCACGGACGTCCTCGGGGTGACGGACGCCGGGGCCCAGCTCGGCTCCTGGTTCCCGCACACCGTGACCTACCACCCCTCCTGCCACGGCATGCGCCTGCTGCGCCTGGGCTCGCGCCAGGAGGACCTGCTGCGCACCGTCGCGGACATCGACCTGCGCCCGCTGCCGGACGCCGAGGAGTGCTGCGGCTTCGGCGGCACCTTCTCCCTGAAGAACCCGGACGTCTCCGCCGCCATCGCGGAGGAGAAGATCGAGAAGGTCACCGCGTCCGGCGCCTCCCTCTGCACGGGCGGCGACGCCTCCTGCCTGCTCCACCTGGACGGGGCCATGCACCGTCGCGAGGCGCGCGGCCAGGACGGCCGCCCGCTGCGCACCGTGCACCTCGCCGAGATCCTCGCGGCCACCCGGGAGAACCCGCTCGAGGTCGACGGCCCCGTCGAACTGTCCATCCCCGCGTCCGCCGGCGCCCGCCGCGGACCGTCCGCCCGTGTTGAGGAGGCCCGCCGATGAGCACCGCACCCACCCGCGTGCGCCTGGGAATGCCCACCGTCCGCCCCGTCCACGGCGAGGGCGAGATCCTGCTGAAGACCCCGTTCCCCGAGTCTGCCCGCGAGCAGCTGGGGAACGGCCAGATGCGCGCCAACATCCGCCGGGCCACGCACACCATCCGTGCCAAGCGTGCCGGCGTCGTCGAGGAGCTGCCGGACTGGCAGGAGCTGCGCGCCGCCGGCTCCGCGCTGAAGCAGTCCGTCATGGCGGACCTGCCCGCGCTCCTGGAGCGGCTCGAGTCCGAGGTCACCGCGCGCGGCGGCGTCGTGCACTGGGCCCGGGACGCGGCCGAGGCCAACCGCATCATCACGGAGCTCGTCACCGCCAAGGGCGTGGACGAGGTGATCAAGGTCAAGTCCATGGCCACCCAGGAGATCGGCCTGGACGCCGCGCTCGAGCATGCCGGCGTGGCCGCCGTCGAGACGGACCTGGCCGAGCTCATCGTCCAGCTCGGCCACGACCGGCCCAGCCACATCCTCGTCCCGGCGATCCACCGCAACCGCCGGGAGATCCGGGACATCTTCCTCCGGGAGATGCCGGAGACGGACGAGAGCCTCACCTCCGAGCCGGCCGACCTGGCCGAGGCCGCACGCCGGCACCTGCGCGAGAAGTTCCTGAGCACGAAGGTGGCGATCTCCGGGGCGAACTTCGGCGTCGCCGAGACGGGCACGCTCTCCGTCGTCGAGTCGGAGGGCAACGGCCGCATGTGCCTGACCCTGCCGGAGACGCTGATCACCGTGATGGGCATCGAGAAGCTCGTGCCCACCTTCGAGGACCTCGAGGTGTTCCTGCAGCTGCTGCCGCGCTCGTCCACGGGCGAGCGGATGAACCCGTACACCTCCATGTGGACGGGCGTCACCGAGGGCGACGGTCCCCAGGAGTTCCACCTGGTCCTGCTGGACAACGGCCGCTCCGCGGTGCTGTCCGACCCGAAGGGCCGTTCCGCGCTGCACTGCATCCGCTGCTCGGCGTGCATGAACGTGTGCCCCGTGTACGAGCAGACCGGCGGCCACGCCTACGGCTCGGTCTACCCGGGCCCGATCGGCGCGATCCTCTCCCCGCAGCTCACCGGTGTGGACGCGGGGGAGAACGGCACCCTGCCCTACGCCTCCACGCTGTGCGGGGCGTGCTACGACGTGTGCCCCGTGGCCATCGACATCCCCTCGATCCTCATCCACCTCCGGGACGAGGACGTGCAGGCCACCCACGCCGCCCGGAAGGCCCTGCGCACGGAGAAGGACGCCGCTGCCGGCCCCCTGGCCCGCGCCAAGGCGGCGGTGGAGTCCGTCACGCCCTCGCAGATGGACGTGGCGATGAAGGGCGCCTCCGTGGTGATGTCCTCGGGTCGGCGCATGTCGCTGGCCGAGCGGGGCCTGGGGCTGGGCCGGGTCGCGGCCGGGCCGGACCGGGTGCTCGGCTGGCTGCCGGGCATCGCCGGCGGGTGGACCGACGAGCGTGACGTGCCGGCGCCCCCGCGGGAGTCCTTCCGCAACTGGTGGGCCCGCCACAAGGATGAGACCGAGCACCGGACCGCCCTGGACGGCGTCGCCGGGCTGGACCGCCAGGAGGACGAGCACGTCGAGGAGGACGGACGATGAGCGAGGCGAAGGCCGAGATCCTGCGGCGCATCCGCGAGGCGACGGCGGACGGCCCGGTCGCGGACCCGGTGCAGCGCACCTACCGGCGGACCTCCTCCCGGGACCGGGCCGAGGTGGTGGAGATGCTGCGCGATCGGCTGATCGACTACCGGGCCTCCGTGCGGGACGAGACCGAGGAGACGGTGGCCGCGGCCATCGCCGAGCTGCTCGGCCCGGACGCCCGGTACGTGGTGCCGGCCGGTCTGGAGCCCGACTGGCTCCCCGCGGACTCCCGCGGGGCCGGCCGGGAGCGCATCACGGAGCCCGCGGTGGGCCACACGGGGGAGCGGGCCGCGGTCCGCGGCGCCCACGACGGCGAGCGCGAGCCCCTCAGCGTGGACGCGCTGAACGAGGTGGACGCGGTGGTGACGTCCTCGACGGTCTCCTGCGCGGAGACCGGGACGATCTTCCTCAGCGGCCGCCCGGACGAGGGCCGCCGGGCGATCACCCTGGTCCCGGACCACCACGTGTGCATCGTGCCGCTGGACTCCGTGGTGGAGCTCTTCCCGGAGGCGCTGGCCCGCGTGGAGGCGACGGCGCCGATCACCATGATCTCCGGGCCCTCGGCCACGAGCGACATCGAGCTCGAGCGCGTCGAAGGCGTGCACGGGCCGCGCCGCCTGGACGTGATCCTGCTCGACCGCGCTCGCTGACGCGGGCGCGGTATAGCAGGGGATCGAGCGGGTCAGGCCCCCTCGACGACGGCGCCGCCGGCGCGGCCCGTCTCGAGGTGGGCCTGACGCTCCCGCACGCCGCCGTACAGGGCGACGAACAGCAGCGCGAGACCGGCGGTCACGAGCATGTGGCCGAGCCCGGCGATGCCCGGGAGGGCGGCCGAGGTCTCGGCGGGGGTCAGGCCGAAGACCGCGTCGAGGGCGAGGACCACCAGGGTCACGGTCAGCCCCCGGCGGATGCCTCAGATGATCGAGCGGCCCTCGCGGCGGGCCGCGGCCCAGTCGGCGACGAAGCCGCGGGCGATCGAGACGAGGACGGCCAGCACGAGGACGGGCCACATCAGGACGTACAGGGTCAGACCGACGGTCATGCGGATGCTCCTTGTGAGTCGGTGGACGGGGGATCAGGACACGGGGGCCGAGGCGCGCTCGACCTGCGGCAGGTCCTCGGTCGCGGGGTCGAAGTCGCCGGTCACGCGCGCGATCCGGTCGAAGTCGAAGTCCTGCCCGGAGCGGACGGACAGCCCCCAGCACACGAGGAAGGACACGGCGTAGGCCACGAGCGAGCCCGTGAGGGTGGCGTAGTCCCGCAGGAAGCCGTAGCCGAGGAACAGCATCACGACCGAGGCGATCGCGCCGACCACGACCGCCGGACGCAGGCCGAAGAAGCCGAAGCACATGATGCCCAGCACGACGCCCACGCCGAGGATCGCGAGGGTCTCCACCACGAACGCCCAGGCTCCCTCGATCGGGATCCACTCGAAGCGCACGGGCAGGAACACGGCCAGCGCGGCGAGCACGGACACCGTGAACGCGACGTTGGTGATCTTGCCCCAGTAGAAGGACGCGATCACGGGGAACACGAGGCAGCCCCACAGGGCGCCCACGAAGACCAGCAGGTCGAGGATGTCGAACTTGGCGGTGGCGAAGTACAGGGCCGCCGCCGTCGCCACGATCATGGTGATGCGGCCGATCAGCAGCATGGTCTTCGGGTCGGCGTTCTTGCGGCCGACCGACTGGCCGTAGACGTCCGTCATCACGATCGACGAGAGGGCGGACAGGTCCGAGTCGGCGGTGGAGGACAGCGAGCCGATGATCATCAGGAACGCCAGGGCCACGAGCGCCAGCGGCAGGTGGTCGGCGACCATCTGCGGCAGGAGGTTGTTGACGTCGCCGTCGAGCGGCTCGACGCCCAGGTAGAGCGCCATGACGCCGAGCATGCCGACGCCGATCACGGTGCCGCCGTAGCCGAGGGTGGCCGTGACGAAGGTGGGCTTGATGAGGTCCTCACGCACGGCGAAGAGGCGCTGGGCGATGGTCTGGTTGCCGATCGCGTAGGCCAGCACGGCGGCGATGTACGGCGCCCCCTGGTTCATGAACGCCTCGGAGGAGAAGAAGCTCTGCTGCTGGGCCGTGACGTGGCCGGCCTCGACGCCGGCCTGGAACATGCCCGGGCCGCCCGCGGCGAAGAACACGGCGGGGATGATGATGACGGTCGCGCCGAGCATGGCCATCACCTGGGCGAAGTCGGTGAGCACGGAGGCGCGGAAGCCGGACCACAGGGTGTACAGCAGCACGCCCGCGGCCACGATCAGGATGCCCGCGCCGAAGGACAGCGGGGACAGCAGGGAGATCAGGGCGCCGCCGGCGATGAAGTTGGAGGTCAGGGAGATGACGGAGCCGAGCACGTTGGAACCGGCCAGCATGAGCTGCGACGAGCGGCCGTGCCGGGCGTACATGACCTCGGCGAGGGTGTGGGCGCGCGGCGCGACCGCGCGGATGCGGCGGCCGAACGGGTAGATGAACAGGATCATCAGGGCGCCCCAGAGGCCGTAGTGGAGGGGGCCGGAGACGCCGTACGTGTAGCCGGCGGTCACGGAGGCGTACATGGAGGCGGCCCAGATCCAGGTGGCCGTCATGGAGGCGGCGGACACGCCGAAGCCGATCTGGTTGCCCGCCGTCATGTAGGCGTCGGCGTTCTCCTTCTTCTTGGAGATGGCCACGGACATGATCATGGTCCCGCCGTAGAACAGCACGACGAGCAGGATCACCCCGATCACGCCGAGCTGGGTCAGGGACGCTGCGTCCTGGGAGGGCGGCATCGAACTTCCTTTCGCACGAGTGACTACGGACGTCCCGATCTCCCGGCGCGGTCCGGTCAGGGCACGGCTCCGCAGGGCGGAGGGTGGCGTACCGATCACGTCGCGGCCAGGGGGCCGGGGAGGTGGAGGGCATCCCGCCGGGTCCCGAGTCCACGAACGGCGAGCTCTCTGCTCAAGCCATCGCGGTCCCTCGGCCCTGGGCGGCGCTGTCAACACCGGCATCCTGGCGGAACGAGCCCACCCGGATGGCGCGATCATCACATGATCGGCGCAGAAATGGCAAAAACATAGAGCCTTTTCAGCAGGGCGGGGACCATGAGTGCCCGGCGCAGAAGCCGGACAGAATGGGCGGATGACCGTTCCCTCCGGCTCCCCGGCCGCTCCCTCCGCCCCCGCTTCCCCACGACGGCGCCGCGCCCTGGCGGCGGCGCTGGCCGTCGCCGTCGTGGTGCAGCTGGTGGTGCTGTACCTGCCGGGCGAGCAGGTGCCGGAGGCCGGGTTCGCCGTGCCGGGGCTGGACAAGGCGATCCACGTGGCCGTGTTCGCGCTGCCCGCGTTCCTCGCCGTGTGGCGGGGGCGGAGCGCGTGGTGGGCGCTGCCGTTCGCGGTGCACGCGCCGGTGAGCGAGCTCGTGCAGCACGCGTGGGTGCCGCTGCGGACGGGGGACCCGGTGGATGTCGTCGCGGACCTGGCGGGGGTGGTGCTCGGCGTGGTCGCCGCGCGCAGCCGCCGGATTGGAGGATCGGGGGCGTCGGGCGTATGATGGTCCGGTGCGCTCCTGCGGGAGGGCATGACCTGGGGCTATAGCTCAGTTGGTAGAGCGTTTCGTTCGCAATGAAAAGGTCAGGGGTTCAATTCCCCTTAGCTCCACGGACCGTCCCGGTCCGCGATCCTCGAGGTCGCGGGCCGGGACTTTCTCGTGACGGGGGCGTGTGCGCCTGCCCTGCCCTCACCCCCGGGAGGGGGGCCGGCGCTTCCGGGGGGACCCCCCGGGTGTCTACAGTGCCGGGGTACGTCAGCGCGGACGTGATGCGGTCGTCTCACCGCAGGTCAGTCGCGCTTCTGCCGCCCCGCACGGGGCCGTTCGGCCCGGCCCGGGCCGGGAAGGGGACGCCGATGCGCATCAGCGTGCTCACCCACATGCTCCACCCCATCCGTTCGCCCTACGAGGGCGGGCTGGAGATGCACACGGCCATGACCGTGGAGCACCTCGTGCGCCGGGGCCACGACGTCACCGTCTACGCGCGGGAGGGCACCCGGCTGCCGGGCGACGTCGTCGCCGTGCTGCCCGCCGAGGGCGCCGGCCCGGGCCGCGCGGGCGCCCGCGTGCGCGAGGCGGCCGCCCGCCGGGCCTGCGCGCTGATCCTCGACGACGACTCCGACGCCGTCCTGAACAACTCCCTCTCCCCGGCGCCGCTCGAGCTGCTGCGCGCCCGCCCCATGGTCACCGTCCTGCACACGCCGGCCACGCTGGCGGAGGTGCTGGCCGTCGTCGACGCCCCGGACTGGACGGCCCCCCACCACCACCGGTGGGCCTCGGTGTCCGCGTCGAACGCGCTGGCCTGGCAGCACCGGCTGCCGCGCGTGGACGTGGTGCCCAACGGGATCGAGCTGCACCACTGGGTCTCCGACGCCGTCCCCGTGCGCGGCCGCGCCGTGTGGTCGGGCCGGATCACGGCGGAGAAGGGCCTGCACGTGGCGATCGACGCCGCCCGGATCGCGGGCATGGAGCTGCACTTCGCCGGGCCGATCTCGGACGAGGAGTACCACGCCCGCGAGGTCGTGCCGCGGCTCGGCCCGGACACCGTCTACCACGGCCACCTCGACCACCACGCGCTGCCGCACATGCTCGCCACGGGCGAGGTCTTCCTGGCCACCCCCCTGTGGGCCGAGCCGTTCGGGCTCGCCGTGGTCGAGGCCATGGCGCTCGGCGTGCCGGTGGCCGCGCTGCTCAGCGGCGCGATGGGGGAGATCGTCGCCCCGCAGGCCGGCGCGCTGGCCGTGCACCACACGGCGCAGGAGCTCGCGGTCTCGATCCGCCACGCCCGCCGCAAGGACCGGGGACGCGTGCGTGCGTGGGCCTGCCGGTTCAGCGCGGAGACCATGGTGGAGGGCTACGTGGACCTGCTCGAGCAGGCCGCCGAGGACGCCCGCGACCTCGCCGCCGCCGAGGACGCGTACGGGTTCGACCCGCAGGGGGTCCCGCGCCCGTCCGCCGATGCGGCGGACCTGGAGTCCCTCTGATGGCTCCGGCCCGCAGGCGGGTCCTCTACTACGCCCACCAGCACGGGGCGGGGCACCTGCGGCACGCCGCCGGCCTGGCGTCGACCGGGGCGTTCGACGTGACGGTCGTGACCGCCCACCCCCGGGCGGCCGAACTGCTGCCCGCGGACGTCCCCGTCATCCCGCTGCCCTCGGACCTCGTGCCCGGCCACGAGCAGCCGGCGCGCTCGCCCCTGCACTGGTCCCCGGTGGGGCCCGAGATCCGGGCGCGCTTCGACGCCCTCCACGCGGCGGCGCGGCGGGTGGACCCGGACGTGTGCGTGGTGGACGTGTCCGTGGAGGCCGCCCTGTTCCTGCGCCTGGCGGGCTGGCCCGTGCTGCACCGCCGCATGCACGGCGAGCGCACCGACCCCGCGCACGCCCTCGTCTACGCCGAGGCCGACGGCCTCTTCGCCCACTACGCCGCCGAGCTCGAGGTCCCCGCCTGGCGCGCCGCCCACGCGGACCGGGTCACCTACCTCGGGGTCGCGGACGTCACCGGCCGGCTCGGCACCCGCGCCACGACGACGGCGTCCGCCGGCGCCCCGCGCGTCGCCGTGATCGCCGGGACGGGCGGCGGCGGGGTGCGGGCCGCGGACCTGGCCCGGGCGGCATCCGCCGTGCCGGAGGCGACGTGGGAGGTGTACGGCCCGATCGCCGGGGTGGGCGAGCCGGAGGCGCCGGGCGGGCTCGCGGCGGAGGCGATGCCCGCCACCGTGACGCTGCACGGCTGGGTCCAGGCGCCGGCCCGCCGGGCCGCGGACGCCGACGTCGTGGTGGTCTCGGCCGGGCACAACGCCGTGGTGGACGCCGCCCGCTCCGGCCGCCCCGTGGTGCTCGCCCCCGAGCCGCGGCCGTTCGACGAGCAGCGCGTGTTCGTCCGCGAGATCCACCGGGCCGCGGGCGTGCCGTGGTGCGCGTGGGAGGACCCGGACGCCGACTGGGCCGGCGCGGTGCGCGGCGCCCTCGCCGACCCGGCCGCCGCCGACCGGCTCGCGGGCCTGCTGCTCGTGGCGCCGGACGAGTACCGGCGGCGCTGGGAGGCGGCGATCGAGGGCGCCCTGGGCTGAGTCCGGCCCGCGCTCGCCCCCGACCGTCGGGGCACTCAGTACGCGGCGTCGTCGCGGCGGGCGGCCGTCAGCTCCGCCTCCGTGGGGTGACGCAGCAGCTCGAGCCGCTCGCCCTCGGGGTCCCACGCGATCAGCCCCGCGTCCGCGAACGCGCGCAGCCACCCCTCCATGGCCCATCGGCCGTGCACCTGCCGGAAGCGGCGGGCGTTGACCAGGATGTCCTCGAGGTGGTGCAGCGGCGGGGTCATCACGCCGTGGTGCTGGTGGAACGCCTCGGCGGGGCTGAACCGCAGCGTCAGGCCGGCGTCGCGGGCGCGGAAGGCCAGGTCCGTGTCCTCGGCGCCGTAGCCGGTGAAGCCCGCGTCGAAACCGCCGATGCGGGCCAGGTCCGCGCGGCGCAGCGCCAGGATCAGCGTCCACACGAGGTGCCACTCGTCCGAGGGCCCGGCGGTCAGGTGCGCGCGCGCCCGGTGGGGCACGGAGAGGCGGCGCAGCAGGGCGTCGGCGCGATGCGAGGTCAGGTCGGCCTCCCCGACGTCGCGGGTCCAGCCCGGCCGCAGGTAGCGGGGCCGGCCCATCACCACGGACCCGGGGTGGGCCGCGACCTCGGTGGCCAGCACGCCGACGGTCTCGGCCGCCGGGATGCAGTCCACGTCGAGGAAGACGAGGATCTCGCCGGTGGCGAGCTCGGCCGCGCGGTTGCGGGCCTGCGCCAGCGGCAGGCCGGCCTCGGCGGCCACGTGCCCCACGGTGACGGGCAGGTCCGTGGCCGGGACGCGCCCGTCCGGCTGGCCCATGAACACCACGACCACCTGGTCCGGGCGGCGGTGGGAGCGTTCCAGCCCGGCGATCACGCGGGCCAGGTGCTCGTCCCGGTGCCCCGTGATGACCAGCACGGACACGCTCGGCAGCGCCCCGCGCGCCCGGGCGAGGGCCTCGCGGTAGACCGCCACGTGGGCGGCCGCCACGCGACGGCGCTGCCGGGCCCGGGCGGCGGGATCGGCGGGGGCCGTGCGCGCGCGGGCGCGCACCAGCGTCTCGAGCGCGTCGGCGAGGGAGTCGGGATCCTCCGGGTCGAACGCGGCGAGCGAGTCGGGGGTCAACCAGGCGCCGGACTGGTCCGCGATGTGCCCGATGTCCGCGACGGCCACCGGCACCCCCAGGTCCCGGCACATCTCCACCCAGCCCGAGTGGGTGCCGATGCGGTACGGCAGCACGGACACGTCCACGTCGCGCAGCAGCGCGTGCAGGGCGGGGTCGTCGAGCCGGTCGTGCTGCCACAGCTCGAAGCCGTGGTGGGCGCAGCCTGCGCGCAGCGCGGCCAGGGCGTCCTCGTCCTGCACGGTGTCCTGGACCTCCACGGTCACCCGCGCGTCGACACCGCGGTCGGCCAGCGTCGCGACGGCGGCGGCGAGCACCGGCAGCAGCGCCACCGGGGCCACCTGGGCGCGCAGGTCCTTGGCGTGCACCAGCAGGCGGGCGGGGGCGGCCGCGCCGTCGCCGTCGTCGGACGCGTCGGGGGCGTCGTCGTCGCCCTGCGCCGCGAGGTCCTCGAGCGGGACGATGTGCGGGTGGGGGACCACGAGGGCGCGCACGCCGTAGTCGCGGGCGAGGGTCGCCGCGGCGCCGGGGGTGAGCGTGAGCACGGCGTCCGCGCGGCCCAGCAGCACGGCCAGGCGGTCCCGGTGGGGGCCCTGGTCCGTCAGGTGCGGGTTCTCGAGGTCGTGCACGGTCACGACGACGGCGCCCCCGTGCGCGTGCTGCGCGTCCAGGGCGGCGGCCAGCTGGGCGGGGCTGAAGTGCTCGAAGCCGAAGTGCACGTGCAGCACGTCCGGGCGGTGCTCGGCCAGCCACTCCGCGTGCAGGGCCCGGGGCGGCCACCACTGGTGCGCGGGCGCGCCCGGCACCGGCGGGTCCGGCAGGAACTCCACGTCCGGCGCGGCGCCCGGGTCGAGGGGGCGGATCGCGCGGGTGTACGGGTGCTGCGCGGGCACGTGCTGGACGGTGATGCTCACGGGGGAGGGCCTCCTGACCTGGGGGATGCGATGCCGCGCGGGCGGCGTGTCCCCGTCCCGGGTCGGGGGTCGCGAAATCTAGTCTGTCAGGGCAGGATCGGAGAATCGGAGCAGCGGCATCCTGTCCGTTCCGGCGCGCCGCCGCGTCGAGGAGCGCCGCCGCAGGTGAAGGGGATCGTGGACGTGGACTCGCAGCCGCAGGGGCGTGTGCTGTACGTGACCGTGGGCGCGCCGGAGCACGGCGTGGTGCGCCATGGCCGGCAGACCGCCGCCGCCCTCCGTCGGGTGGGCGCCGAGGTGGAGCTGCTCACGGCGGAGGACGTCGCGGCGTTCCGGGGCCTCGTGCCCCTGCTGGAGGAGGCGCGCGCGCTGGGCGCCGCCGTGCACCTGGACGTCACGGACGCGCTGTTCGGCCCCACCGCGACCGCCGCTGCGGACCTGCTCGTCGACGTCCTGCCCGAGGGCACCACGCTCACCCTGCACGACATCCCGCAGCCCGCCGAGGGCGACGGCCGCTACCGCCGCCGCGGCGAGGCATACGCGCGGCTCGCCCAGGCGGTGGACGGCGTCGTGGTCTCCTCGCAGCACGAGCGGGCGCTGCTGGCGGACCTGGTGGACGTGGCCGCGGACGTGGTCCCGCTGCCCGTGGAGGACCGCCGGGCCGCGGCCGCCCGCGCCGAGCCGGTGGTGCCGGAGAGCATGGCCGGCCTCGACCGGGACCTCGTGCTCTTCGGCTTCGTCTACCCGGGCAAGGGGCACGCCCTCGCCCTGGAGGCCCTCACCGAGCTGCACCGCCAGTGGGGCCCGGACTCCGGGGCGCCGCGCCGGCTGACGGCGCTCGGACCCGTCAGCATCGGGCATGACGACCTCGTGGCGGAGCTGACCCGCGACGCCGAGGCGCGCGGCCTGGAGTTCCGCGTCACCGGGTTCGTGCCGGACGAGTTCGCGGACGCGGCCCTGCTCTCGGCGGGCATCCCGTTCGCGGCGCACCGCAACGTGTCCGCGTCCGGGTCCCTGGCGGCGTGGACCTCGGTGGGGCGGCGGGCCATCGCCTCCGCCGGCCGCTACACGGAGGAGATGGAGCGCCTGCGCCCGGGCACCCTGCGGCTCGTGCACCCGAACGGGTCGCCGGCCTTCGCGATGGCCGAGGCGATCGCCGAGGCGGTCGAGGACCCCGAGCGCACGTGGCTCGACCCCGCCGTGGACCTCTCGCCCGGGGCCGAGGACTGCGCGCGGATGCTCTTCGACGTGCTCCGCCGCGTGCACAGGTGGACGTGAGCGCCGCCGTCTCCGTGGTGGTGCCCTACTACCGGGCCCAGGCGGACCTCGACCGGCTCACGGCCGCGCTCGCGGCCCAGCGCGGCCTGACCGGCGGGCTGCAGCTCGTGGTGGCCGACGACGGCTCGCCCGTCCCGCCCCGGGTGGACCCGGGCCTGCCGTTCGACGTGGTGACCGTGCGCCAGCCGGACCGCGGGTTCCGCGCCTCGGCGGCCCGGGCGCTCGGGGCGGAGGCGGCCGACGGCGACGTGCTCGCCTTCCTCGACGGGGACATGCTCCCCGAGCCCGGGTACCTCGCCGCGGCCCTGGCGGCGGTGGCCGAGGCGCCCCGGGACGCCGCGGTGGTGGGCCGGCGGCGGCACCTGGCCGAGGCCTGGCTGGAGCGGGCCTGGGCGGACGGCTGGCGGCCCGGGGACGAGGTGCCCGCGGACGCCCGCCTGGCCGAGCCGGCCTGGCTGCGCGAGGGGTACCGCGCCACGGACGACCTGCGCCGCGCCGACTCCACCGGCTACCGGTACGTCATCTCGGCCGTGTTCACGGTGGCGCGCGAGGTCTACGAGGACGCCGGCGGCTTCGACCCCGCCTTCGTGGGCTACGGCGGGGAGGACTGGGAGCTGGCGCACCGGCTGTGGCGCGTGGGGGCGGCGCTGCGCCACGCGCCGGACGCGGTGGCGTGGCAGGCCGGCGCCGACTTCGGCGGACGCGGCGACGCCGCCGAGGCCGCCCGGGTGAAGGCCCGCGAGGCGCTCGTGCTGGCCTCCCGCATCCCCGCGACGACGGCCCGCGGCCACGGCCTGTCCCTGGCCGGCCCGCTGCGGGTCGAGGCGCGCGTGCGGGTGCCGGAGGGCGCGGACGGCGCGGCGGCGGCCGTGGTGGCGGTGGACGCCGTGCTGTGCGCGGCACCGGGGGCGCGGGTCGGCGTCGTGGGCGGCCTCGACGAGGCGGCGGCGCGGGCGCTCGGCGACCCCCGCGTGCGGCTGCTGGGCGAGCCCGACGGCGGC
>ERZ1023261.117-NODE-117-length-37174-cov-4.472427_pt1 | contig 37174 bp, 34 predicted proteins | sample MGYA00521234_ERZ1023261 | MGnify/ENA primary metagenome ERZ1023261 (study PRJEB32759, sample SAMN07749871) | skin metagenome | biome: transportation; feature: city; material: polyester macromolecule | host: Homo sapiens | place: Hong Kong:TC line | collected...
CATCGACCGCTACAGCGAACAGCACCAGGTCGATCGTGACGTCTGGACGAAGGCGGGTGAGCTGGGCCTGCTCGGCCTGTCGGTGCCAGAGGAGTACGGCGGCAGCGGCGCGACGTTCGCGCACGAGGCCGTCGTCGCCATCGAGCAGGCGAAGGCCGGTGACGACTCGTGGGGCTTCGTCGTCCACGCCATCATCGTGACGCACTACATCGTCGCCTACGGCACCGAGGAGCAGAAGCGCAAGTGGCTGCCGAAGCTGTGCTCCGGCGAATGGGTCGGCGCCATCGGCATGACGGAACCCGGCGCGGGCTCCGACCTCAAGCGCGTCTCGACGCGCGCGGTGCGCGACGGCGACGAGTTCATCATCAACGGCTCGAAGACGTTCATCACGAACGCCGGTCACGCCGACCTCATCGTCCTCGTGGCCCGCACCTGCGAGCGTGACAAGGCCGCCGGGCACAAGGGCATCTCGCTCATCGTGCTCGAGACGGCCGACCTCGACGGTTTCGAGCGCGGGCGCGTGCTGCAGAAGATCGGCCAGCACGGTCAGGACACGCGCGAACTGCACTTCACCGACATGCGCGTACCCGTCGCGAATCTGCTCGGCGAGGAGGGGCGCGGTTTCTACCACCTCATGGAGCAGCTGCCGCAGGAGCGCCTCGGCCTCGCGTGCACCGCCGTCGGATCGGCGGAGCTGGCCGTGAAGCTCGGGGTCGAGCACGCGAAGTCGCGTGAACTGTTCGACGGCACGCTGATGGACCTGCAGAACACGCGCTTCGTGCTCGCCGAGTGCTCGACGGACGTGCTCGCCGCCCGCACCCTGCTCGATCACTGCATCATGCTGCACATGGAGGGCAAGCTCGACTCGGCCACCGCCTCGCGAGCGAAATACTGGACGACGGACGTGCAGTGCAATGTCATCGACCGCGTCCTGCAGCTGTTCGGCGGCTACGGCTTCATGCTCGAGTACCCCATCGCGAAGATGTACGCCGGTGCGCGCATCCAGAAGATCTACGGCGGCGCCAACGAGGTGATGAAGGAACTCATCGCCCGCTCGTTGTGACCTGACGCCCGCAGAGCGGTTCGTCGAGTCCCGGCGAACCGCTCTGCGGTGCCCAGAGGCCGCGGGCGTGCGCGATTGGGCAAGATGAAGGCGTGAACATCGATATCGCACATGCCATGCCTGGGGACGTCGAGGATTTCGTCGATCTGTTCGAGCAGTACCGCAGCTTCTGCGGCAAGGCGCCAACGCCAGACGCGCGGACGTTTCTGGCCGAGCGCATCGAGACGGGGCAGACGCTCGTCCTCGGCGCCCGGGACAGCGTGGGCGTCGTCGGGTTCGCGCAGGTCTACCGCGCGTTCGACTCGATCCACCTCACTCACGACTGGGTGATCGCCGACCTGTTCGTCGACGGAGCCGCACGCGGACGCCGCGTCGGCGGGTCGCTGCTCGAAGCGGTACTCGACGGTGCCCGTGAGAACGGTGCGCACCACGTTCGCGTCAGCACGCAGAGCAACAACGCCTACGCGCACCGCCTGTACGAATCGCACGGCTTCGAACAGCTAGACACCACGGGCGCGACGGTCTACTACCAGCTGAAACTGCGCGACCACCACTGACGCGCTGCGTCCCTGAAGGCCCGCCCCTCCGCGATTGTCGTCCCCATCTGCGATTCGGCCATCTTCGCAAGCGGCGTCCTCATCCGCGATTTCGGTCACATTCGCCCTTGAATCGACCGTCGTGGACCGTGGATACGCAGGGGGCTTCGACCGGCTCGGTTGGAGCGTTGTCGGTGGCCCGTGGCAATGTGAGGGCATGACGACTTCTCAGATGATCGTGCTCGCATCGCGCCCCCATGGCGCGCCCACCTCCGACAACTTCCGCCTCGAGACGCGGGAACTCCCCGCCCTCAGCGACGGCGAACTGCTCGTGCGCAACACCGTCATGAGCGTCGACCCGTACATGCGTGGCCGCATGAACGACGTGAAGTCCTACGTCCCGCCGTTCCAGATCGACGAGCCCCTCGACGGCGGCGCGGTCGGCGAGGTCGTCGAATCCCGCGCTGAGGGTTTCGCGGAGGGTGACCTCGTCCTCCATGGCCTCGGCTGGCGCGACATGGCCGTCGTGCCCGCGAAGGCGGCACGCAAGGTCTCGACGAACGTCGGTGGCGCGCAGGTGTCGCCGTCCGCCTACCTGGGCGCGCTCGGCATGCCCGGCATCACGGCGTACGGCGGGCTCATGCGCGTCGGTGAATTCCACTCCGGCGACGCGGTGTTCGTCTCCGGCGCGGCCGGTGCCGTCGGCTCGCTCGTCGGTCAGATCGCGAAACTCGAGGGTGCGTCCCGCGTCATCGGTTCGGCGGGCTCCGCACAGAAGATCGCGCGCCTCGAGGAGCTCGGTTTCGACGCCGCCTTCAACTACAAGGACGGTGACGTCCGCGGCCTGCTCAAGAACGCCGCGCCGGACGGCATCGACGTCTACTTCGACAACGTCGGGGGCGACCACCTCGAGGCGGCCATCTCGTCGATGAACACCCACGGGCGCATCGCGATGTGCGGCGCCATCGCGCAGTACAACTCGACGGAGCCGCCCGCCGCGCCGCGCAACCTCGCGCTCGTCATCGGCAAGCGCATCACGATCCGCGGGTTCATCCAGAGCGACTTCCGCGACCTCGTGCCCGAGTTCCAGCAGAAGATGGCGACGTGGCTCGCCGATGGCTCGGTTCAGTGGGACGAGACGGTCGTCGAGGGCCTGGAGAACGCGCCGCAGGCGTTCATGGACCTGCTGAACGGCGCCAACACCGGCAAGATGGTCGTCTCGATCTGATCGTTCGACTCCCGTCGCGCCACGCCCCGCAGGGCGGCGCATGCGACGTGAGATCCAGTTGCGTCACCAACGTCCGGGTGAGTCAGTCCTGACTGACTCACCCGGACACGAGTGACTCACTCGCCGGTAGAGCCAGCACCCCGGCCTCGAGCACCCCGGGCGAGCGCCGTCGGGCGGGTATAACGTCGGGGGATGAGCGCGCTCCCTGCCACGAACTGGGCCGGCACCGTCGTCTTCGAAGCACGCGAGCGATACGCGCCGCGGACGACGTCGCAGGTGCAGGATGCGGTCTGCCGGGCAGCGGCCGACGGTGGGCGGCTGAGGGTGGTCGGCACCGGCCACAGCTTCAACGACATCGCCGACACAGACGGCGTGCAGCTCAGCCTCCTCGACCTCGAGCGTCGCATCGACCTCGACGAGGACGCACGCTGCGTCACCATCGACGGCGGCGCCACGTATGCGCAGGTCAACGCCGTTCTCGCGCAGCGTGGTTGGGCGCTCGAGAACCTTGCGTCACTGCCGCACATCACCGTCGCCGGGGCCATCGCGACGGCGACGCACGGCTCCGGATGGGAGCGTCCGAGCCTCGCGTCTGCGGTGCGTTCGCTCACCCACGTCACCGCTGCGGGCGAGCTGCACACGATGACGCGCGGCGAACCCGGGTTCGAGCACTATCCCGTGCATCTCGGTCTGTTCGGGCCCGTCGTCGAGTTGATCCTCGACGTCGTGCCCGCGTTCGACATCGCGACGACGGTGTACGAAGGGCTCGAATACGACACCCTCGTCGACCATCTCGACGACCTGACGCGCCCGCTCTACTCGTTCAGCATCGCCCCCGACTGGAGCGACGGCGGTCGGGCGTTGCTCTTCGCCAAGCGTCCGCGCGGCGTCGATGCTCCGGCTCAGCTCGCCGGCGCCCGCGCCGCGACGAGCCCTCGTCACCCGAGCCCAGGCGCTGATCCCGTCGCGGTGACTGAGCAGCTCGGTGTTCACGGGCCGAGCGCCGAACGGCTGACTCACTTCCGCAGCGACTTCGCCCCCAGCGTCGGCGACGAGGTGCAGAGCGAGTACTTCGTTTCACGTGAAACGGTCGCGGACGCCCTGCGAGCGCTGCCACGGTTCGCCGATGTCTTCGCCCGCCTCGCGCACTCGATGGAGATCCGCGCCGTCGCCGGCGACAGCCTCAGTGCGAGCCCGTTCGCCACAGGCGAGATGCTCGCCATCCACCTCACCTGGCGCCGCGACCCGGACGCCGTCCGCCGTGAACTGCCGACCCTCGAAGCTGCACTCGGCCACCCGCGCCCGCACTGGGGCAAGCTGCACGCGGCACCGCCGCAGCAGCTCAGCGAACAGTTCCCCGGACTGCATGCCCTCGACGGCGAGGCGCGTCGGCATGACCCGTCCGGCATGTTCCGCAACGCCTGGGTCGAGCGGTTGCTCGGGAATGAGCCGGCCTGATTTGGTGCTGCAACCGGGGCAGGCGTAACTTCCTGAGACGTGGAGAGCATAGATGTTCGATAAGAAAAAACAGCCCAGTGTGGAACTGGCCGGTGAGGCCGCTCACGCCTCTGCCGTCGCGCAGTTGAGGGCCTCCTTCGAAGCCATCCCCGCCGGCGCCACGGTGCGCCTCGCGAAGAAGACCTCGAACCTCTTCCGTCCGCGTGAGAAAGCGAAGGTAGGCCTCGACGTCAGCGGCCTCACGGGCGTCATCAGCATCGACGCCGACGCTCGCACGGCCGACGTCCAGGGCATGTGCACGTACGAGAACCTCGTCGACGCCACGCTCGAGCACGGCCTCATGCCGCTCGTCGTCCCGCAGTTGCGCACGATCACCCTCGGCGGCGCCGTCACCGGCCTCGGCATCGAGTCGACGTCGTTCAAGAACGGACTGCCGCACGAGTCCGTCCTCGAGATGGACATCCTCACCGGCACCGGCGAGCTGCTCACCGCCTCGCCGACCAACGAGCACGCCGACCTCTTCCGCGCCTTCCCCAACAGCTACGGCAGCCTGGGCTACGCGACGCGTCTGCGCATCGAACTGCAGCCGATCGGTGACCTCGTCGAGACGCGCAACGTGCGGTTCGCGAGCGTCGCAGCCATGACGCGAGCGATCGACGCCATCGTCGAGACCCGCGAGTGGCAGGGCGAACGCGTCGACGGCCTCGACGGCATGATCGTCAGCAAGGACGAGGCCTATCTCGTGCTCGCCAACTTCTTCCCCGAGACGCGCCGCCGCCCGAGCGACTACACGGGGCAGAACATCTTCTACAAGAGCATCAGTGAGCTCGACCGCGACACCTTGAGCGCGCACGACTACATCTGGCGTTGGGACACCGACTGGTTCTGGTGCTCCGACGCGTTCTTCGCACAGAACCCGAAGGTGCGACGCGTGTGGCCGCGCAAGTACCGTCGCAGCGACTTCTACCACCGCATCGTCGGGTGGGAGAACCGCTGGGGCTTCGCCGCGAAGATCGACGAGATGCGCGGCGAACTGCCGCGCGAGCGCGTCGTGCAGGACGTCGAGGTGCCCCTCGAACAGCTCGAGACGTTCATGCCGTGGTTCGACGAGCACGTCGGCATGACGCCCGTGTGGGTGTGCCCGCTGCGCCTGCGCGGCGACGACGCGTGGCCGCTGTACCAGCTCGAACCGAACCGCACGTACGTCAACGTCGGGTTCTGGGGCACCGTCGCCATCACCCCCGGGCGGTCTGACGGCGACGTCAACCGCGACATCGAGGCCGTGCTGCCGACGATGCACGGCCACAAGTCGCTCTATTCCGACGTCTACTACGACGCCGAGACGTTCGAAGAGCTGTACGGCGCAGCCGAATACCGCCGCATGAAGACGAAGTACGACCCGCAGGGCCGCCTTCCTGAGTTCGCTGACAAGATGAGGACGCACGCATGAGCCAGACCACGACCGCCACCCCCCTCGTCGCCCAGGCCGTCCAGGCCGTGTTGGAGGAGCCGTTGCCCTTCCGCATCACGGCGTACGACGGCACCGACATCGGCCCGCGCGACAGCGACATCGCCGTGCGTGTCGAGAGCGAGGAGGGGCTGCGCTACCTCCTCAGCGCCCCTGGCGATCTCGGCCTCGCCCGCGCCTATCTGACGGGCACGCTGACCGGCACCGGTTTCCACCCTGGTGACCCCTACGAGGTGTTCAGCCGCATCAAGCGTGACGTGCGCACGAAGCAGCTGACGCCGAAGGGCGTCGCGTCGGCGCTCGCGCCCGTCGTCAAGCAGCTGGGGCCGAAGGCGTTCGTCCACCCGCCGCTGCCCGAGGTCGAGAACGAGCCCCGCTGGAAGCGCCACCTCGCCAAGGTGAACCCGGTGGGTCGCGCCGCCGACTCGATCAAGCACCACTATGACGTCTCGAACGCGTTCTACGAGAAGGTGCTCGGTGACTCGATGGCCTACACGTGTGCCGTGTTCGACACGCCGGACGACACCCTCGAGGAAGCGCAGGAGCGCAAGTTCGCCCTCGTTGCCGACAAGCTCGACCTGCAGCCCGGCCAACGGCTGCTCGACGTCGGCTGCGGCTGGGGCGGCATGGCGATGCACGCCGCTCGCGAGCGCGGCGTCCACGTCATAGGCGTCACCCTGAGCAAGGAGCAGGCCGAGTGGGGTCAGCGCGCCGTGCGTGAGGCGGGCCTCGAGAGCCTCGTCGAGATCCGCCACGGCGACTACCGCGACGTCACCGAGACGGGCTTCGACGCCGTCAGCTCGATCGGCCTCACGGAGCACATCGGCGTGAAGAACTACGCCAACTACTTCTCGTTCCTGCACTCGAAGCTGCGCGACGGTGGCCGCCTGCTCAACCACTGCATCACGCGTCGCGACGACACGGCATCGGCCAAGCCGGAGCCGTTCACCGATCGCTATGTCTTCCCCGACGGCGAGCTCGCCTCGCCGGGGCGGCTCATCAGTGAGTGCCACGACGCCGGTTTCGAGGTTCAGCACGACGAGAACCTGCGCCTGTCGTACGCCCTGACGCTGCGCGACTGGTGCCGCAACCTCGAGGCGAACTGGGATTTCTGCGTCGCCGAGGCGGGCCTGCCGACCGCGAAGGTGTGGGGCATCTACATGGCCGGTTCACGCCTCGGGTTCGAGGAGGGCTGGCTGCACCTGCACCAGGTGCTCGCCACGAAGACGACCGACAACGGCGACAACGGCGGCTACCCGCTGGGCTCGCACTGGGCACCCTGAGCTCTCACTGGCGGTGCTGAGCGGCTGCCCGTTGCCCGTCCAGACGCAGGCGACGCGCAATCATGACGGTGGGGGTGATGCCGACGAGCATCGCCGCCACCGTCATGATCTGCGTCCACGCGAACGCGTTCTGGAACGAACTGTTCGCGATGACGACGGCCGCCGAGCGCAGGTTGAACGCGAGGATCGCGGCGCGGGCCCCTGACGCGCGGCGTGTGCGCGCCCAGTAGACGAGAGCGCCGACGGCCGGCGCGAGCAGCGACCACATGTACGCGCTGAAATCGCTGCCACCATGCGACTTCACGAACTCGACCGTGACGATCGACGCTCCGATCTCGAACACGGTCACGGCGATCATGAACCATCGATCACCGCTGCTCACCGAAGGGGGAGTGCTCCACGGGCGTTCTGCTCTCAGTATGGCCGCCCGGGTGCGGCGGGCCCCTGACGAATGTCACGGTGTGGCCGCCGTTGATGCATAACTCGACCTTTATGTTTGGCCAGTGCTACGTTATGTGTGGGTCACGAGCCCCGGCGCGAAGTCTCGGCTGGCCGGGCGGCAACCCCCATGCGAACGCACACGTGCGCCGGGGTGCCCCGAGTAACGACCCGGCCGCCCGTCGACCGACGCGGCGGCAAGCGCAACGAAGGGTCTGCCATGACACTCCTCGACACCACGCCCGACACGAACGTCGACTCCGCGAGCGGCGCACCGACGGGTGTTCCGACGAGCGCAGCGGCGCGCCACGGCGGCACCGTCGCGACGCCCGGGCTGCGCATCGAACGCCTCGGCCCGGCGTTCGGCGCAATCGTCCACGGCGTCGACCTCGCGCAGGTCGACGACGCGATAGCGTTCGACCTGCGCCGCGCGCTGCTCGCGCACAAGGTGCTCTTCTTCCGGGGTCAGGACGCGTTCGACGACGACGCTCAGGTGCGCCTCGGAAACCTGCTCGGCGAGCTGACGGCGGGCCACCCCGTCGCGGGCACGCACGAGCGCAAGGAGATCTACTCGATCGACTCCTCCGACCCCGAGTTCTCGTTCTCCGACGAGTGGCACACGGACGTCACGTTCATGAAGGAGCCGCCGGCCATCAGCGTCCTGCGCGCCGTGACGCTGCCGGACTACGGCGGCGACACCTCCTGGGCCGACGCGCAGGCGGCGTACGACTCGCTGTCGGAGCCGTTCCGCGGCCTCGTCGACCAGCTCGTCGCCGCCCACGACGGCAACCGCGAATGGGGCGCCTACCTGCGCAAGAACGGTGGGCAGGAGTGGAGCGGCGAGGTCGTCACCGAGCTGCCCGTCGTCGAGCACCCCGTCGTGCGTGTGCACCCCGAGACGGGCCGTCGCGGGTTGTTCGTCAACCCCGGTTTCACCTCCCACATCGTCGGCGTGTCGCAGGCCGAGTCGCGGGCGATCCTCGACGTGCTGTACGCGCACCTGACGCAGCCCGAACACACCATCCGCCACCGTTGGGCGCCCGGCGACGTCGGCATCTGGGACAACCGCGCGACGTCGCACTACGCGAACCGCGACTACGTCGACGCCAACCTTGGCCCGCGCGCCATGAGGCGCGTGACGGTCGGTGGCGACAAGCCCGTCGGCGTCAATGGCCTGACGGGTGGCGCAGCTGCCTGACGGTGTGAGCTGACATGGCGCGGTGCGGGTCTCTGGGGCCCGCATCGCGTCGTCATGTACCCCTCTGCGATTTTCGTCCCCCTTCGCGAATCCCGTCCACATCGGCGAATCCTGTCCCCATCGGCGATTTTCGTCCCCATCGGCGATTTGCGTGTGTACATTCGTCCAGCCGGCCGTCGGGAAAATCGGTCGCCGGGGGCGTCGCACGGTGATGGAATGACGGGATGCTGACGCTCATCAGGCCCGACGCCGCTCGCTACGACGACTGGAAGGGCGCATTCGACGAGTTCGGCGCGACGCCGAAAGACGGCACGGGCTATCGTCGCGACGACGTCGTCGACACGTCGCGCGCCGGGTTCGACGCCTACCTCACCGATCGTGCGCGCCAGGGCGATACGACCGTCGCGCCGCCTGAGGGATTCGTGCACTGCAGCTATTTCTGGGTGCTCGACGGCCCGCGGGCGGGGGAGGGTGACATCGTCGGCTTTCTGGCCCTGCGTCACACCCTCACCGAGGTGCTGTATGAGGCGATCGGTCACATCGGCTACTCGGTGCGTCCCAGCGCTCGTGGGCGGGGCGTCGCCGCGGGCGCGCTGATGCTCGGTCTCGACGAGGCGCGGGCGCTCGGCGTCGAACAGGTGCTGGTGTGCTGCAGCACCGAGAATCCGGCGTCACGCGCCGTCATCGAGAAGTGCGGCGGGCAGTTCGAGGACGTCCGCTCCCACCCCGCGTTTCCGGGCGAGACACGTCGCTACTGGTTCGGCTCGCCGCCGTTTCCGCAGGGGCCGACGGCCTGACGCCGGCTGCCTCGGGTGCGGATGTGACCGAAACTCGCGGATGAGGACGAGAATCGCCGATGTGACCGCCGTTCGCAGAGGTGGACGAGAATCGCCGACGGGGACAGGAATCGCAGAAGGGGCACGGTGCGGGGCGGCCCGGCCGAGGTCAGTCCCCATCCGAACTCAGGCCCCCAAACCCTCAGCCGACGTCGTGACCAGGATGTGATCGCTCGGTCCGCGAGCCGAGACGCCGTACCCATGGGTAGACCCCTACTGTGGCCTTACTCACATCGGCCGTCATGGCCACCAGCACTACCAGGAGGTCACCGTGGCGGCGTCACGTCTCGACACCCTCGACCGCGATCCGGGGTTGCCCCCCGTCGCGGTCGAACCCCCTCGCACCATCACCGGGCGGCAGAAGATCATGATCGCCGTCGCGGCGATCGTCGCCGCCATCGGCTGGACGATGGTCGCCTTCGTCCGCGGTGAGCACGTCAACGCCATCTGGTTCGTGTTCGCGGCCGTCGGCAGCTATGTCATCGGCTACATGCTCTACAGCCGTCTCATCGCGTACAAGGTCGTGCAGCCTCGCGACGACATCGCGACGCCGGCGGAGCAGTTCGAGAACGGCCAGGACTACATGCCGACGGACCGTCGCGTCCTGTTCGGCCACCACTTCGCCGCCATCGCCGGCGCCGGCCCCCTCGTCGGCCCCGTGCTCGCCGCGCAGATGGGTTACCTGCCGGGCACGATGTGGATCATCTTCGGCGTCATCTTCGCGGGCGCCGTGCAGGACTACATGGTGCTCGCCATCTCGACGCGCCGTGGCGGCCGCAGCATCGGCCAGATGGCGCGCGACACGCTCGGCCCCGTCGGTGGTTGGGCGGCGATGCTCGCCGTCATGACGATCATGGTCATCCTCATCGCGGTGCTCGGCCTCGTCGTCGTCAACGCGCTCGCCGAGTCGCCGTGGGGTGTGTTCTCGATCGCGATGACGATCCCGATCGCCCTGTTCATGGGCTGCTACCTGCGCTTCCTGCGTCCGGGGTCGGTCACCGAGGTGTCGCTCATCGGCGTCGTGCTCCTGCTGCTCGCGATCGTCTCCGGCGGCTGGGTCGCCGAGACGGCCTGGGGCAAGGACATGTTCACGCTGTCTCCGACGGCGCTCGCCTGGTGCCTCATCGTCTACGGGTTCGCCGCGGCCGTCCTGCCGGTCTGGCTGCTGCTCGCGCCGCGTGACTATCTGTCGACGTTCATGAAGGTCGGCACGATCGTCCTGCTCGCGCTCGGCATCATCATCGCGCGTCCGGCGATCGACATCCCCGCGATCACGTCGTTCGGCAAGCACGGCAACGGTCCCGTCTTCGCGGGTTCGCTGTTCCCGTTCCTGTTCATCACGATCGCGTGCGGCGCGTTGTCCGGCTTCCACGCGCTCATCTCGTCGGGCACGACGCCGAAGCTCATCCAGAAGGAGAGCCAGGCGCGACTCATCGGGTACGGCTCGATGCTCGTCGAGTCGTTCGTCGCCATCATGGCGCTCATCGCGGCGGCCATCATCGACCAGCACCTGTACTTCGTCATCAACGCCCCCGCCGGCGTGACGGGTGGGACGGCCGAGAAGGCCGCGACGTGGGTGAACTCGATAGGCTTGGGCGGTAATCCGATCACCGCGCCCGAGATCACCCAGGCCGCGAAGGACGTCGGCGAGGCTTCGGTCGTGTCGCGCACCGGTGGCGCCCCGACGTTCGCGTTCGGCATGTCGGACGTGTTCAGCCGCGTCATCCCAGGCGATTCGATGAAGCAGTTCTGGTACCACTTCGCGATCATGTTCGAGGCGCTGTTCATCCTGACGACGGTCGACGCCGGCACGCGCGTCGCACGTTTCATGCTGTCGGAGACGCTCGGCAACGTGCCCGGGCTGCACCGCTTCCGTGACACGTCCTGGCGCGTCGGTGCGTGGATCTCGACGCTCGTCGTCGTCGCCGCATGGGGTTCGATCCTGCTCATGGGCGTCACCGACCCGCTGGGTGGCATCAACACGCTGTTCCCGCTGTTCGGCATCGCCAACCAGTTGCTGGCCGCCGTCGCGCTGACGGTCGTGACGGTCGTCGTCATCCGCAACGGCAAGGCGAAGTGGGCGTGGATCCCGGGCATCCCGCTCGCCTGGGATCTGCTCGTGACGATGGTCGCGAGCTACCAGAAGATCTTCTCGAGCGACGCGAAGATCGGCTACTGGGCGCAGCACAACGCGTTCGTCGACGCCAAGAACAAGGGGTTGACGAAGTTCAAGACGGCCAAGACCCCCGAGGAGATCGACGCCGTCATCCGTAACACGCTCATCCAGGAGACGCTCTCGGTTCTCTTCGCGGTGCTCGTCATCGTCGTCGTCATCGCGGGTGTGTTCGCGGCGCTCAAGGCGCTGCGCACCGGGCACGTCGACCCCGAGGTGCGCGACGGCGCTGTGCCGTCGCAGATCTTCGCGCCGAGCGGCATGCGCGTCACGCCCGACGAGGAGAGCGTGCTAGCCCAGTGGCTTGAGGCGGGCCTCGACCCCGAGGGCGTGCATGCGGGTGAGCGCGTCCATGCCTGAGCCGCGCGGAATCGTCGGCACGCTCAAGTGGTACGTCGCCTCGATGATGGGCGACAACCACTACGAGCGCTACTTGCGCCATCACGCCGTCGCCCACCCCGGCAAGGCGCCGATGTCGAAGCGCGACTACTGGCGTGAACGCACCGACGCCCAGGACCGCAACCCCGGCGCGCGGTGTTGCTGACGGGTCTCGGTTCAAGACCGCGGGTCTGAACACGACGAGAGGGGCTGACGCATCAAGCGTCAGCCCCTCTCGCAGTGCGGCCCGTCACTGTCGCAAGCGATCCGTCCGTGCGACGGGTTGGGCCAGGCTCGGCAACGAATGTGGACGAAAATCGCAGATGGGGACGGGAATCGAACAGGGGGCGCGTGTCAGCGGCGCAGCGTCTGGCCCAGGATGCCGGGGAGGTGACGGCGGACGTCGGACATGCGTGAGTGACGCGCGTTGGCGACGCGCACGCGCAGTGCCTTCTCCTCGACCCACATCTCCATCTCACGCACGTCGCCGAGGACGTCGCCGTCGAGTTCGAGCGCGCGCGGGCGTCCCATGGCCTTGGCCGCGACGCGGGCGCAGCGTGTGCGCTCGACGCGACCCGTGGTGCGCCGCGAGCGGGCGAAGATCTGCGCCGAGAGCGCAGCCCATTGCAGGGGCCCGTCGGCGGAGAGCCAGACGGTGTCGAAGCGCCCGTCGGTGCCGTTGGCGCCTGGCATGAGTTGCACCCCCGCCGTCAGCTGACCGAAGTTGCCGACGAGCAGCGTCGTCGTCTTCTTCGTGTGCGGCGCGCCGTCGTCGAAGGAGGCGAGCATGCGCTCGGGGCGCTGGGTCACGTAGCGCGCACCGGCGATGGGGTAGGCCATCCACCCGATCCGCTTCTTGAGGGTCTCGCTCGTGGCGTTCATGATGTCGCCATCGAGTCCGAAGCCGGCCATGATGAGGAAGGTGTCGTTCGTCGCCGAGCCGTCCCCGAACGTTGCGTGCACCCGCCCGACGTCGATGACGGTGTCCTCGCCCGCGAGCGACCGCGCGAAGTTGAGCGCCGCCGAGCCGTCCACCGAGACGCCGAGGTTGCGCGCGAGCAGGTTGCCGGTGCCCTGTGGCATCAACCCCAGCGGCACGCTCGTGCCGCTCAGCGCCGCGCCGACGTGGCGCACCGTTCCGTCGCCACCGGCGGCGAAGACGATGTCGCAGCCCTGGCGCAGTGCTTGCTGCGTCTGGCCGGTGCCGGGGTCGTCGAGGCGGGTCTGCAGCCACAGCGGCTCGGCCCATCCGGCGTCGCGCGAGACGTCGACGCATTCGCGGCGCAGGGCGCCGAGGTCGTCGACCTTCGTGGGGTTGACGACGATCGCGGCGCGCGGACGGGAGGGCGTGTTCGACACGCCTTGCACTGTAACTGGAATGACGCAGATTCGCGCGGGCGATAGCCTTGAGGGGTGATCGACATTCGACTGCTTCGTGACAACCCTGACGCCGTCCGCGCGAGCCAGCGTGCTCGCGGCGCTGACGAGGGCGTCGTCGACCGCATTCTCGAGCTCGACGCGACGCGCCGCAGTTCGCTCGGCGAGTTCGAGAGGGTGCGCGCCGAGCAGAAGCAGGTGTCCAAGAGCGTCGGCGCCGCGATGGGTGCGCTCAACAAGGCCAAGAAGGGCGGTGACGACTCGGAGGTCGCGCGTCTGCAGGCCGAGGCCGACGCCGCGCGCGAGAACGCTGCGACCTTGAGCGCCCGCGTCAAGGAGCTCGAGGCCACTGCCGACGAGGCGGGCAAGGAGTTCGACGCGCTGCTGCGCACCGTCCCCAACGTCGTCCTCGACGGCGTGCCGGCGGGTGGCGAGGACGACTTCGTCACCGTCAAGACGGTCGGTGAGGCCCCGACGTTCGACTTCGAGCCGAAGGATCACCTCGAGATCGGTGAGCTCATCGGCGCGATCGACATGGAGCGCGGCACGAAGGTGTCGGGCTCGCGCTTCTACTTCCTCACCGGCATCGGCGCGCGCCTCGAGTACGCACTCATGTCGCTCGCGCTGCAGCGGGCGGTGGATGCCGGGTTCATCCCGATGATCCCGCCCACGCTCGTCCGGCCCGAGATCATGCGCGGCACCGGATTCCTCGGACAGCACGCCGACGAGGTCTACCGCCTCGAAGCCGACGACCTCTACCTCGTCGGCACCTCAGAGGTCGCGCTCGCCGGCTACCACGCGGACGAGATCTTGAACGTCGACGCTCCCGTGCGCTACGCCGGCTGGTCGAGCTGCTACCGCCGCGAGGCCGGTTCGTACGGCAAGGACACGCGCGGCATCATCCGCGTCCACCAGTTCAACAAGGTCGAGATGTTCTCCTACTGCCGCATCGAGGACGCCGAAGCGGAGCACGCTCGCATGCTCGCGTGGGAAGAGGAGATGCTGGCCAAGTGCGAGCTGTCGTACCGCGTCATCGACACCGCCGCGGGTGACCTCGGCACGTCCGCCGCACGCAAGTTCGACTGCGAGGCCTGGGTGCCGACGCAGGGCACCTACCGCGAGCTGACGTCGACGTCGAACTGCACGACGTTCCAGGCGCGCCGCCTCAACATCCGTGAGCGCACCGACGGCGCGACGCGTTCGGTCGCGACGCTCAACGGCACGCTCGCGACGACGCGTTGGCTCGTCGCCATCCTCGAGACGCACCAGCAGGCTGACGGCTCGGTGCGTGTGCCCGAGGCGCTGCGCACGTACATGGGTGGCCTCGAGGTGCTGCCCGTCGTCTGACGACGAGCTCGGACGACGCAGTCCGACGAGGGCTGACGCGGGCCGGCATCCTGGCGGGTGCCGGCCCGCGCTCAGCCGATGAAGATCTCCCCGTGCGGATCGATCGCCACCATGATGGCGACGATGATGGTGGCGCCCAGGAAGCCGCTGACAAGTTTGCGCATCTTCTTGGCGCCCATGCCGTTGTCGGTCTCCTCCAGTCACCGTGCGGTGCGGTAGCTCAGCAGCGTCATGAGGGCGAACGCGACGGCGCCCGCCCCGGCCATTGCGACGGGGGTGATGGGTGTCGCCGTGCTCGGTCGCACCATGAGGATCACGCCGCCGATGACGCCACCCATCTCGCTCGTCTCATGCACGCCCGGCATGGGGTCGTCGTGCTGGCCCGAATGATTCGCGCCCGACCAGTTCGTGCCGGCGGGCCCGGCCATGTCGGTGCCGGGCGCCGTCCCCGCGGCATGCTCGGCGCTCGCGTCGTCTCCTCGCGTCGTCTGCTCCCGCCGCGCGATGCGGCAGTCGGTGCCGCTGAGGTCGCTCCATGCTCACGCCCGTACGACGCGCCGGTCGTTGCGTCCGTTGCCGCAGGCCACGGTGGTTCGCGTCCGTCGGGTGACAATGAGCGCATGAATGACACCTCCCACGAGACGTCCAAGGCGAACCGTCGTGCCCTCACGCGCCGCACGGGGTTTCGGTTGGTGATCAGCGTGATCGTCGGTGTGCTCGCGGCGTTCGTCACGATCGCCGTCGCCGACCGGACGATCGTGTTCGACGTCATGACGGGGTGGACGGTCGGCGCGATCGTCGTCAGTGCGTGGACGTGGCTGATCGTGCGTGGCATGAACCCGACGCAGGCCGCCGAGCACGCACGCGAGGAGGATCCGAGCGTCGCAGGAGCGGACGCCACTGTCATCATCGCGACGATGGCGAGCCTTGCGGGGGTCGGGTTGCTGCTCGTCGCGGGCAAGCACAAGACGGGCACCGCCGAAGCCGTGCTCGGGACGGCAAGCGTCGTCGCGTCCTGGTTTCTCGTGCACCTCACGTACATGCTGCGCTACGCCCGTCAGTACTACGGGCCGGCGCCGGCCGGCAACGGCATCGACTTCGAGGGCGGCGAACCCGACTACTACGACTTCGCGTACGTCGCGTTCGACCTCGGAATGACGTACCAGATCAGCGACACGAACCTGAAGAACCGGTGGGTGCGACGCCTCGTGCTGCAGCACACGCTGCTCAGCTACGCGCTCGGCGTCGGCGTCGTCGCGACAGCCATCAATCTCGTCGTGTCGCTCGCGACGAACTGACGCTCCGTCGCGCGGGGGAGGCGGGCTGTCGGTGGCGGCGTCTACCCTCGCAGGCGTGAGGGAGTTCTTCGGTCTGGACGACGACTGGGTGCGGCCGTTGCCACCCGGATGGCAGCGACGCGACGCTGTGATCGCCGTCGTCTTCCTGCTCGGTGCCGTCGTCGAGCTCGAGGCGATGCGCGCGTTGGGTCTGCCGCGCGGCACCTGGGGGCGGCCCGCGCTCTACGCGGCGACGCTCGTCGGGATGCTGCCGCTCGTGTGGCGGCGACGCTTCCCCCTCGCCGTCATGCTGCTGCTCGCCGCGCACATGTTCGCCTTCGGCATGGCGCAGTACGTCGTCATGGGCAACCTCGCGATGCAGGCGGCCTACTTCTTCTCCATCTTCACCGCACTCGCCTGGGGCCGAGATCGCCGGATGACGATGGTCGCGGCGAGCGCCGTCGTCGTGTTCATGTTCGGGTGGGTGGCCGTGCAGCTGTCGGTCGCGTCGGGGCGTGACGCGCTCGTCGACGCCTACAGAAACGGCCGCGGCACCCGCGATGACGCGCTGTTCGGCCCTGGCACAGGAGCGGTGCTCACGAGCGTCATGATGAACGTCCTGTTCTTCGTCACCGCCGTCGCGACGGGCGCCAACTCGTGGCGTGGAGCTCGCGCCCGAGCCCGCGCCGAGGATCAGGCACGCACGATCGAGGAGCAGTCGGCGCAGCTCACCGAACGCGCCGTCGTCGACGAACGACTGCGCATCGCCCGCGAACTGCACGACGTCGTCGCCCACCACGTCGCCGCGATCGGCGTGCAGGCCGCGGCCGCACGCAAGCTCATGACTAAGGACCTGTCGCTCGCGGCCACGTCGCTGACGAACGTCGAGACCTCCTCGCGCGACGCCGTCACGCAGATGCGCAGCCTGCTCGGCACCCTGCGAACCGGGGACGGCGCGTCGTCCGGGCCGGGCCGTCTGCCGCCTGGCGGCGGGGTGGTGTCGGCTGATCTGGCGGTCGCCGCGTCATCGGACGGTTCGCTCGCGACGAGGAACGAGCGCGAGACGGGCGTTGCGCTGGACGCGACGCACCGTCGTCCCGAACCTGGGTTGGACGATCTGCCGCGACTGGTCGAAGAGGTCACCTCGCCCGGGTTCGACGTCGAACTGCGCGACCTCATCGGTGACGTCGACGTGCCTGGCAGCGTCCAACACAGCCTCTACCGCACCGTGCAGGAGGCGCTGGCCAACATCCGGCGCCACTCGACGGCGACGTCCGCGTCCGTCACGGTGCGCAGTGGCGGCGGCGAGGAAGGGGCCGGTGCGGCGCGCTACGCAGAGGTCGAGATCCTCGACGAGGGGCGCCCACGGCAGGGCACCTCGGGCAGCGGCATGGGACTGCTCGGCATGCGTGAACGCGTGACGGCTCATCGCGGCAGCGCCGAGATCGGCCCCCGGCTGACCGGTGGGTACCGCGTGCGCGTCAGGCTGCCGCTACCCGACGCGCGAGGCGACGACGGCGGGCGCTCATGACCGAGGCCGCAGCGAGAGGCCGACAGAGGCAGCGAACGACAGGAAGGTGGGCCTGATGGACGCGCTCAAGGTCGTCATCGTCGATGACCAGAAGATGGTGAGCAGCGGATTCTCGCTCATCCTGTCCGTGGAGGACGACATCGACGTCGTCGCCACCGCGACGAACGGGGCGCAGGCGCTGGACGTGGCCCGCGAGGTGCGGCCCGACGTCACCTTGATGGACGTGCAGATGCCCGTCATGGACGGCATCGAGGCCACGCGACGGTTCGTCGACGAGGGGCTCGGGCGCGTCGTCATCCTCACGACGTTCGATCGCGACGACTACCTCTTCAGTGCGCTCGACGCGGGCGCCAGCGGCTTCTTGCTCAAGAACGCCGACGCGGACGACCTCGCCGACGCCGTGCGCGCCGTCGGGCACGGACACGCCCTGCTCGCCCCGGAGGTGACGCGCCGCGTCATCGAACGACGCGTGCAGGACGGGTCGCTCGGCGCGGGCTCCGAGGCCGCCCGGGCCGCTGACGACGGCCCGGGCAACGTCGGACCGACGACGTCGGCCTGGCCCTCGGCCTCATCGGCCCACTCGACGCCCTCGCTGCCCCCGAGGAGGACGGGCGACGGCGGCCGTCTCGATGACCTCACCCCGCGCGAACGGGAGGTGCTGGGTCTGCTCGGGCGTGGGCTGTCCAACGCGGAGATCGCGGCGGCGCTGTTCGTCGGTGAGGCCACCGTCAAGACACACGTGTCGAACGTGCTGATGAAGCTCGGTCTGCGCGATCGGGTGCAGGCCGTCGTCGCGGCCTATGAGACGGGCCTGGTGCGCGTCGGCGACTGACAGCTCCGTCGCGAGGGGGAGGCGCGAAGATCCGTCGCGCGCCGGATCCGGCGCGGCGGCCAACGCGACAGGCTGAAGGAACGATCGAACATGACGAGGGAGCGGAACATGTTGGAAGCCAGAGGCCTGACCCGCAGGTTCGGTGACAAGACGGCCGTCGACGACGTGTCGTTCGAGGTCGCCGACGGGCAGATGACTGGTTTCATCGGCGGCAACGGCGCCGGCAAGACCACGACGATGCGGATGATCATGGGCGTGCTCGAGCCCAGCGCCGGGGAGGCGTTGTGGAACGGCGAGCCGATGACGCGCGAACATCGCCGGCGCATCGGATACATGCCCGAGGAGCGGGGGCTGTACCCGAAGCAGCCCCTCATCGACCAGCTCGTCTACCTCGCCCAGCTGCGCGGCGTCGCACCCGCTGCGGCGCGTGCCCGCGGGCTCGAACTGCTCGAACGGTTCGGCCTCGGCGACCGAGCGAAGGACAAGCTCGAAGCGCTGTCGCTCGGCAACCAGCAGCGCGTGCAGATCGCGGCGTCCGTCATCGCCGAGCCGGACGCGCTCATCCTCGACGAGCCGTTCAGCGGCCTCGACCCGCGCGCCGTCGACGCGATGGCCGACCTGCTGCGCGAGTTCACCTCGCGCGGCGTGCCCGTGCTGTTCAGCAGCCACCAGCTCGACCTCGTCGAACGCCTCTGCGACAGCCTCGTCTTCCTCGCGGGCGGCCGCGTCGCCGCGCAGGGCACGGCCGCGCAGCTGCGCCGCAGCGGACGCGTCCGTCACCGCCTCGTCCTCGACTCCGACGCCGGGTGGGTGCGTGACGTCGCCGACCGTCTCGGCATCGGTGTCGTCGACGTCGACGGCCCGCGGGCGCTGCTCGAACTGCCCGACGACGCCGAGGGCCGCGAAAGGGCGTCCGACGAGTTGCTGCGCACCGTCATGGCACGCGCGAGCATCCGCGAATACGCCGAGGTCCTGCCCCAGCTCGCCGACATCTACCGGGAGGTGGCGTGATGAACGTCCAGACAGCTCAGCGTGATTCGCGTCCGGCGTGGCAGATCGTCGCCCTGCGCGAGATCGCCGTCAAGGCGCGCGACAAGAACTTCCTCGTCGGCCTCGGCGTCACCCTCGCCATGGTGATCGGCACGTTCGCCGTGCAGGTGTGGATCGCCGGCAAGACGGACACGCAGAAGGTCGCGATCGTCGACACGAAGGGCGCCTCCGGGCCGTCGGCGAAGCAGGTCGTCGACGTCGCTGCGACGAGCGCGAAGGACGGCGGCGCGAAGGTCGAGTACACGAGCACGGCCTTCCCCGACGATGCCGCAGCCCGCGCCGCCGTCACGAAGGGCGACGCCGACGCCGCACTGCTGCGCACCAACGGCGGCTGGCAACTCGTCGGCGACAAGAACATCGACGACGGGTTGAAGAAGAACGTGACGACGAGCGCCGCTCAACTGACGCTCGCGTCGAACGCGGCATCGCAGGGCGTCGAGCTGTCGTCGCTGACGAAGGGCGGCGCCGTGGCGACGTCGACGCTCAGCTCCGACGCCGACCGCGCCGGGCTCGCGAAGGTGGTGTCACTCGTCTTCGCGTTCCTGTTCTACTTCGTCGCGTTCATGTTCGGCATGCCGATCGCGCAGAGCGTCGTCGAAGAGAAGCAGTCACGCATCGTCGAGATCCTCGCGAGCGCCGTGCCGCTGCGCCACATCCTCGCCGGAAAGATCATCGGCAACGCGCTGCTCGCCATCGCTCAGGTGACGTTGCTCGCCGCCGTCGCACTCATCGGGTTGAGCCAGACCAAGTGGAGCGCCTTCGTCGGCACCGTCGCGGGCGCCTCCGGATGGTTCCTGCTGTTCTTCCTCGTCGGATTCTTCGTCGTCGCCTGCATGTTCGCCGTCGCCGGCGCGCTCGCCTCACGCAGCGAGGACGTGCAGTCGACGTCGCAGCCCGTCGTCATGCTCGTCGTCCTCGTGCTCGTCGTCGGCATGTCGCTCAGCGGCACGGCCCAGGTCGTCGCCTCGTACGTTCCGGTCGTCTCGACCGTGACGATGCCGGCACGCATCATGGACGGCAGCGCCGCATGGTGGGAGCCGATCCTCGCCATCGGCATCGCGATCGTCGCGGCGTACGTCATCACCCGTCTCGCGACGCGGCTGTATGAGCGCAGCATCATGCGCACCGGTGGGCGCCTGTCCTACCGCGAGGCGTTCAAGCTCGGGGCCTGACGTCTCTGCCGTCCACTGTCGCGCGGCGACCGGGCCGTGGATGGCGCCGCGGCACGTACATTGGGAGCAAGTTTTTTCGTACCTCGAATCATGAAGGAGAGGGGCATGTCGACCAACGACGAGTCCGGCCAGGGCTCGACCTGGAGCGCAGACAACAACGAGCAGGCCACCCACGTCGCGGGTGGCACCGGCGCCGGCGCGACGCCTGCGGGTTCCACGCCCGCCGGGGCCGCGTCGTCGGACGCGGGAGTCTCGATGTCCAAGGACACTGCTGCCTCAGACGACCACACGCAGGCGATCGGCAGTGACGCGACGCGCGTCGCCCCACGCTCGGATGCGCCGGCCCAGCCAGCATGGGGCCCGTCGAGTCAGGGTGGGCAGCAGAACGCCGCGTCGTCGCAGGCATACCCGAGCGCGCCGGGGGTCGGCTATGCCGGGCCGCAGGGCGGTGGCCAGCCTGGGTATGGCCAGAGCGGATACGGGCAATACCCCGGGGGCCAGAACCCGGCAGGTCCGTCGTACGGCCAGGGCGGTTACCCGGCCGCTCCGCAGAGCGGTTATCCGTCGGCGCCGCAGGGCGGCTACCCGTCGTCCCCGCAGGGCGGCTACCCGTCCGCGCCCCAGGGCGGCTACCCCTCGTCCCCGCCCCAGGGCGGCTACCCGTCCGCGCCCCAGGGCGGCTACCCGTCGTCTCCGCAAGGCGGTTACCCGTCGAACAACCCGCAGGGCGGCTATCCGTCGAACAACCCGCAGGGCGGCTATCCGTCGAACAACCCGCAGGGCGGCTATGCGTCGTCACCGCAGGGCGGTTACCCGTCCTCGCAGGGTGCGGCGGTGTCGAACCAGCAGCACTACACGTCGGCGCCGTACGGTCAGTCGTTCGCACCGGGCGTCGGGCAGACGGGCGCGGCGACGGCGACCGGCGTCGGCGCGTCGCACGCAACGTCGACCGCCTCGCCTGTCGCGAAGTTCGGGCCGTTCGTTCCCGCGCTGCTCGGGCTGATCGCGCCGTTCGTGGCGTGGGTGACGTTCAAGGCCGGCAGCGAGTCGGTGGCACTCAACGGCATCGGCGGCAACAGCAACACCGCGAACTCCGCGCTCGGTGGGTCGAAGAACACGGCGGGCATCTTCGTCGCGATCCTCGCCCTCGGCCTCGTCGTCGCCGGGGTGCTCGCCTTGCTGGGCAAGCTCAACGCCAAGGTGGCGGGCCTCGTGACCGCGGCGATCGGACTCGTCATCCTCATCCTCGGCATCGTCCAGTTCCCGTCCGCGTCGAGCGCCGTGAGTTCGAATGGTGCGGCCGCCGGATACACCGCGACGATCGGTGCCGGCGTCTGGTTGACGCTGCTCTCCGGCCTCATCGCGATCGCCGTCGGCGTCGTCGCGTTTCTGCAATCGCGCAAGGCGGACGCGACGAACCCGTCGGCGCACAACACGTCGAACGTGCAGAACAACGGGCAGGGCCCGCAGCAGCCGTGGGGTCAGCAGACCTACTGACACGCTCAACGGCACGCACCTGACGAGGCCGGCTCGCCCAAGACGGGGTGGGCCGGCCTCGTCGACGCGGTGGTGACGCTGCGTCGACTCCCTGTCGGACGCGGCTGGACCCCGGCCGTGTACGTCCCGCGACGGATGGTCGCCGCCAGGAGGGCCGTTGCGCCTAGGGTGGGTACGTGACTGTCTCTGACACCTGCGCGCCGCCCCCGTCGACCGGTTCGGCGGTTTCGTCGCAGCCGGATGGCAAGGAGTGGCCGCCGCTCATGGTGTGCCTCGACATCGATGGCACCCTGCTGCAGTACGACGGCACGATGCACGACGTCACGCGCGACGCCGTGCGCGCCTGTGTCGAGGCGGGGCATCAGGTCGTGCTGTCGACAGGGCGTGCGGTGATCGCGACGAAGCCGATCATCGACATGCTCGGCCTCTCGTCCGGCTACGCGGTGTGCTCTAACGGCGCGATCACGCTGCGTCTCGACAGCTCACTACCCGACGGGTTCGAGACGATCGAACGCGTCACGTTCGACCCGACGCCGGCGCTGCAGATGCTGCGCGGACAGTGGGAGGACGCCGTCATCGCCGTCGAATCGGGTGACGTGTTCAAGGTGACGGCGCCGTTCCCCGACGGTGAACTCGACGGCGAACAGGTCGTCGTGCCGTGGGAGGAGCTGATGACGGAGCCCGTCACGCGCGTGACGTTCCGCTCGCCGACCGGCACGAGCGAGGACTTCCTCGACCTCGCCGAACGCGTCGGCCTGCACCAGGTCAACTACGCCGTCGGGTTCACGGCCTGGATGGACATCAACCCCGAGGGCGTGACGAAGGCGTCCGCGCTCGAGCAGGTGCGGCGCAAACTGTGCGTGGAACCAGCGAACACGGTGGCCGTCGGCGACCAGCGCAACGACGTCGAGATGCTCGAATGGGCCGCGCGCGGCGTCGCCATGGGCCAGGCGCCCGACGAGGTGAAGGCCGCCGCCGACGAGGTCACCGCTCCCATCGACGACGACGGCGCCGCCCTCGTCCTGCGCTCGCTCATCTGACCCCCTCCTGCGATCGACGCCCACATTCGCGATTCCCGTACCCATCTGCGAACGGCGTCCACCTTCGCGTGAGGCGCGTCGATTTGGGATGATGGGGCGTGCCTGATCTTCACCTGACGTCCGCGACGAACCCGCGCCTCAAGGGCCTCGTCGGCCTGCGCAAGCGCCGCACGCGCGAGACCGAGGGCCTGACGCTCGTCGAGGGGTATGACGAACTGGGTCTGGCGCTCGACGCCGGCGTCCGCCCGCAGACGCTCTACGTCTGTGACGAGTTGATGCTCGACACGGCGCGGCAGCACGACGTCATCGACGCGGCGCGCACTGCGGGCGCGGAGATCGTCACCGTCGCGCGTCAGGCTTTCGAGCGCGTCGCGTATCGCGAGGGGCCGGACGGGTTCCTCGCCGTCGTGCCGAGCGTCAACGCCCATCCGCGCATGCTCGACCTGCCCGCCAACCCGCTGCTGCTCGTCGCCGAGGGCGTCGAGAAGCCCGGAAACCTGGGCGCGATGCTGCGCACGGCTGACGCGGTGGGCGTCGACGGTGTCATCGCGGCCGACCCTGTCACCGACTGGGGCAACCCCAACGTCGTCCGCGGCTCGAAGGGCACCGTCTTCAGCGTGCCGGTTGCGGCGGCACCCACGTCAGAGACGCTGGAATGGTTGCGCGACAACGACATTCCCCTCATCGCGACGACACCGGACACCGACGTCATGCACACCGACATCGACCTGTCCGGGCCCGTCGCCGTCGCCGTCGGCACCGAGAAGTACGGCCTCACCGACGAGATGCTGGGCGCCGCGACGTCCCGCGTCCGCATCCCGATGGTCGGGCAGGTCAACTCGCTCAACGTCGCGACGAGCGCCGCCATCGTGCTCTACGAAGCCATGCGACAGCGCGGCGTGCGGGGCTGACGAGCGGCCACCCGACGCACTCAGGTGACCCCGGCGCCGCGAGCGAGGTGCCCCCCGCCACCCGTCCGCACCGGGGCGCCAGCCGGTGACGCGGCCCCGCGTCGCCGAGACGTGACCCTGATTACAAGCTGTGTTGGGTGACGTGGCACAGTGTCTCCATGCGGATTGACCACGTGATGTATGCGGCCGAGAATGACGGCCTGCAGGCCACAGCCGAGCGCCTCTCGCAGCAGCTCGGCATCGAAGTGCGTGACGGCGGCGTGCACCCGCGCTTCGGGACGCGCAACATGATCCTGCCGCTGAGGCAGGGGCGTTTCGTCGAGGTCGTCGAAGCGCTGGAGCACCCGAGCGTCGACAAGATGCCGTTCGGTCAGGCCGTCAAGGCTCGCTCCGCCAACGGCGGCGGTTGGGTCGGCTGGGTCGTCGAACTCGACGACATGAGCGGCCCCGTCGCCAAGCTCGGCCGCCCCACCACGGAAGGTCGCCGTCACCGCCCCGACGGTGCGGAGATCACGTGGCAGCAGATCGGCGTCAGCGACCTCGTCGTCGACCCGCAGCTGCCGTACTTCATCCACTGGGACGACCCCGCGCAGCACCCGTCGAAGGACGGCGCCACGGACGTCGCGCTCAAGGGCATCATGCTTGCCGGCGCGCCCGAGCGCGTGCGCGAATGGCTCGGCCTGACGGGCGAACCCGGCGTCGACCGCGAGGACTGGGAGCCCGACATCGACTTCCAGTTCGTCGCGCCGCACGGCACCCCGTCGGTGCTGTCGGTGACGTTCGCGACCGCCAAGGGCGACGTCACGATCTGATGATTTGAGGGGCGGCGTTCCGTCCTGACGTCGAGGGCCGAAACTCTGCAGTCCGGAGTTTCGGCCCTCAACGCATCTGGTGAGGTCTGAAACTCCGCATTGCGGGATTTCAGCCCCCAACAGCCGCGTTGAGAGCTTGAGGCCCCACCATGCAGGATCTCAGCTCTCAGCGAGGCAGCCGCGGGCTTCAGCAGATCGCCAAGGGGCGCACGAGCGTTCGTCGCAGGCCAGTGCACGTCAGGCGTCGAAATGATCCGCTGGGCGTCAGACCTCGAGGAAGTCGACCAGCTGCGGAGCGATACCGACGTACGTCGCGGGCGTCATCTCGACGAAGCGTGCTTCGACGTCGGCGGGCAGGCCGAGGCCGCGCACGAACTCGCGCAGGTCGTCGCCGGTGATGCGGCGTCCGCGCGTCAGTTCCTTGAGGCGCTCGTAGGGCTGCTCCATCCCCGGCACGCCCTGGGCGCCGAGCGCGCGCATCGCCGTCTGGATCGGCTCGCCGAGCACCTCCCAGTTGGCTTCGAGGTCCTTGGCCATGGCGCCCGGCACGGGGTCAAGACCGCCGAGGCCCCGCGCGACGTTGTCCATGGCCAGCACCGAGTGTCCGAATGCGGTGCCGATGTTGCGCTGCATCGAGGAATCCGTGAGGTCGCGCTGCAGGCGCGACGTGACGAGGGTCGAGCCGAGGACGTCGAGCAGCGCCGAGCTGACCTCGAGGTTCGCCTCCGCGTTCTCGAAGCGGATCGGGTTCACCTTGTGCGGCATCGTCGACGATCCGACGGTGCCCTGGCCGCGCACCTGCGCGAAGTAGCCCATCGAGATGTAGGTCCACACGTCGGTGCACAGGTTGTGCAGGATGCGGTTGAAGCGCGCCATGTCGGCGTACAGCTCGGCCTGCCAGTCGTGGCTCTCGATCTGCGTCGTGAGCGGGTTCCACGTGAGGCCCAGGCCCTCGACGAAGCTCTGGCTCAGCGCCGGCCAGTCGGCGCTCGGCACGGCGGCGGTGTGCGCGCCGAACGTGCCGGTGGCGCCGTTGAGCTTGCCGAGGAACTCCTGGGCCTCGATGCGGCGCAGCTGTCGGCCGAGGCGGTGCGCGAGCACGGCGAATTCCTTGCCCATGGTCGTCGGCGTCGCCGGCTGGCCGTGCGTGTGCGCGAGCAGCGGCACGTCCCGCATGTCGCGGGCCATCGTCGCGACCTGCTCGACGAGCGTCGTCGCCTTCGGCAGCCACACCTGCTGCGTCGCACGCTGCACCATGAGGGCGTAGCTGAGGTTGTTGATGTCCTCGCTCGTGCAGCAGAAGTGGATGAGTTCCGAGAGCTGCTCGGCGTCGTCGTGGCCCGCGTCGGCCACGATCTGCGTGAGGCGGCGCTTGAGGTAGTACTCGACTGCCTTGACGTCGTGCACCGTCTCGCGCTCGATCTCGGCGAGTTCGGCGATGTCGTCACCGTCGAACTCCTCGACGACGTCGCGCAGCGCCTCCTTCTCGCCGTCGTCCAGCGCGCGCACGCCGTCGAGAATGCCGGCGTCGGTGAGGTGGATGAGCCACTCGACCTCGACGTGGACGCGCATCCGGTTGAGCGCGGCCTCCGACAGGTGGTCGACGAGCGGGGCGACGGCGCCGCGGTAGCGGCCGTCGAGGGCTCCGAGGGCGATGGCGGGCTGGGTGTCGGCGAGGCTGTGCATGCACCCATTGTTCCAAACGACGAGCCCCGGACGCGTGTCGCATCCGAGGCTCGTCCTCACGGTGGAGTCAGCGCTTTCGGGCCCGCAGCGGGAGCCACACCGCCAGGCCCATGAGCGCCATCGCCAGCGGGACATGGACGGCGGCCATGACGTCCTTGCCCTCGTCCACGATGAGCCCCCCGAGATAGGCCTCGAGGATCAACAGCACCGTCAACGCCAGCGCACCGAAGGTCAGGTCGGTGCGTTCACGCAGCTTCAGGAACGCCCACACCGTGGCGAGGAGCGCGAACCCGATGGCGGCCTTCCCGCACCACGAATGGACCTCGAGCCAGGGCGTCTTCTCAGGGTCGGTGTCGGGCGTCGACATGAACAATCCGGCCCACAGGCCCTGCAGCAGCACGGCGAGCGACGCGACGCCGACGAGTGCTGCGAACGTACGAGTGGGTGCCGTCGCGGCTGAGGAATTCGCGGGCGTGGAGCTCGTCATGATGGTCCTTCGCGTGGAATGAAGCAGTGTCACCACAGCCAACCGCGTCCACCTAGGAGAAGGCTCTCGTCCGGAACCGGCAGACCTGACAAGTACCCGGGATTTTCCTGGGTCAGGGCCGGCTCACCTCACCTGCTCGTCACTCGGCGTCTCGACCGTTCTCGGCCTCGGGTGAGAAAGCGATGACGTTGAAGGTCTCACCCTCGGGCCCGCGAATCGTCGCCTCCGGCCCGAACGGGGTGTCGAAGCTCATGAGCACCTCGCCGTCGAGCTCTTCGACGATGGCGACGGTGGAGTCGCGGTCGGCGACGACGAAGTGCGTCAACCAGTTCGCGGGAACGTCGTCGGGCAGCTGCGTCGCGAGGTGCATGCCCGCGACGACCTCGCCGTCGCTCGCGCGCTTGATCGTGACGTAGTCGGTGCCCATCTCCTCGTAGGAGAAGCCGAAAACCTTGCCGTAGAACGACTTCGCGCCCTCGAGGTCGCGCGTCATGAGGTCGTTCCAGCCCACGGAACCAGGCTCGTTGAAGATGCCGAACCCGGGGTGCTCGCCGCCCTGCCAGACACCGAACGCGGCCCCCTCGGGATCCTGGAAGAACGCCATGCGTCCTGTGTTCGGCACGTCCATCGGCTCGACGAGCGTGCGGCCGCCGGCGTCGCGGATGGCGCCAGCGGTCGCGTCGACGTCGTCGCTCGCGAAGAACGTGGACCACGCGCTCGGAACGTCGGGCTGCATGCGCGGCGCCAGCCCGGCAGCAGCGTGGTGATGCTTGAGCGCGACGGCGTAGCCGCCCATGTCGTCACCGCCCTCGCGGATCTCCCAGCCGAACAGCTTGGCGTAGAAATCCTTCGCTCGGTGCATGTGGTCGAAGCTGCAGTCGACCCAGTTGGGCGTGCCGGCGGGCCAGTTCGTGGTGCGGGTTGGCATGACGACTCCTTCGGTCGCGGTGAGGCCGTCCGGCCTCGCTCGGTGACGTTCCCAGCCAATCACGTGACGCTGACAACCGCGCGGTTCCGGGCCCGCCGGGAATCGCATCTTGTCCGCGGTGCGTCGGCGCCTCGCGCATGAGGCGCCGACAGGCCTCGCCTACGCCGGCCCCGAGATACCTCAGGATTCGGTCGACGGGCTCGACACCATCGCGCAGCACACCGCCGGTCGACGCCGCGAGGCTGGCCCCCACCGTTCGGTGTGCGCCGAGCGTGGAGAACTGCGTTCGCGACGGGCGCGACGGGTAGCACCTGTGGCACCCGTCGATCAGCCTGGACCGCCGATCGTCGAGTCACTGCGACCAGGTCGCTCAGACGAGCCGATGCGCCCCCGCGCTCGCAAGCGCGACGAAGGGCTCCGGCTCGGGGAAGCCGCCGTCGTGCGCCGCGCGTCGAGCGGCCGCGACGGCATCATCGACGCCTTCGACGTCGACGAGCGCGATGACGCACCCGCCGAAACCCCCGCCCGTCATGCGTGCGCCGTACGCGCCACCGGCGACGAGTGCGGCGGCGAGCGTGTCGACGGCCGGGACGGTGATCTCGAAATCGTCGCGCATGCTGACGTGTGACGCCGTGAGCAGCGCCCCGACGTCAGGCGCTTTGTCCCGCGTCACGCCACCGGTCAGGAGAGCGTCGACGGCGAGGACCCGCGCGGAGTCGGTGATGACGTGGCGCGCGCGGCGGCGCGGCACGTCGGGCAGCCCGGCGAGGCGCGCATCGACGGCGTCGACGTCGCGTCCGTCGATCTCGGCGCACAGTCGCCCGCGGGCGATGCCCAGGGCGTCGGCGGCCTCCTCACACGCGCGGCGGCGCTCGCCGTACGCACCGTCGACGAGCTCGTGCGGCGCGTGCGAGTTGACGACGAGCAGCGCGAGGCCCGCGTCGGCGAGGTCGAACGGCACCTGCATCGTCTCGTTCGTCAGCGTGTCGAGTCGCAGCGCGTTCCCCGGTTCGCAGAGCACGGACGCGAGCTGATCCATCGTTCCGGTTGGTGCTCCCGCGATCTCGTTCTCGGCGAGGCGCCCGAGCCTGGCGATGCCCGACCCGTCGAGCCCCCAGCCGGCGAGGTCGTTCCACGCCGACGCCGTCGCACAACTCAAGGACGCCGACGACGACAACCCGGCGCCGCGCGGTACGTCGGCCGCGAACGCGATGTCGAGCCCCGGCACGTCGAGGCCGTCGCGACGGGCGGCCCATCCCACGCCGGCGGCGTAGGACGCCCATCCGAGGCCCGCCTCCCGCGACACCTCGCCGAGACGCACCTCGACACGCTTGCCTTCAGAGGCGAGGCGCACGAGATCGTCGTCGCGCCGACGTGCGACGGCAACCGTACCCGTCGGCAGGGCGATGGGTAGGACGTAACCACCGTTGTAATCGGTGTGCTCACCGATGATGTTGACGCGGCCCGGCGCCCACCACGCACCGTCGGGTTCGCCTGCGTCCGAGCCGAACTCGCGATCGAACAGGGAGCTCGCGTCGTCGAGCAGGCGACGCTGCGTCGAGGTCGGCGTCGTCATGACGACTCACCCACTTCGCGGCCTGAGCCGCCGTCGAACGCGTCTGCCACCTCACGCAGGCGCTGTGCGACAGCTTCGGGGGAGACGTCGTTGCTGAACGCACCCTGCCCCGACTCGGTGCCGGCGAGGTACTTCAGCTTGTCGGCGCTGCGACGAATAGAGAACAGCTCGACATGCAGCCACGCGAGCTCGCGGTCCGGGTGATCGGCCTTGGCCGGCGCCTGCTGCCACGCCGAGATGTACGGCAGCGGCGCGTCGTAGAGGGCATCGAAGCGGGTGAGGACGTCGCGGTACAGCGCCGCGAGCCCGTCGCGCTGGGCGTCGTCGAGGGCCGCAAGGTCGGCCACCTGCGTCCGCGGATACAGGTGCACCTCGACGGGCCAGCGCGCCGCGAACGGCACGAACGCCACCCAGGTGTCGTTCTCGGCGACGATGCGGGCGCCGTCGGCGAGTTCGCGGGCGATGACGTCGCCGAACAGGTTGCGCCCCGTCGCGTCATGGTGGGCGCGGGCGCGCGCCAACTCCGTCGCCGCGCGTGGCGGCACGAACCCGAACGCGTAGATCTGCCCGTGCGGGTGTGGCAGCGTCACCCCGATCTCGACGCCGCGGTTCTCGAACGGATAGACGTACTCGACGCTGTCGCGCGCGGACAGCTCGCGCGTGCGGTCGGCCCACGCGTCGACGACGAGGCGCGCCTGCTCGAGGCCGAGATCCTTGAACGACGCGTCGTGTCGTTCGCTGAAGCACACCACCTCGCACGCGCCGTGCGCGGGAGCCGAGGCGAACAGCGGGTCGTCCTCGGTCGGGACGTCGACGACCGCGTCCGACAGTGCCGGGAAGCGGTTGTCGAACACGGCGACCTCGTACGAGTCGGACGGCACCTCGCTCGCGTATCCGTCGCGACTGGGGCACAGGGGGCACTCGTCGGCGGGCGGCATGAACGTGCGGTTCTGCCGGTGCGCGGCGAGCACGATCCGTTCGCCGGTCAGTGGATCGCGACGGATCTGCGACATCGGGGTCGTCGTCGGCAGGTCGCGGGTGTCGGGGCTCGGCTCACGGCCCGCGGTGCGGTCGTACCAGCGGATCGTGCGGCCGTCAGCGAGACGGCCGTCGGTTCGGAACATCACAGATGCACCCATTCTGTTGCGTGCGTGCGGAATTCGGCAGGCTCCAGGCTAGCCGCGCCGGTCGGGATGCGGCCGAGGGGCTGGGCGCCGGCCGCGGTGGGCAGGTCGTCGATGTTGGTGCGCTCGGCGAGATCGGGCTCGCTCGGGTAGCTGCCGACGACGTACCCGATGAGGTCGAGCTCGCGGCGAGCGAGCGCCTCGGCGGTCAGCGCCGTGACGTTGAGGGTGCCCAGGCGCGAGGCGACGACGAGGACGAAACCGGCGCGAGCGCCGGCGTCGCGCAACGCGATTCCAAGGTCGGCCAGGGTGTTGCCCTCGCCGTCGAGGTGCACGAGCAGCCCCCCGGCACCTTCGACGATGACGGTGTCGACGTCGTCCCTCTCGGCGATCTCGAGGACGCGACGAGCGTGCTCGGCGACCGTCGGCAGCGTCACCTGGGCCAGCCGAGCTGCGGAATCGGGGGCGAGCGGGTCGGGCAGCCGGACGAACTCGTGCGTCGTGAGCGAGCCCGTGGCCGCGTCGTCGCCACCCAGATCACCGACAAGACGCGCCACCTCGTCGACGTCGCCGGCCTCGCCCGGCGCGAGACCCGTCTGCGTGGGTTTGACGACGGCCACGTGCATGCCCTGTGCGATGAGAGCCGCGGCGATGGCGGCCGTCGTCACCGTCTTGCCGACCTCGGTGTCGGTGCCGGTGACGAGCAGGATGGGCGCGGTCATGCGATCTCCTCGAGAGGTGGGGAAGCGGGCGGGCCGGCAGCAGGTCGCGGCGACTCCGAGCTGCCGGCTCGTTCGTGCGACGTCTCGCGAAGCACGCCGTGCATGATGCGTTCGACGTCGGCGAGGTCGTCGTCAGTGATACCGGCGTTGGCCGTCAGGCGTAGGCGCGAGATGCCGTCGGGTGTGCTCGGTGGGCGGAAGCAGCCGATGCGCAGGCCCTCTCGTCGGGCAGCGTCGACGGCGGACACGGCACTGCGCGGTGACGGCATGGGAACGCTGAGGACGGCGCCCGCAGGCACCTCGACGCCGACGATGTCGGCCAGTCGTGCTGCGACCTCGCGGGTGCGTGCGGCGAGTTCGGGTCGCGCGACGAGCTGGCGCAGAGCACCCAGCGCGGCTCCGGCTGACGCGGGAGCCAGGCCGGTGTCGAAGATGAACGGGCGTGCCGTGTTGACGAGATGCTCGCGCAGCGCGGCCGAGCCGAGGACCGCGCCGCCCTGGGCGGCGAGGGATTTCGACAACGTTACGGTCGTGATGATGCGCTCGCGGCCCGGGCGATCGAGCAGACCGAGCGCCCGCACAAGGCCTTCGCCCCGCTCGCCGATGACTCCGAGGCCGTGTGCCTCGTCGACGACCAGGAGCGCATCGTGCTCGATCGCGAGGTCGAGCAGTTCGCGCAGCGGGGCAGCATCCCCGAGCACCGAGAAGATCGACTCGACGACGATGACGGCGCGCGGCTCGGTGCGTTCGACGAGCTCGTCGCGGACCGCGGCCACGTCGAGGTGCGGAGTGACGGCGACGCGCGCCTTCGCGAGCCGCATCCCGTCGATGAGGCTCGCGTGGTTGTGCGCGTCGCTGATGATGACCGTGTCAGCCGTGCCGAGGGCCGTCATGAGGGAGAGATTGGCGTGGTAGCCCGTGGAGAACACGAGTGCGGCCTCATGCCCCAGGTGCGCGGCGAGTTCGCGTTCGAGTGCGACGTGCGAGGCATGCGTGCCCGTCACGAGGCGGCTCGCACCGGCGCCCGCACCGTCGTCCTGGAGCGCGGCGACGGCTGCGGCGATGACGTCAGGGTGTCGCCGCAGCGCGAGGTAGTCGTTGCCGGCGAGGTCGATGCTGACGCCGTCGAGCTGGTCGTCGACGGCCGTGCGGGTGAGGCCCAGCTCTTCGCGGCGCTGTGCGGCGTCGCGCAGGAAGACGGCGTATTGATCGACCTGACCGCCGCGGACGGTCGCATCCGCTGGGGCTGAGGCGCCCGCGTCAAGGCCCCCGCGTGGCACGGCTGCGCCGTCCGTCGAGGCTCCGGGCTCCATTCCGTCAGGCCTGCTCATCGCGACTGCTCGCTAGCTCGGTAGCCGGCGTCGACGCTCGCCCGCACTGCGGCCGTGACGCCGCGCACGATCGTCGCGAGATCATCGTCGGTGCACACGTACGGCGGCATCGTGTAGATGAGCCCACGGAACGGGCGGATCCAGACGCCTTCGGCCAGTGCCGCCTCAGTAGCGCGCGTCATGTCGACGTCGCCCTCCAACTCGACGACGCCGACCGCACCGATGACGCGGACGTCCTTCACACCCGCGATGCTGCGCAGCGGGCCGAGCCCGGCCTCGAGGGCGCCCTCGAACTGTGCTGCGCGCGTGAGGCGTTCGGCGTCGAGCAGGTCGAGGCTCGCAAGTGCGACGGCGCACGCGAGGGGGTTACCCATGAATGTCGGGCCGTGCATGACAGCGCCCGTGCGATCGCTGATGCGCTGGGCCACCTCGTCGCTGCACAGTGTTGCGGCGAGGGTCAGGTACCCACCGGTCAACGCCTTGCCGACGCACATGATGTCGGGTGTGACGCCGACGCGTTCGGCCGCCCAGAGGGTGCCGGTGCGTCCGAAACCGGTGGCGATCTCGTCGAAGATGACGAGCGCCCCGTGCTCACGGGCGAGTTCGGCGAGGAATCGCACGCACTCCGGGTCGTGGATCCGCATGCCGCCGGCGCCCTGCAGCAGGGGTTCGAGGATGACGGCGGCGATGTCGTCGGCGTGCTCGGCGAACAAGCGCGCGGTCTCGTCCTTCCACGCGGCCATCTCGCCCGCGTCAGCGACGAGACCGGACGACGGGTCCGCGGGCGCGGGCGGCAGCGGAGCGAAGATCTGCTCGGGCAGTGTGCCGCGCCAGAGCGTGTGCATACCGCCGTCGGGGTCGCAGACGCTCATCGGGTGCAACGTGTCGCCGTGGTAGCCGCCGCGGACGGTGAGGATGCGACGCCGTGGCCGGTTGTCGGCGGCGAAGCACTGCAGCGCCATCTTCATTGCCACCTCGACGCTGACGGAGCCCGAATCGGCGAGGAACACTCGGTTCAACGCCGCACGTTCCGGCTGTGGGTGCGGCGCCATCGCGACGAGGCGCTCGGCGAGCCGGATCGCGGGTTCGTGCGTCAAACCGCCGAACATGACGTGCGACATGCGCTGTAGCTGCCCCGTGGCAGCCGCATCGAGCTCCGGCACGCCGTAGCCGTGCACGGCGCACCACCACGAGCTCATCGCGTCGATGACGTCGCGGCGCGTTCCGTCGGCCTCGACGAGACGCAGCCGCACGCCGGAGGCGGACTCGACGACGTGGGGCGGTACTCCTGCCGTGGCACTCGCGTAGGGGTGCCACACGTGGGCGGCGTCGAGGGTGAGCAGCGCGTCGACGTCCGTGGTCATGGCCGCATCCTCTCATCCCACGCCCGGTTACCCGCGAGTCCGGAAGGCGGCCTCGAGCACGGGCGGCGTGATGCGTCTCACCCTAGGATCGAGCGCCGACAACCGCGTCCTTCCGCGGTTGTCGGCCGTTCTCGCTACTGTGAGGCCATGATCACGGATCTCGCGGTGACCGCCATGATCGGCGCCTGCGTCCTCGCCGCCATCGCAGCAATGACGGCGTGGCTCGCACGCTCGATCACGTCGGGCACGCTGCCCTTCGGCGGTAGGCTCGCGCTGCGCCCGCGCGGCGTTGCACGCACCCCTGAGGCGTTGCTCGACGCCAACCGCGCCGCCGCGCCCTTCATGATGCGTTACGCGCTCATCGTGGGGGTGCTCGCCGTTCTCGTCATCCTGGTCGCGCCGTTCAGCGACATCGCCGCCGTGATCGTGCACCTCGTCGCCATCGTCATGGTGTGCCTCGGCGCATGGGTGTGCTGGGCGAAGGCGCGACGAGCCGCCGCGTCTTCGTCCGTCGTGGATCCCACCGTCGGGACGACGGATGCCGCGCGGCCCGAGTAGCGCAGATCAGATGCCGTAGCGACGAAGGAAACCGCTGAGATCCTTGCCCGCGGCCTTCTGCGCCTCGGCCTTGAACTGGGCGCGGGTGATGCTCGAGTGGGCGTGGCCCGTGGCCAACGTGCGCAGGAATGCCGTGAAGCGCGGTGCGCGCGCCTGCTCGATCGAGCCGTCCATCTCACGGCGCAGCTCCCGCATGAGGCCACCCGCGTACTGATACGTCAGCTTCTCCACCTTCATGTGGGTCGGCACGCGCCAGGTCGTGGGCGGCGTCAGTAGGGGAGCCCACATCGCGGCGGAGGTGCCTGACGTGGCACGCAACATCTGCACATAGTCCCATTCCAGGAGCTGCGCCAGGCCCTCCTGGATCAACACGACGTCCGCCCAACTCGCCGCGGTCACGCTGTTGCCGAACCACATGTGCGCATTCTCGTGGGCGACGAACGCGGCTGTGTTGCAGGACGCGTCGTAGGTCGGCCCGCCGACGGTCTCCTGAGCGCCCACACCAATATCTTTGACCAAGACCCCGCCTGCGTGCGAGAAGGGGAAGCTGCCGTAGCGCGCCGCGAAGTACGACAAGGCCCGCGGGGTGTGATCGAGCAGGGTCGACTTCGTGAGCCCCGGCTGTGCCGCCACGCCGTAGGGAACGTCACGCCCGCCGATCGACCACGTACCCGAGGTGACGCTGAACGGCCCGACGGCGAGGCCGAGTTGGTAGGTGGCGCTGGGTTCGGCGACAGCGAAGCGAATGTTCGTCATCGCGGTGCGGCCCGAGGTGTAGAACGTCTGTGAGGTCGGCCTCGCCAGCATGACCCGGTTGGCCCGCTGGGTCGAGATGCTGACGCCGTAGGTCGATTTCACGTCGAGCCGGTCGTTGCACGGGAACCAGTGCGTGGCGGCGATCGGCTCGCCGGCGACGACGAAGTACGCCCCGGCGCTCAACAGCGAGGCGGTGCGGTTCGCGTCGGCGGAGACGTTGTAGCCGACCTTGAGCGTGAATCGCGCTCCCGCCGGCAGCGAGAAGCCGCTGACGGTGAATCGGCGATGCCCGCCCTGGTCGCCGTACGTCGTGGCGACGCTGGACGTCCTGGAGAATCGCACGGCCTTGCCGTTGATCGACACGACGTTCGGTGTGTGCTGGAAGTCGACGAAGAGGTTCGTCATCGATCGCGCAGCGACGCACGTCATCGTCGTCGAACCGAAGAGCCGCGGCGAGCTGCCGGTGAGGATCGTGTCACCGATCTGGTAGTGCAGCACGCGGTAGCGGCTGTCGCCGAAGCGCGGGTACGAGGGGTCTGTGGTGTCGGCCAGTGCTGACGTCGTCGAAGTGGCGACACAGCCCAGGGCCGCGGCGTCCGCACCGCCCAGGAGCGCATTCCGGCGGCTGACGTGTGAACAGGTCAATTCGGGCATCGTTCCCCCTCGCGACATGGGCCTCGACCCCTGTCGATGCCTGAACCCTCAGGATACGTTCAGATGTGACTCGGGTCACCCCCGACGTCGCTCACGACGTCGCGTCTGCCAGCCACGCGCGGTCAGACGCCGGCGCCGCCACTGATCGCGCCGTGACGCGAGCACTCGGCCGACCATCCCGTCGGGATGATCTGCACCTTCATGCGCCGCGCGCACTGCGCGCAGAAGCGCGGCGGCTCTTCCGAGGCGAGCCACCGAGCGCACGTCGCGTGGTCGGCCGCCTCGGGCGCCAACCCGCACCGCGTGCAGAACGCGGGCGCATCACCCGAGTTGCCCGCCGCCGCGACCTGCGAACCCCGCCCACGCACAGCCGGGCCCCCCACGACCGCACCCTGGTCGCGGCCCGGCAGCGTCGCGTCACTCATCGTCGTCATCTCTCGTGCAGGGCGCGTCAGAGTGTCGCGTTGAGGGCCTTGATCGGCATGTTGAGCTCGCCGAGCAACGACAGGTCTTCCTTCGGGTCGCGCCCGAGCGTCGTCAGGTAGTTGCCGACGATGACGGCGTTGATGCCGCCCATGAGCCCGTCACGCGTGCCGAGGTCACCGAGCGTCAGCTCCCGGCCGCCCGCGTAGCGCAGGATCGTGCGCGGCAGTGCGAGACGGAACGCGGCGATCGTGCGCAGCGCGTCGTTCGACTCCATCGGCTCGATGTCGCCGAACGGCGTGCCGGGGCGCGGGTTGAGGAAGTTGAGCGGCACCTCGTGCGGCTCGAGCTCGGCGAGCTGCGACGCGAGTTCTGCGCGCTGCTCGAGCGTCTCACCCATGCCGACGAGACCACCGCAGCACAGTTCCATGCCGCTGGCCTTGACCATCGTGCACGTCTCCCAGCGCTCCTCGTACGTGTGCGTCGTGACGACGTCGGGGAAGTACGACTTCGCGGCCTCGAGGTTGTGGTTGTAGCGGTGCACACCCATGTCGCGCAGGTCGTCGACCTGCTCCTGCGTCAACATGCCGAGAGACGCGGCGACCTGGATGTCGACCTCGTCGTGGATCGCCTTGACGCCCTCGCGCATCTGAGATCGGA
>ERZ1023261.119-NODE-119-length-36766-cov-4.746152_pt1 | contig 36766 bp, 27 predicted proteins | sample MGYA00521234_ERZ1023261 | MGnify/ENA primary metagenome ERZ1023261 (study PRJEB32759, sample SAMN07749871) | skin metagenome | biome: transportation; feature: city; material: polyester macromolecule | host: Homo sapiens | place: Hong Kong:TC line | collected...
ATATCGAGCATACTAGCGTTGATACAGTGGTTAATGCGGAAGACAGGCAAGATGATGATATTTTGTCAGCGGCGCAAACCCGTTTATTGCCTGTCTCCAATAACATGCTAGGGGGGGAGCCCAGTAACGAGGTTAATTCCATTAGATTTAACTTTGAAAAAGGCACAAACCCGGGTACTTTTTTACATAGTGTTTTAGAAGACATCGCCAATAACTACAATGAAACCCCTGAGTTGGCTGTACCACAGCAAGATGCCAGAGCAGACAAGTTAAAACGCTGGTCAGTCATGGTGGATCGCACGTTAAGACGCTACCAAATGCCGAGCAATTATTTTTCTACAAAAGAGAGTAGTGCAGGGCAGTATGGCAATTGGCATGATATCAACATTGATGATTTGCAGCCGGATTATGTCGCGTTGGTGGATTGGCTAGATGACATCATCCATACGCCGTTAGCCGCTTCGGCAGTGCCGCTGGTCAATATCAAATACAACCAAAAAGTTGCTGAATTAGGGTTTAATTTACGCTTAAACCAGCATTTGTCATTTAGCGACTTGAACGCGTTGTTTCACCAATTTGATATCCCACTGCAATTGCAGAGCCAAGAAGTCAACACCATGGTTTGGCAGTATCTCAAAGGGGAGATTGACTTGGTGTATCAGCACGGCACACAGTTTTTTATCGTCGATTATAAAAGCAATTATCTTGGCAGTGATTTCGACAGTTATAACCCAGCGGCATTATATGACGCGATGACCACGCATAGTTATTGGTTGCAAGCAAGCATCTACCAAGTAGCGCTGCATCGCTATTTAAAGCTGCGACTACCCAATTATGATATCAATACCCATTTGGGTGCGGTCGAGTATGCTTTTTTACGCGGTATGTCACCCAAACACGCTACCTGTGGGAAACTAGTAAAACAGTTTGATAGTGCCTTTATCTTGGCACTCGATGATATGTTCGGCTATCCCAACGGCAATTAAAATTTAACAATGACGCATAAAGAATTTATTATGAAAACAAACACGACTGAGCCAACCGCTACAATTGAAGAAACTGCTAAATTAACCCAATTAGCCAGTTTTATTCAATACCGCAAGCAGCAAAAATCACAGCTAACTAACACCAAAATAAATAAAAATAGCCTAAGCAAAGAAAATCAAAATAACAACCAAAAAACAAAAGAAAAACCGAAAATCTTGCAAATTTTTGATGAGCTCAATAACCAACTATCAGAAGGTCATACCGTGTATGAAATGACGGTCAACAATGAAGATGAAAAATCACTCATTGCAGAGTTGACGGACAATAACTGGGCAAGCGTAATAGGGGCGGGTGATGAATTACGCAACCATGACACCAATACACCTATCATTCTTCAAAAGCTCGCCCAAGCAGTTGATGGAGTTGGTGAAACGCAAGTTAGCTACATTGTTTGGCTACATCGGCAATGGTATGCAGAACAATCGTTAGCCAAGCAGTTGATGAAAATTGCCCATAGAAAAGTGGCGGCGTTTAATGGTATATCTTCATCAAGAGAAGTCGATAACGGTTTGGCGCCCAAACCCAATACGATGCAGCAGCTCGCCATAGAAAAATCAAGCCAACACGCACTGAGTATCATTATCGGTGGACCTGGCACGGGCAAAACTTTTACCGTGGCTAAGCTGGTAACCACGCTGCAAAAGGGGCACGAGCATAAAAGAAAACAGGACCCTAATTTACCACCTTTATCTATCACCTTGACTGCACCCACAGGGAAGGCGGCGCAGCGTATGCAAGAGTCATTACGTATAAGCTTGCAAAAAAGCTTGCAAGATGAAGAAATCACTTTGGACAATGCAAAAACATTACATCGGCTGTTGGGTATTGGTAGTGATGGCATACCACGCTATCACGCCAAAAATCCATTACCCGATGATTTGATTATCGTAGATGAAGCGTCCATGCTAGGGCTTGAGCTTGCCAGTCAGTTGGTTGATGCTATCAAACCCACGGGTCGGCTGATTTTGTTGGGTGATGCAAACCAGCTGGCGGCGGTAGATGCGGGGTCGGTTCTATCAGATTTGTGCGCGGTGACGCGTTTGCAGCCTTATATCACGGAATTGACCGAGTCAAAACGCTTTGATTCAAATTCAGTTGTCGGTCAGTTTGCTCTCGCCATTCAGCAAAATTTGCCTGCACCTAAAAAAATAAAGCTAATCCAGCGATTATTACAACCCATTGATTTGCAAGCAATTAAGCCATCTCAAATTGAGAATCCACCAGAGTTGGCTGGTAAAACACAGCAAACAGCCAATATTCCTTTTTACCCAATTGATGCGTCTTCGAGTTTGCCTGCTGTTTTCAACCAATTAGCGAAACCTTACCATCCATTTTTTGCGCTTATGCAGCAATGGTACAGCCAGCCTGTCAATATTTTTGAAGCGGATAATCGAAAAGAATTATTTGAGGTATTTGATAGGTATCGCATTCTGTGTGCAGGTCATCAAGGACAATTGGGCACCCAATCAATCAACCAAAAGATGAGCCTAGCTTTTACCGAGTTTTCCAAAATCACGCGAACCAAAGCTTATTTTTATCACGGTTTACCGATTATCATCCAAAACAATGATTATCAGTTGGGGTTATTCAATGGCGATATTGCGATTTGTCTGTTGTACCAAGGGCAGTTATACGCGTGTTTTGCAGAAAAAGTGATACCCATTCAGCGATTAAGCCGTGAAAGTTGTGACTATGCGTATGCGATGACCATTCATAAGTCACAAGGCTCAGAATTTCACACGGTCGCCATTTGTATTGATAAAGCCCATACAAGGCTACTAAGCCAAGCGCTGATTTATACAGCGGTGACGCGCAGTAAATCCGCTTTATCCATATATAGCGCTAAAGAAAATTTTGAGTTAGCTGTGACGCAAAAAGCGGTGCGACAAACTGGTTTGCAATTACAATTTGATCATCTCAACAACACGCCATAAAAGATAGGTCATAGAAAGAGACATCATAAAAAGATATATTCTAAAAAAATACGCCATAAAAAAAGGTATCCAACGATACCTTTTTATTTATGACAAGCAGTTTTACACATTTTTTAACGCATAAATCCCTGGCATATGGCGTAGATACCCGTGATAGTCCATACCGCAGCCATACACATAGCGATCTGCCACATCTAGACCCACAAAATCGACTTTAAACTCTTGCACTTTTCGGTCATGGAGTTTATTGAGTAGCACACAGGTGCGGATAGATTTTGGATTTTCTTTTGCCAGCTCGTCCACCACCGCTTTTAGGGTAATGCCTTCATCAAAAATATCATCAATCAATAAAATATCTTCACCCGCCAAATCAATTTCAGGTTTGAATTTCCATTCAAGTTCATTGGTGCCTTGGTTGTTGCGATAGCGGGTAGCATGGATATAGTACATACGATGGTAGAAGGTAAACTGGGTAAGCAGTTGACCTGCTGGAATCAACCCACCATTCATCACCACCATCACAATGGGATTTTGACCTGCATAGTGCAGGTTGACACTGGCTGCCAAACGCTCGTAAGCACTACTCACTTCAAAACTACTGATAAGACATTCAGAATTGCGTAGCGCTTCTTCGATTTGCTGATTGCTAAGTTGATTCATGGTGGACCTATTAATTTAAAAAAATAAGTGGGCTATTGTAACGCAGTTTTATCCAATTGAATAATAACGGTTAGCAATACCTAATTGTTAAATATTAACGCTTGGTAATGTTTGGTAAAACGCTCAAGCGATTCTTGCGGCATTTGTGGGATTAAACGGCGTAGGGCGATATCAATTACTTTGACGATGATACCATCGGTCACTGGAATTGCCGCGCGTTTGAGCATATTTAAATTGAGCGTTTTGGTAAAATCGACCAAAAAATGCTGCAAACAGGCTTTGGTTAGCTCGCTAAATAACCGAATCAAATTTTGCTGCTCTTCAAGCCCGTTACCTGCTTGGACGTTTTCTATGGTAGCCAGTAAATTCTTTGCTAGCTCGTCACTCAGTGGCACTGAGATACGACGTTCACCCGATTGGGTGTTTTTTAACACTTTTTGGTCAAAAAAATCAAAGCTAGGTAACACATCTTCATTTTTTGTAGGGCTTAACAGTGTGTTAATCAGTTTGTCGCTAGTCGCTTCAATGGTTTCTGCGGTTTTAATCAAATGCGCTTTTCGTTCTGAATCATCCGGTAGCGATTCGATTAATTTAATCAGTAGCGCATCCATCAGCTCTTTACTGGTCAACTGGGTGATTTTATCGCGATAAACGTCATAACGTTCGCTACTTTTGCTAGCAATCAGCTCATACGCCTTATCAATGGTGGCGCTCAATTCTACGGAAGGGGTAAACCCAAAATAATAGCTCATAATATTTTTTCGTTATCCAATGATTTCTTCAGGGTAATCAATCACTACCCAGCCATTTTCTATCCAATCACAAATTATATCAGTTTCGACATCGGCTGCTTGCAAAATTTGCTCATCGATTGATTCGCCATTGGCAAGCCGAATGAGGAGTGATTGCGCGTTAGCGGGTATATCGTCCGCGTCAATAGCACAGCCATTGACATAAATTTTTGCTTGAGTTTTTGAATCCGCTTGGGTTTGGGTAAAGATAATACGGCTAGACATGTCTTGCATGATGACTGCACCCGCTGCCAAGGCGCTTTGTATCTCATCAATATCGGCATACGTGTCAGGGAGCATCAGCTCATATTGACGCTTGCTTACCGTTTCGCTAATCGCTTGAGTGATTATTTCATCGCCAAGTTCAGAGTTTAGCAGCGCAATCAGCTGCGCTTTGATATCTTGAATACTGGCTATCGACAGCTCGCCTGCAACGGCGGGGGGTTGGTTGATTTTGAGGGGAATGGCTAAATCATCAAAATGGGTAGCCACATCTGCCAAACTATCGAGCAGCTGTAATGGGGTGGGGCGCCTAAAGCCAAACGAAAAAGTTAAACAATCGTCAACGGCCACCCCGTAATGAGAGAGATTGGTCGGTACATACAGCACATCGCCTGGCTCAAGCACCTCATCAAATATCAGCTCGCCCATCTCATTCATCAAACGAATCGGTTGACCTGCTTCAAATTGGGTTGTTTGGTCGCAATACTTGCCCAATTGCCAATGCCGTTTGCCGTACCCTTGCGCCAAAAAGACATCGTAATTGTCATAATGCTTGCCAACGCTGCCACCTGAGGGCGCATACGACACCATGATGTCATCACGTTGCCACTGCGGAATAAAATCAAACGCATGCCATAGGTTGCCAAGCGCTGGCGACCATTGTTCCATATTTTGCACCAGCACCGTCCAATGTTTTGGCAGTTTTTGAAAGTCTTTGGCGGTAAGAGGGCTGGTTTTAAGTGACCATTGCTGGTTATTTTCGCTGATGAGTCGGGCAGTGGCGTCTTCATCTTGGGCAAGCCCGATGATATCGTCTGGCTCAAACATACCAACCAATTGCGGCAAGCCCTGCTTGATTAGCAGTGGTTTTTTTTGCCAGTACTCGATCAAAAATTGTTCGGGGCTGATATCGCTAGGCAAACAAAAGTGCTGGGTCATATTTTTTCGTTCAGTGGGGATATGTAACGCGCATTATAGCAAAGGCAGTCTATCAAAACCCCATAATAAAATTTTTTTCACCAAAGTGTAAAAAAAGCGTAAAAATATGAAACATATTGAACTGGAAAGTTTCATATTTTTTGTTGTATTGGTTATAACGCTCGTATATAGTCAATACTCACAAGGAAGTACTCACAGGAAAGTTAGACGAGCAATATTTGATTGACTCGTTGTTTATACAACAACAGTTATACCACAACAAAGGAATGTTCTATGACAGCTATTTTAAATCAGCACGAAAACTACCTACAAGCCGACCAAGCTTATGGTTTTCCCTTGCTTATCAAAAATTTATTGTCTCGCGCCAAAGTGGTCTCTGGCGACAAAAAAATCCATTACGCTGACAAAACCAGTTACACCTATCAAGAGTTTTTCAAACGTGTCAATCGCTTAGCCAATGTCTTAAAAGGCTTAAACCTACAAAAAGGCGATGTGGTTGCGGTCATGGATTGGGATACACACCGTTATTTGGAATGTTATTTTGCCATTCCGATGTGTGGCTATATCTTGCAAACCGTCAATGTGCGTTTGTCAGAAGACAAAGTGCTATATACCATCAATCATGCCAAACCAAAAGCGCTACTGTTAAATTCAGAATTTTCACCGATGATTAAAAGCCACACCCAAGATGCGCCATCGGTCGAGCATGTGATTTGGTTAGATGATAACAACACGCCAATGCCATCATACGCCCAAGGCGAATATGAAGCCATGCTAGCACAAGCCAGCGATGAGTACGAGTTTGAAGATTTTGATGAAAACACCATTGCCACAACCTTCTATACCAGCGGTACAACCGGCAATCCCAAAGGCGTATTTTTTAGCCATCGTCAAATCGTCATGCATACGCTCGTCGTCGCAATTGGCTGTGCGCTGAATGTCGAAGGTCAAGGGCTGCGCTACTCAGATGTCTATATGCCAATGACGCCTATGTTCCATGTCCATGCTTGGGGGTTTCCTTTTGTCGCAACCATGCTAGGGCTGGAGCAAATCTATCCAGGTCGCTATGTGCCTTCCACCATGGTTGATTTGGTACAACAACACAAAGTCACCATCACCCATGGGGTGCCAACGATTTTGCAAATGCTACTGGGTGAAATCAACAAACGCCAAGAAAAATTCAACGGCTTAAAAATGGTCGTCGGTGGCTCTAAACTCAATCAAGGGCTTGCCAAAATGGCTGTAGCCAGCGGCATCGAAGTTTGTACCGGCTATGGCATGTCAGAGACTTGTCCTATTATCAGCATTGTCAACTTTGATGAAACATTCCAAGACATGAGCGAAGAACAACAAATTGAGCATCGCTGCTTGTCTGGCTCGCCGGTGCCATTGGTCGATTTGCAAATCTGGCACAATGGCAAACGTATGCCAAACGATGGCACATCCACAGGCGAAATCGTGGTGCGTTCACCTTGGTTGACGCAGAGTTACTACAAAAATCAGGACGCAGGCAACGAGCTGTGGGAGGGCGGTTATCTGCACACCCAAGACATCGGTTGGATGGACGCAAAAGGCAATGTCAAAATCACCGACCGGCTAAAAGATGTCATCAAATCGGGGGGTGAATGGATCTCTTCGCTTGAAGTAGAAACCATCATGTCATTACACCCAAGCGTTGCCGACATTGCTGTGATTGCGATTCCTGATGCGCGCTGGGGTGAGCGTCCGATGGCGTTGATTGTGCTCAAACCCGATTATCAAGACACCAAAGCTGAAGACATCATCGCGATTGCGCAGCAAGCGTATGAGCGCGGTCATTTGCCAAAATACGGTATTCCGCAGGATGTGAAATTTATCACGGAATTACCAAAAACCAGCGTGGGTAAAATTGACAAAAAAGTCATCCGCGATCAATATGCCCAAGGGTTATTTGCTTAGACTGTTACTTAATCACAATAAAGTAAAAAACAAAGTAAAAAAGGTAGAATTTTTTCTACCTTTTTTATCAAGCAAGTAATCAAATAATCAAGCAATCCATCAAACCAGTAAGCGCTGATTGACCTTTGCCATCGGTAATGGGTAATGTCGGGCTTTGGCAATATCGCGTGCCACTATATTGACCTCATTGACATCAATTTTGTGCCAGTTAGGACGCTTGCAAGCAGATTTTTCTATCAAATTGGCGTCAACTAGCGCATCCATGACTTTATCCGCCACATCTAGGGTAGAATTGGCTTTCACATTTTCTGCCACCGCATAACGCAGCTTGGCAAACACCTGCAAATCTGCGACGCGCACGGTAATATCATCACTCGGTACTTGCTGCCCACCATATAACGCATTATCTCCCGCTTGTGCAGTTCGAAAACTTGGCACAAATTCACTGACATAATCTATGGCGTTTTGGGTACGCTGTTTTAGTGCGTTTGGCTCCCAGCCGTTTTCAATATAACTTAGATATTGTGGATTAATGGGCGGTTGGCTGCTTTCTTGTGTGGCTTTGGTCAACCCATCATTAAATAAGGTGATGTTTTCGGTCATGCCATGCAACTGAAAAAACCCGTCAGGATAAGGGGTAAACTGCGCCATGCCGTTGGGCGTACCACGCTCACCATGAAAAATAATCTCAGGCAAACGCCCCTTATAATCACGCCATTCACTGATATAGGAAGCTTTAAATTCTACCATGCGTTTGATATGCACGCCTGCTTTGTCATCAATAATACCGGTTCTAAACCCGCAAGCATTGACCACAAAATCAGCATAGATACGCTGCAGCTCACCATGTTCATCGGTAAATGACACTTGCCAGCCATCCATGTGACGTTTTAAATCATCAACTTGGGCATTTAGATGTACCTGAGCGCTCTGTAGGCGCTGCAATTGTAAAAAAGCACTGGCAGAGAGTCTAAAAATATTCCAGCCAAATTCTTGCACCGCAATGATGGGATATTGCAGTTTTTCCAAATCCATTACTTTAAGAGCCGCCACAACCCACTCATCCGTGGTGGTCGGAATATCTTTAGCTTCTAATTGAATCAGTTGTTGAATTTGCTGCTTGTCATACACTCGGTAATAATCTTGAACTTTGCCCAACACTTGGTTGCTAGGGTCAGCATCAACCAATGATTGATAGTAAGCCGTTAACATATCAAGACGTGGCAGTAAGTCAGTGGCGGTATTGTTATCGCGTTTTGGCACCGTGATGAGGGTGGGGCGCACATCAATACTCTCTGGATACAACTTGGCAATATCAATACATTGGCGCATCAACATGCGGCAATCTTCATCACTGATTTCGCGGTACAAATTGCCACCTGCATGCAGATGACACATGGGCGGGGCGTTGATAAGGCTGGCATTTTTTTCAATCAAATGCACATGAATGCCCGCCATCGCCAGCCGTATAGCAATCGTAGAACCTGCTGAACCACCGCCAATCACTGCTACGGTCGGTGATTGCGTACTTGAATTAACGTACATAATTTTGCCCTTATGCGTTGCCCAAAGTGAAGAAATAAATTGTAGCGGAAAATAATCTAGTTACTGTGACATTTATGCAGTCATTGTCGCTTTTGTTGTTAATGAATTTTACCCAATAGTATATATTAAAATAAGTAGTATTTTTTATACTTTTTAGTATAAAAATATATTGAAAATTCCAATATTATCAGTTAAAGTTAATTTAGCTTAAAAAGCTGAGCTGTATTTTATCCAACAATCATAATTAAATAAGGAAAATAAGTATGTTAAAACAAGCCTTCTTAGCAGCGGCGATTTCTACCACGTTATTAGCCGGTTGTGCCACGACGCCAACCCATACCGCTCATGCACCGATGCACGCGGCTAACATTGTTGATGTGGCAAAATCAAATCCAGATTTTTCAATATTAGTTGAAGCGGTGGTAGCCGCAGGTTTAGCCGACACCGTCGCGACCACTAAAAACATCACCGTATTTGCGCCGACCAATGCTGCCTTTGCCAATCTACTTGCTGAGCTCGGTATGACCAAAGCGCAATTGTTTGCAAACAAACCGTTATTGCAATCTGTGTTAACTTATCATGTGCTGCCAGCCACAGTGATGGCAAAAGATGTCAAGCCAGGTATGGTTAAAACCTTACAAGGTCAAAACGTCATGGTGACTTCAAATGGTAAATTACAAGACGCCAATGGACGTGTTGCCAACATTGTCACCACAGATATCAAAGCGAGCAATGGTGTGGTACATGTGATTGACCGTGTCATTTTGCCAAAAAGATAAGTTATCATAGATAAAGTTATCGCCGATAAATTGTTGTCTTGATCCATAGTTATCTTTAGTTATAGTAGCCAACAATTTATTGGTCTGATGGCATAGCGGTGATACGAGTCATCGCTATTTTTTTAACTTTCAAAAATCGTATAGAGCGGGTAAAACTATGAAACGGATTGCCATTATCGGTGCAGGATTGGCAGGGTTAACTTGTGGTAAAGCGTTGCAACAAGCAGGGCACGACGTAGTGATTTTTGAAAAATCCCGTGGCATCGGTGGGCGACTGGCAACGCGCCGTGCCGAACCATTTTATTTTGATCATGGTGTTGCCGCGTTTACTGCCAGTGACGACGATTTTCAAAGTTTTGTCAATCAATTACTCGCTGAAGGGGTGATTGCAGTATGGGCAGTTAACCAAGCTACCCCCGATAACTCTCTTATATCTACCAAACCACAATCCATGCCTAGAGTGTCTGACTGTTATTCTGACTACTATGTGGGCATACCCGCCATGAATGCCATTGGTAAACATCTCGCCCGTGGCTTAACTGTGCAGCGTAATACTAGGGTAGCCTCTATCATTGACCATCATCCGATTTTTAATAGTTGGGAGTTGTTAAGTGACAAGGGTGAAACATTGGGTCAGTTTGATTGGATTATTTCGGCGATGCCTGTAGAACAAGCAAAAAGCTTTGCTCAAACATCGCTACATACCAAAGTGTTAAATAAATATGCGCTCATGCCCTGTAGTGTGCTGATGCTGGGATTTGATACACCGCTGGCTTTAGACTATGAGTATGCCAAAATCGAGAGTGAGGATATCGATAAAATTATCGTCAATAGTGCAAAACCCCATCGCGAAGGCGGTTATAGCCTTGTGATTCATAGTACCCCAGCATGGACGAATAGACATATTGAGGAAGATAAAACTGCCTGTATCAACCATTTGACACAAGCGGCGAGTCAAGTATTGGGTATCGATTTATCGACTGCAGCACACAAAGACATACACCACTGGCGCTATGCCACAGGCGAAGCGGTTAACCCCCAATCAGGTGACCACCAGTTAGGCTATCTACTAGATAGCGACCAAAACATCGGTGTTTGTGGGGACTGGCTACTTAAGGGTGATGTCGAGTCTGCCTACTTAAGCGGTCAAAAACTGGCAAAAGCGATGATTGAATTACTAAAAAGCGAGTAGCGTATGCAACATATCGCCATATTTGGTGCTTCTGGCGCGATTGGAAAGGCATTTTGTGATTGTTTGGCTATCGCCTATCCAAATGCCACCATTCATGCCATTGCCAGAAAACCCCCGGCATTTAGCCACCCTCATATCGTCCCTCATCAGCTTGATTTTGATGATGAACTGGCTATCGCCGCGCTTATCAAAGAGATAAGCAGCACTCAAGCGTTGGACAGTGTCATTGTGACGATTGGGTTATTACATGAGTCTAAAATCGACGCTCAACACATCGCGCCTGAAAAATCGCTGCGTGATATCACAGCCGATCAGCTGCATCAATATTTCCATGTCAATGCGGTATTACCGATGATGATTGCCAAATACGCCTTGCCCGCCTTAAACAAATCCTCGCAGTCGCTATTTGCCGTATTGTCGGCACGGGTAGGGAGTATTTCGGATAATCGCTTGGGCGGGTGGTATGGTTATCGGATGGCAAAAGCAAGTTTACATATGGGCATTAAAAATTTAAGCATCGAACTGCAACGAAAAAACCCCAACGCGATTATTGTTGCTTTGCACCCCGGCACGGTAGACAGTGAGTTATCCAAACCATTTCAAAAAAATGTGGCAGAAGGTAAATTATTTACCGCAGCGTTCTCAGCACAAAGTTTACTTAAGGTTTTGCATCAGCTCACACCCAAAGATTCGGGCAAAATTTGGGCTTGGGACGGCAAAGAAATCATGCCTTAAATCCGCCTTAAATCTGGCTTAAAATTGTACCTTAGCCTTGTATTAGGGCTGTAGTTGCGTACCTAGCTTAAGGCTAATCCATCAACCAGTTTTTGTAGATGACGCCCACAATCACGCAAGTTAATCCTGTGACCAAGCCGCCCCAAATAAAATCAACCAGTGCCGCAGTTTTATCATAACCTTTAAGTAATGCTAAGCTTGTAAAATCATACGTCCCATATGCCATCAGCCCAATGACCACCCCATATCCTGCCAGTACTGCCAATGACGCGTGAGCTTTTAGCTGCGGGTAGATGACCACCACACAAAGCGCAAAAACATAAAATAGATAAAACACGCCTGCTGCCGTCATATTGGGTGATTCACTGAGTAGATGTCCAATGCGCGGTGCATAAAAGCGTTGGGTCATGGTTTTAAGCCATACGGCATCAATACCCAAAAATACCATGACGGCGATCAGATATACCCACAGATAGTTTAATGGTGCCATTGCTAAATCCTTGTGTCCTGTTATTAATTATCATGAACCCCTTGCCGCGCGAATTGGGTTAACGGTACTGGGCTTTTTCAAGGCGTACTTGCACCACGCCAATGGTTTTTTCCAAAAATCCTGCTTCACAGTACGCAAAATAAAAATGCCACAAACGCATAAACGCATCGTCATAGCCAAGTGCCTTGAGCTGCGGTAGCGCCTGCATAAAATTATAACGCCAATCAATCAAGGTACGCGCATAATCATAGCCATAATCAACCAATGACGTTACTTGCATATCGGTATGGTCACGCGCTTGGCTGAGAATTTCACTGTTAGACAATAAACACCCGCCTGGGAAAACATGGGTTTGGATAAAATCCACACTATGCAAATATTTTTGATAACCCCGATCATTAAAGGTAATCGCTTGTAATACCATCAGCGCATTATCTTTGAGCAGTCGATTACACTGGGCAAAAAAATCTGGCAGATATTCATGACCCACCGCTTCAATCATCTCAATACTGACCAGCTTGTCATACTTGCCGGTAAGCTCACGATAGTCTTGTTTTAGCAGGGTGATTTTGTCGGTTAGATTGGCAGCGGCAATGCGCCGTTTGGCTTCTTCATACTGCGCGTCTGAGATAGTTGTGGTGGTGACACGGCAGCCATATTGGGTCGCGGCATAAATAGCAAACCCACCCCAGCCCGTGCCGATTTCAATGACATGATCGTCAGCTGTTAACTCAGCTAATTCACAAATTTTTGCCAACTTGTGGGTTTGTGCTGCCGCCAAGCTTGATGAGGGTGTCGGATAAATTGCCGATGAATACATCATGCGCTCATCCAAAAATAATGCATACATCGCATTGCCAATATCATAATGGGCTAAAATATTGGATTTGGCATTGTTTTTATCATTATGCCGATTGCGGTGTTGGCGGTGTTCCCAGCGTTTGGTCAAATTGGCAAATTTGGCTTCTATGGTATTGATGAGGGTCAAATTGCGGGCAATCAAGCGTAAAAATGCTGTTAAATCATCGGCTTGCCACAAACCATCAATATAATCATCAGCAAAAGCAATCGAGCCGCCTGTTAATAGGTGTTGATACACCTGCGGTGAATGGATGGTGAGTGTCACTGCCAAAGGATGATTGCCAATTTGTTCCCCTAGCGTTCGTTGTGTATCGCTCACTGGCGACTGTGTTACAGGCTCAGTATTCAGCACCTTAACACCGAAGGTTTTATGAGTCGCTACCTTACTCGCTATAGGGTCAGACTGATGGAAGGTTTCAATCACGGTTAGATGACCCTGTTTGAGCTTTGATAGCAATAAAAATATTATTTGCCGCGCTGCTTTTGCCGCACTTTGTTGAACAGGCGTGAGCAGATGGTCAACAATTGGGTAGGGTAGATAGTCCGTAAACGAGCGCCGCTTGGCTAAATCGGATTGACGGCGTTTAACCAAGGTCTCCTTACCTTTTGATAGGTGATTTGACGGGTGAGAGGTTGCAGTGTTTTTAGCCTCTAAAGAAGACGGTGTCATAGTCAATTCCCATAAAAAATTTTAGTAAACTATTGGGGTAAACGTTGGTTATAAGCTTGATAAGGGACACGTTTTAGCACGTATAATTTAAAAGCCTGCCAGTAAATTCGCAGTAGCGATGTGGCACTCATCCAGGGTCGGCGCTTAATCGCCGTTATCACCGAAGCCTCGTCCAATTGAACGCCTTTTAGACTCACGCCTGCATTAAACACTTTGCCGCGGCTATCTGTCAGTCCAATATCAATCACAACATCAAAGCCATTTTGCTCGGGATTGTCATTTGCCGATGCATAGCGTTTAGGGTGAATCTCAACACGCCAATGATATTGCTGATTGATGGGATTAAAAGGCGATACATGAAAACCTTTGTCATGTTGGTACAAGGTCTTTTCACCTGCGAGTAAAAAACCATAGTAATGGCGTTTGTTCCAAGGGGTGTTAGAGACTTCTGCCAAAAAATGGCTTGGCTGGTGGTTCTCATCAAAGCCAATATAAAAATTGACAGGGCTAAAATACCAACCCATATTACGTAACACGACCAAAGCCACCACCTCGCCAGTCGGCTGACTGCCAGTCAATTGCTGCCAAGTTTGTTGGGCTTTGACCAATAAACTAGCCGATGGCGCAGGTTGTCCTAACGAAGCGGTTAGGCGGTTATCTAAAGAGGGGTCTAATCGATTGATAGCAAAATAATCTTCTTGATGGAATTGATAAAGCGCCCAATGGTGCTGCGATAGCAGAGGGAGAGTCAATGATTGTTGCAGCGATTTTTTCAGCCATTTGGGCAACCATGTTGGCACATGACTGGCGCTCATATTTACATTAGGTAATGGATTGTCCGCTAGCTGGGTTAAATTGACTGCCCAAAACCGATAGGGGTAATGAAATTCATGAGGGGTAGGGAGTTGTCTGGCATGCCAAGTCATACCTTGCAGGATTTGATGGGCAAATGTCATGATGATTTACCTTTGAGGGGTGTTGCACAAACCATCATGCGCTAGGTTTTGGCAAAACGCATGGTTGGTCGTGGCGGTTACTTGCCGTCGCTGCAGCACCGAGCGTTTTTTATCAGCGTGGCTCGGTAACTTTGATACGGTAAATTTTGCCGACGGTTTGCTGGGCTTAGATAGCCGTTTGATTTGTGCAGCGGTTGTGGCAGCTGTGGTATTGGTAGTGACCAAAATATCGATATCCACCCCCAAACTTTGGCATACCCGCAAGCCACTTTTTACCCCATCTTCATGAAACCCATTAAACCAATAAGCGCCACAAAAATGGGTATGCCGCTTCGCTGAAATTTCATGCCAGCGTTTTTGGGCATTGGTCATTTTGTTGTCATATACAGGGTGGCGATAATCCACACGTTTGATGACATGCGCCTCATTAATCGGCGTATTAAGCGTCACCAAATAGTTATGTTTTGCCGTCAATCGCTCAAGGATATTCATGTGATACGTCAATATAGGTTTTTGGTCAGCCACGCGCGCGGTGGGTTTATCTATCGCGTAATTCCAACTTGCCCAAGCCAGCGGTTTTTTGGGTAGAACTTGGGTGTCAGTATGCAAAACCGCTTCGTTATCTGTATACTCAAAAGCCCCTAAAATAGCCGATTCTGTCTCAGTGATATCAGCTAGTAGACGTCTTGCTACATCGGCATGGCAAGCAAATACAACGTCATCAAACACTTGGGTTTGACGCTTACCTTGATGAATAAATTCAATGCTAACGCCATCCTTGCCACGCGTGACCGATTGCACTGGGGTATTGATATACAGGGTTGTACCTGCTGCAGCAAGCCGAGTGATTAAGGCATTGACGTATTGCTTTGAGCCGCCCACTAAGGTAAACCACTGTGGGCGATTGACCACATCTAGCAGACCATGATTATCAAAAAACTGGGCAAAAAAGAGTAGGGGAAAACGCTTGGCATCATCCATTCCCATCGACCATATCGCAGATACCATCGGCACCAAGTAGTTGGTTTTAAACAACTCGCCATAGTCATGACTGTCTAAATAATCCCCGAGTGTTTGCTGGCTTAAAGCCGCTTGCTGCATTTTATCGGCTTGGCGAAAATTTGCTAATAGTGATTTGGTCTCGCGATTAAAGCGTAAAATCTGCTGAACAAATTGCCAAAATCGAGGGCTTAGCACATGGCGACGCTGAGAAAACAGACTGTTTAAAGTGTGACCATTGTATTCAAAATTAATATAAGTATTTTTAACCGAAAAACTCATCTCAGCTTTTTGAAATGGCACGTTGAGTTCATCAAGCAGGCGAATAAAATTGGGGTAAGTACGCTCATTAAATACAATAAACCCTGTATCGATAGCGACTTTTTCGGTTGATGGTTTAAAAGGATTTTTAAAAGGTGAGCGCTCGGTAACAGTGACATCCAGCGTATTGACATGCCCGCCTAGATAATCATTGCTTTCAAACATCGTCACTGCATGACTGTCTTTGAGATAATACGCACACGTTAGCCCTGATACACCACTGCCAATAATGGCAATCTTTGGTGTGGTAATATTTGGCTTAGTAGGCTTGGCTACTATAGGATTAGCCACCACAGTCTTGGGGACTGTGTGATTAGAGCGCGGGGATTTTTTTGTAAACACTGCCATGTGCGGATATACCTTTAAAGCCAAGTCAAATGATTAACAAGTCAAATGATTAAGTCGTATGAGAAAGTTTTGAACCCACAAAATGCCATACTGCATCAGGTAACTGCGACAACAGCTTTAAGGGCTGTACCAATATCTGCGGAAATTCAATGACATTATCATCATTGGCAATCCCTTGTTGAATGGCTTGGCTGGCTTGCTGTACAGTTTGCAAAAAAGGCATTGGAAAGTCGTTCTGCAGCGTCATCGGCGTTTTGACAAAGCCCGGTACTACCAAAGCCACTTTGACCCCATAAGGTTGCAGGCTCATTTGCAAGGTTTTGCTCAGATAATGGATTGCCGCTTTTGAGCTACCATACCCCTCTGCACGCACAAAGGGCACCAAAGCAGAAGCCGAGCCGACGGTGACAATTTTACCTTTAGTTGCCTTGAGGGCGGGTAGTAGCGCTTCGATGGCATGCACTAACGAGCCGTAATTTGCGTTCATCACCCTCATGATAGACCGCGAATCAAAGTTTGGCATGTCAATGTATTCGCAAACACCTGCTGCCGCGATGAATAAATCCAGCGTTTTAATGTCGCTAAAAGCTTGCATCACGGCATCATACTCGGTTAAGTCAAGCTGAATCGTTTTTGCTCCCATCGTTGCCAATGTGTGCAAAACATCGCTGTTTCGACCCACCGTATACACCTCATGACCTTGACTTAGATAATCCATTGCCAACTGTAAACCGATGCCTGAGGTTGCACCTGTAATGACGATGGATAAAGGCTTTGAGGGATTGGAGGTTGGCATCATAGCGACTCAATATAACAACTCAATACAAAATTTTGAAAACGACTTACCGCATACTATAAAAGAGTAGCGGATGGTTGGCAATAGGTTTTATACTATTTAGTATAAAAATATAATTATTAGTATATAATCAAATAATAAGTATCATAAAAACATTTGTAGTATAATATTAGCTAATTTTTAACCTCATAAATATTAGAAACCTGAAAAACATTAGAAAATTGTGATGAAAAAGTTAACGTTTAAACAGCGAATGATGCTAGAGCGTGAGTCGCTGATTATTGAAACAGTCAACCATTTGTTAGCCACCAAAGGCTATGACGCGATGACCGTCGATGAGATTGCTGATACGGTAGGGATTGCCAAGGCGTCATTGTATCGACATTTTCCCAGTAAAGAAGCGCTAGGCATGGCGGCGCTGGTTGATATCATGCACAAAGCGCTTGAGGTCATCAATCAGCTAAACGCGACCGACCAAACCGCCATCGATAAGCTCAAAGCGCTGACACAGTGGGCGATGCGACTAAAACTGGCGCAAAAAATGCCAAATCTGCCGAGTGAGAACTCCCAGCTGCGCGAGCTGCTAATTGCCAATGACGATTACACCAACAACTTGGTCATGTTGTCAGATAGCATCGGTGAATGGATTGAGCAAGCGCAAGCAGAGGGCAAGTTGCAAAGCAACATACCAGGACTGGCAATTTTATATACCTTATATGCCAGAGCTTGTGACCCTGTACTGGGGTTTTTACGCTCGTCGCAGCTGTATGACGATGATGAGATTATCGCTATCGTGACCCGCACGTGTTTTGAAGGGCTAACCTAAATTCAGCGAACGCAGACCACTAAAAATAGATAGCTAAAAACAGACAGCTAAAAACCCAAGACAGTGTAGAAAAAAGTAGAAAAGTATGAGTAATTTTGTGATTCATCGTGAGCATGGCATCAGTAAAGCGCAAGCCTTTGAGATAACCGAAGACTGGATTGTCTCAGCAGAAAAAGACTATAAAATGCATTGCGATGTAGTGCGCAGTGATGAGCAAATACGCGTCAACTTTTCTCGTGCCGGTGTGACAGGTACGTTAACAGTGGATGATAAAGTATTTGATATGCAAGCAAAGCTTGGGTTTTTATTCAAAAGTTTTTTGCCGCTGATAGAAAAGACGGTGAATCAAAATCTTGATAACGCATTGCAAGCTGTGAAAGACCGTTAGCAGACACGGTGAGCTTTGAGTGGCAGTTAGCGTTTAGCTTGAATTATTTTATTTAACATAATATACATTATGCGAAATAAAAGCTATCGGCGTCAAAAACGAGATGTATGGCACAGTGATTAATTTAATGATGAAATGACAATTAGCAGCAAAACCATTTGCATTTATCAATCAATAATGAGTAGTATGCTCACTCAATTATTTATTTATTTATTTATTTATTTATTTATGGTTTGTTTGTTTATCATTAAAATCGCCAAGGATTTATCATGATTGGATTTATTGCCCGTCACAGTACGATTTTTATGCCATTGTTTGGCGTGATTGGATTTATATTTCCTGACTTGTCGCATTTTGTCCTTGGGCTTCTGCCGCAGATTTTATTTTTCTTGATGTTCTTTACTTTATTGGGCATTGACCAAACCCAGCTGATTAGACGCATGACGACCCAATATGTTTGGGGATTTGCCATCTTCCAAAGTGCGCTGATGAGCTTGGCGATGACCTTGATTGCTTATTTACTAGGTGTCCGTGGTGATTTGTTGTTGGCTATCGCGGGTCTGTCAGCCACCGCACCGCTATTTGGTACGGGCGCCATTGTGAATGCAGTTGGTTTTGATGCACTATTAGCCATGGCAAAAACCATCACAGCCACGTTGGTCATGCCTGTTAGCTTACTGGTGATATTGTGGTTACTTGGCAGCAAGGATGCCCATTTAGACTTTGTCCTGTATATTAAGCGGTTGTTGATTTACATTATCGCCCCCATGATTTTGGCGGTTGCGGCACGGCAATATATTCCCCGTGATAAGCTCAATACTTATTATCCAAAAATTGCCAAGTTTAACATTATTCTACTGATGATGTTTCCGCTTGGATTGATGTCGGGCTTTAGACATACCTTTGACACCAATCCCATGCAGGCGTTAAGCTTGTTTGGTTTGGGCACTGCCTTGTCGTTAGTATTTTACTTTTCTGCCTATTTTTTATACCGCCGCTTTGGCTATGAAAACGCCATTATCTCTGCGCTGGCTTGCGGTGGTCGCAATGTGTTATTGGCGTATACCATCACCACGCCGTTTATGGGTGCGATGTTTTTACCGCTGATTGGCGCGTACCAATTGCCTTCGTTTTGCTTGCCGTTATTGGGTAAAAAAATGGTCAAATGGCATACTATCGACAGCCAAGCCAGCCTAAAATAATGCTGATGTTTAATATGATATGGGAAGTCAAACATGATGCATAACCGTGCTGATTATCGGCTATATTTGGTCACAGATCGCAATTGCTTGCAACAGCAGACGCTTGAACAAGCCGTTGAACAGGCGATATTGGGCGGCGTGACATTGGTGCAGCTTCGAGAAAAAGCGATTGCTAGCAAAGAGTTCTATGAGCGCGCGCTGCGTATCAAAGCGATTTGCCACCACTATAACGTGCCATTACTGATTAATGACCGTGTCGATATCGCCCTAGCAGTTGAGGCAGATGGGGTGCATATCGGTCAAAGTGATTTGCCGTGTGGCGTGGTTCGGCAAATTTTAGGCAAAGATAAAATCATTGGGGTTTCCGCGCGCACCGCCCAGCAAGCCATCCAAGCGCAAGCAGACGGCGCAGATTATTTGGGCGTTGGCGCGATGTTTGCCACATCCACCAAACAAGATGCCCAAACAGTTACCATAGCGAGCTTAACGCAAATACGACAAGCGGTAACGCTTCCGATTGTCGCCATTGGTGGTATCAATCACACCACCCTGCCCGCCTTACAACAAGCGCTGCAAGCTGCCGAAATTTCCACTAGTGGTGTGATTGACGGCGTGGCAGTCGTTTCTGCAATTTTGGGGCAAAAAGATGTCAAACTCGCCAGTGAACAGCTTAAAGAAATGATAAAAATCAAATAAATCAATCACTTAGATTTTTATCAGCCGTAGCTGACTATCAAAACGCCTTGCTTGCTGGGTGATAGGGTCAATAAACGCGATGGATTTTGCCAACAGTTGCAAAGGCTTCGTAAAATCGCTACTGCCTTGGGTCTTGACAGTATTAACAGTGGGATAAAAATTGTCATTTAACAGCGGCATACCTAAACTTGCCATATGCACTCGCAATTGGTGTTTTTTGCCTGTCACCGGGGTTAATCGGTATAAGCTAAACGCCCCGTTATTTTCAATCAATTCAATTGTGGTATGCGCATTGGGCTCACCTTGGGCCGTCTTGGTCAAAAAAAACGGCTCGCCACGCTCAAGTCTGGAATGAATGTGAAAGGGATAACATAAATCGCTGCGAGTCGGTGCTATGGCGTGGTAAGTTTTGTGTATGTGTCTATCGGCAAACAGCGCATGATAGCAAGCGCGGCTACTTGGATTAACCGATAATAACATCACGCCTGCCGTGTCCTTATCCAACCGATGCAAGGGTGAAATATCATTCACGGCTAACTGCTGTAAATCTGGATGATTTCTTAATTTGGCTAGTAGGGTTTGGCTGACATAGCGACCTGACGGTGTAACGGGTAAAAAATGCGGTTTATCGACCACCAGTAAATGTTCATCCAAATGAAGAATATTGGGCTCAAATGGAATGATAGGCTCATTTTCAACCTGCCTATAGTACAAGATGGTTTGCCCTGCCAAATAGGGCGAATCGTGTTTGAGCGGCTCACCACGCTCAAGGCTAATTAAACCGCTGTCAAATCGTCGTTGCCAGTTTGCCAAACTAATATGAGAAAAATGCGCTGCCAAATAATCGATAAGCCGCCCACCCACAAACGACTTATCATGGGGTAAATATAACTTACTGGGTTTCATGCCACGCTCTATCATATTAAATCTATCATTTTTAAAAACTACTTTATCGATGCTGTTTTAGTTTACGCCCATTTAATGGGCTAACAACAACTGCACAGTTATCGCATGATTAATGCTTAGCACATCATTGGGCAGCAAAACATCATGTCGGTTGATGGGTTGACCGTTTCGGGTAATGCTGATGTTGGGATCAATCTCATCAATCAGCAGCTGTCCTTGGGATTCGACAATCGCAAAATACACGCCACTGGCAAGCTTTAGGTCATTGGCGGCAAATAGACGTAAGGCATGCGCGATTTGCGCCTCGCGACTGGCAAACACAATCGGAAACTCGCGTACTTTTTGTTGGCGCTCCCCTAGCCCATCCACAGATTTTATGGTCAAAACAATCTGCTGTAGATTTTGGTTCAACTGCGGCAGTTTGCTTTGCGCTTGGCGTGGCGCAGTACTAGCAGTACTAAAAGCGGGCGGGCTTGCTGCGATATGATGATTTGAGTTTGGCTGTGCCTGAGTCTGAGTCATGAATTTAACACCCAGTTTAATCTCATTGCTAAACACCTCACCTTTTTGCAAACGTGCGATATCAGTTGGCGTGGCTTGCACTTTGGCTTTTAACCCAAATTGCGCTTCGTCGGACAAGCTTACCCCAATTGTGGCAAGCTTGGGTTTTAATACTTCATAACCGTAAGATACCAAATCAATGGCATCATGCGGGGTATGGGTGGATTCATGGGCATGATTAAAACTGCTAAATAACTGCTCCACCATCGCGGTTGTCAGTCCATCATTGGATTTTAAGGTGATTTGAGTAATGACTTGGGATTTATCCACCCATTGTTTCGCCGCTGCCATAATCGCATCGGTCAATAAATCTTGGTACGGCTTGGCGGATTTTTGGATGTTTGGCAACACAGTGACCATCGGCTTGGGCGCAGCTGTTGCCGTTTGCACCGGTGGTTGCACCCTCGTAGGTTGTTGTGGCTTAGAGGATACAGATGGCATAGGCTCGGTATTCACCAGTGGCGGCTGTATCGGCGCAACCATAGGCACTGGATTGGGGGTTGAAGGCGGTATTGTTGGCTGCACAGGCGTTTGATAAGCTTGAGCAGGCTGTGATTGTGGCGAAACAGGTATTGCGGCTGAAGGCACGGGTGGCTGAATGGGTTCTGGCAAAGTTATTTGTGTGCGCTCAGGGTAGTGTCCTGTAGCAGATTTTTCTTCGGCAAATCGTGGAATCAGTCGCCCTAACACACTTCTATATAGACTGGGATACAGACTGGTATTTTCCTCTTCGTCGTCTAGGGCATAGCCGTCAAGCCGTTGAATCAGCAAAATGACCGAATTATCTGCTTCGCTGGCTGTGTCGTCGTCATCCGCTGTTTGGGCGGCATGGGTTTTAATCGGCAAAATATGAATATCAGGCATGGTGTATTTGAGCGATTGGGTAAATTGTCGGTAGCTTTCTGCCATTTTCTTATTGGCAGTGATATCAAAACTCGTCGGCACGGAGAGCTGAACGCTCACACGTTGTAAGTCATCAATGGCGGTGGTGTATAGGCTAAAGAAATTTTCCATTTCATCAAACACATCGCTTGGGTGTTTGTCGTCAATGATAAAACGGTGATTGGTGGTGATGTAAGCCATAATTTACTCTTAATGATTAACTTTTTGATTGATGTTGTGTTTTTTTAACAGCTTGCGTAGCATCAGTGGCTGAATTAGCCACTGAATCAGCCAATGGGTTGGCGCTGGTAGGACGGCTAATCGCTGAGCTTTGATACATCTGTTTGGCTAATATCATGCCTGCCTGTACCGCTCGGTTAATGCCATCACGAGGGTCATCGACCAAGCCGTTTTTAGTCCAGTTACGTTCAACCAATACCGCTACCGCTTTATCCCATTTGCCATTTTTATCTTTTAGCCCATAGACAAACCATTTATACGGACGAGCATAACACGCCACCGATGGCTGAGTTTTGCCTGCGCGAATGTCCGCATTGTTACACAGATTTGCCACCATACTGGCGGTGACATTGGGGGTATAAAAGCTGCGACCGTTTTGGCGGGTGGGATAGTTAAAGCCGGGTGTGCCTGTTTTGCCCACCATCACGCCCTGTGTCCATGCACAGCTACCAATCGCTTGGTTACAGGCAGCAAAAGCTGTGCCGTTGCCGCCGCCCAAGCCTGTGCCTGCTAGCAGCGTACCTGATAATAAATTAAGCGCACCACGGGCGTCAGATTGGTTGATGCCCAGTGGCATGGCGCCGAGTTGGCTGGTAGCTGTGGTCAATGTCTCTTGACTTTGGGCATCGCCTCGCCAGGCTTTAGGGCGCAGCGGAATTTGATTGACGCCCCACAAATCCTCAATTAAATGCACGCCACGACGCTGGGTCGCGCCATTATCGGCAATCAGCAGATTGGCAAACATATCCGACACACCCAGTACCGAGGTTTTGGCATTACCTGCCCCAAACACTTGGTTCATGCTGGCATTGAGCATATCGCCCCCTTGACGACACGCCCCGTTCATACGTCCGCCATTGGCTTTGACACAGCTTGCCACTTGGCTTTCGGTAAATTGCAATTGTTTGGTGGTGTAATCTTGTTTGCCATCGGTGAGCAGTACACCTGAAAAATAGCGGCTTTGTAGCATCGGGTCGCTATTATAGGCTTTACCAAACAATAAATCTTTAAATCCGCAATTCACTCCCCCTTTATCGGCACAATTCACACTCCAGCCCATGTCATCACTGGCTTTTTTAAAGGCGGGCATACCTGGGCAAACGCCTTGTCGGTCACGTTGCAATGACATCGCACTGGTCGTGCGGTGACAATATAAAAAATTCGCCACTTTTTCGGTAGATGAGCTTGCCATCACTTGTTTGAGATATTGCGCTTCAGGGGTTTGCATATTTTTAAAACGCGGATTGGCGCGTACCAGTGCCAATGCTTGTACGGTTTTAACGGTCGAACCTGGGTACACGGTTTGGTATAACGCATGGTTCATGAGGTTTTGCTTGCTCCAGTCTTTTTTCCACAGTATCGGGCAACCTGTGGGCTTAATCGTGGTATCGCCATTATCGGCACGGTAGCAGTTGGAGTCAGCGCTAGCAAGGGCAAGCACGCCTTGGGTTTTGACATCAATCACCGCGATACCGATACTGCGTACCAAGGCGTTCTCATACATGCCATTGGCGACGTTTTGCAACGCAGGCGATAGCACGTTATTACAGTCCGCGCCATTGGGGTTATTGGTGACACAATCCGCTACTTGCTGGGCGGTGGTCTGTACGGCGGGATCCAGGGTTAACGCCATGTTGTAGCCGATTTTGATATCCGAGCCATCGACATTGATACTATTGATTGGCGGTGCCGTGAGTTTTTGCCACCAGCTGCGTTGATCATTTTTTTGTTGGTAGCTTTGATAAGCGTCCAATAACTGACGGTCAAAATGGCTGGCGTGAATGTTGGACAATTCGCTATACATCAACCCTAGATTGGTCGGTAAAGCAACCTCGGTTTTGCTGGTGGAGGCAATCCGTTTTTTCGGGTCTTGCGTGGGTTTGTCTTGTAGGGTTTGCAGCACGCCATTGGCTTGGTTTTGAATATCTTTTTTGGCTTTCTTAAAAGCATTGTTGGGGTCAGATGCTGGTGCATTGGGTAAAGTCGCCGCCCCTGTCAATGGTTTAACCACCAAGGATTTGACCGACATCGGAATCAATCTAGGGTTGTTACAAAGCTGGGTTAATGGGTCAACGTCACCTGTGTCAGTCATGGTATTGCCACGATTATCGACATACAGGTAGCCTGTTTGATTGTCCGCCGTTTTGGCGGTTTTGATGTACACACAGCCCGGCAGCCCATACCAAGGGTTGGTTTGGGTGAGCCAATTGGTTGGCATATGGGCGACATTGGGGTCGTTTTGATTGCGGCGATTGGGCTGTTGTTCTCGCCATTGTAGCTGCAACAATCGCTCAGGGCTGGCAAGCGTTTTTAGCGCAAAGGCTAACGCGTCTTCGTTGATATGTTGCTCACAGGCTTGTTGCCAAAGGCTGGCAGTTTGCAGTTGGTATTGGTTGGCTAGACGTTTTTGCTGATACAAGCTGAGCAGACTTTGATTGACTCGGTTGATACTGTCGGTAAAACGGGCTTGGTTTTTGGGCTGAGTTAAATCGCACGTTTTGGCAGGCGTGGCGTTGACCGAACTTGATAGATTAGCGTTTGCACTTTGGGTATTAGTATTTTGGCTGTTGGCTTGGTTGACCACATCAGCCATACCCAGATTGTCAACGACAAGTGACACGGCGTTTTCATTCGCCTCTGCATTGTACGTGGTATTTGAGGCGGTTAAGGGCGAGAGATACCACGCCACCCAGCCGATAAGACCGACAACAAACACCACCAAAATCACTTGTAAGTTGGTCAAAATGGTTTTGTAAAGCGCTTGAGAAACCCGAAAACTGGCAACTTTACCGTCGTTTTTGATTTTTTTGTTAGTATTTTTTGTTTCACTTGCTTGCGTATTGTCGGAGGCATTGGCAGGCGTGGTTATTTGTTCAACATCTACTGAATCAGCGACATTTTCGTCCTGTGACAGCGTGTCAGAACCTGTGTTGTTGACAGTTTCTAACTTGCCACTGTTCATAGTTTCTTGACTGTTTTCGTCTTTCGGGGTTTGGTTTTCGGTCATTTTGAACCTTTAATTTTTGCAAGCCTTACTAAAATTTGACGTTTCTACGATTGGATAAGTTATTGAGCATAAGGTTTACGGTTTATTGCCGTCCAACATCAACTTTGGCTGAAACAGCGCCAAACTGAGCATAATACTATTGAGCCATAAATTACTGGTGCCATAACTTAAAAACGGCAACGTCACCCCCGTGAGCGGTAAAATCCCCAAATTTCCCGAAATGGTGACAAGTGCCTGAAACACCGTAATCACCACCCACAGCAAAATCACCCACGCCAGCAAAAAATAACCACCCGACAACAGCCGTGATTTCATCTGCTCACTGGCAAACGCCATCTGCTGACGGGCAATGAGCGCAAGCCACGCAAAATACACCATCATCAGCACCACACTGGCCCCGATACCCACCACTGCCATCACCGAGGTAATCGTATAGTCACTTTGCATCTGTAGCGGCACGCCCTGACAGCCCGATAAATGGCTGTTTGTTAAGTGATAACCACACCACGGAATATCGCCAAACCCATAGCCAATCATCGGCACACTATCGCGAAACCAATGCAAAATCGCCATCTGATCGTTGCTCGCCACAAACGGATTGACCCACGCATTGACCCGCTCGGCAGTACGCGCATCAAACCCGCTTAAATTCACCAATACCATCATCAGCAAAAGCAAAATCGCGGTACTCGACAACACGCCCAAAATATAACCCCGTCCGCCCATTTGGAAAATTTTGTTGGATAGCGCCACGCCCACCAAAAAGGTAAACAAAAACAAAAATACCAGCATGGTGCCTTTTTCATTGGCAATACCCAGTGCGATAAACGGCAACACCACCGAAAAAGCAAGCAGCAGGGTCATTTTTTTGGAGCGGAAAAACAGATGATTAATCAAGCCGCGTTGGTTAATCGCCAAAAACACGCCCAAAAACACCATCAGCCAAATCTTTGACAGTTCAGCGACTTTCGCACTGTCACTGTGAATCAACACTGCCAAGCCCAAATAGCCCACCGCAAAGGCAAGTAGCCACACACGCGCTTTAGTCATCGCCGATTTGACATTGCCCCAACTGCTGTGTAGTAAGTTATTGGCAACGAGGGTTTTAAGCCCCCAACTAACCAAACTGCTAATCGGGCGAGCCAGGCTAATAAACACAAAACACCAAAACAAATCTTTGAAATGATTGAGAAAAATATAACGCAGTGACAGATAACTACGGGTGCTTAAATCAAATAAAATCATCAAGCCAAAGGTGGCAAAGCCTACAAACAACGGATAAATCCACATAGATGACAGCATGGCACGGTTGTCGGGGAATTTTTCCATCAACCGACGCATGGGCGAAAAAATCGTCAATACACTCAGTAGCACGCCGACGCAAAACAGCACGCCCCCCACCATCATCGGCAATATCACTGTATGGCTAACACCTGCAATGACCAGTCCCCACACAGTGATGGCTATCGGTAACACTTCCAGCCAGTGCTTACGCCGAGACAGCCACAGTAACCCCCACGTCACCCATGACCAAATACACACCTGCGTGAGCATTCCCAAATGCATGGGCGTGCCAATTAACGGCAGTAAATTGTTCGCTTGCAGGGCTTTTTGTTGGTTGTTATTGGCGTCATAGATACTGGCGACATCGTTTGCCGATTGATTTAACAGTTTGGCAATAGCAGGCTGATTGCTAAACAGGCGATTGTAGGCAAAACGTCGATTGCCATCGGCGACCGCAAGCAATGACACCGCAAAATTGGCTTGGTCGGCAGGGGATAATTTATCGGTTTTTACCGCCATTAGGTTGTTTAAACTATCGAGTTGCCCACTAGCGTTAAGGTGTAGCCAATCTTGGCGATTGCTGAGTTTATCGCCACCCAAATTCACTTCGGTTTCATTTTCAACCAGCTCGGTTTGGCGTTGCTGTTTGCCTTGGGCTTGCCATGCGGCCGCTAAGGCTTGTTGGGTTTTGGCAAAATGTTGCTTTGCCTCACTCATTAATTGTGTGGGCTGACTGGCTTGGGCACAGGCTTGAGTCATGCCATAATTGGGGTCATTACGGTTGTCATACAGATTAGTAATAACGTTGTCGCCACAATATTTGCTGAGCAGTTGCGGTTTGGCGATGCCTTCAGTATAGCTGGTGAGTTCAAGTTGATAACGCTGCAGTTTGGGCGAATGGGCGTAATCTGCCAGTAAAAATGCGCCAATTAACAGGAGCCATACCACCGCCAAAATCATGATTTCGCTCAACGTTTGCGCTTTGGCGTTGGGTTTTTTGCTGGCTTTTGTACGACTCACTATGTTTAGCATGGGGTTTTCCAAATTGATTAACTTTTTTATTGTTATCCCTGTTTAAAAATTAATTGGGGTCATACAACACCACCGTGCGTGCGATTAAATCATGCAGCGTTTGTTTACGGGCGGTAAACCACATCAAAAAACCAAATGGCAATAAGATAAGTTTTAAGGTTTCGCGGATTAACGCATGGAAAAAATTAACCCGTTGACCCTGCATACCAAACACCCACATACCCATAATCACCTTGCCCACCGTTGCTTGTCGTCCCAAACAGGTCAATAACGTCATATAAAACAAATAAAATCCATACGCTATCAAGGCAAGCGTTTGATCGCTAAACCCACGAATGCCAAGCTGCGGTAAAATCTGCGGCAACAATAATTGATAAGCCAATCCCAATAATAAACTGACTAACGCTAAATCAAATAGATAAGCCAATGCGCGGCGCACAAAACCTGCATACAGCATGGTATAAGCCGGCTTACGAGTCTGCAGCGCGGTCGAAGGCAGCTGATTGGTAGTGGGCGTTGGGTATTGGCTAGGTTGCTGTGGCTGTACTGCGGGAGCGACATAATGTTCGGGCTGGGTCACCTGAGAGGGCTGAGGCGCGTTATAGGCACTGTCATAGGCATTATAGCCACTTGACTGTACAAACGAATTTGCTTGCTGCGGCTGAGTATGATTATCAGATTGTTGCGCAAACTGACGACTGCCACAATTTGGGCACATAACCGCAGTTTTTGGTAATTTTTGACCACATTGTTGGCAGACAATAATCATAGATGTTTACTACCCTATTTTCATATTTTTAATTTGATAAACTAATTTGACGATCCAACCACCCAGTTGTAGGGCGGCAAGCACTCAGCGGGCACGGGATTTGCGCCGCTACTGTTTTGCTGGTCGATAATGGCTAATACTTTCTCGGCGATGGGTACCAATTCTGGATAGGTTTGCGGATAATTTAACATGTTTTGGCAACGTTTTTGTTGATCGTCCGTGGTATAAAACTGTGCCAATAACGACCCCACTGCGCCTTTGTCATCACCCGCTTGCAGTGCCATTGCCGATGCCAATTCAATCATATAAGTATTGGGGTATTTGCTGCTATCACGCGGCGTTTGTAGCGCATAAAGCAAAAAAGATTTGCTATAAGGATAGTTATTTTTAAATAAATAATAAGCGAAATTGGCGACATATTCGCCTTGGTTGGGATTGTATTTGACTGCTTGCGCTTGAAGATAAACGGCGGCTTTTGGGTCTTTTTTGCGCCAGTAATAGCTTTTTGCCGCTTCATTGAGTTGTTTGGCGAGCGTTTTATTCGTGGGCTGCTGTTTAAAATAGCCCATATCCGCGTTGCGAAAGGCTTCAAGCGAGTATTGCTTTGTCGCATTGATATCTTGGCTGTAACCGAGCTCTTGCAGCTGTTTGAGCGATGGCTCGGCAAACTCACCCACCTTGACTACGTTATCAAAAAACTCAGGGCTAATACCGAGCGTGTCTTGATACAGCTTGGCTACGCTAGTTTGCGACGAGGAAGAAAAAAAACCATTGTGCGCTTTAAGCGCTTGCGTCATAGTGGCTTTTGCAGTCGGCAGCGATTTGATGATGGTGCTGTAACTATTTTGGCTTTTTGGTTTTTTTTGTGGATTGTCATCGGTACTTGCCGCTTTGGTATTATCGGACTGATTGGTAGTGGCGGATTGTGATGTTGTGGGTGTTGAGGCGGATTTTAACCTTGATACGCCATAGCCACCGATTGCCACTAGGCCAGCAATTAGGGCAGCAATCATCGCTATCAGCCACCCTTTAGAGGGCTTTTTGACAGATACCTCACCGGTAGAAGTTGTATACGGTGGCGTAATGGATGTCGCCTCTGTAGTATCAGTGTGATGCGCAGGTTCCGTTATCGTATCTGCCATTGTATCTGGCATCCCCATTGAATGAGTCGCCGGTGTTTGGGTCGCGTCATCGACTGCATTGACTACATTGATGGGCTGGATCGGTGTGCCCCTGTGACTGTTAGCCTGAGTATTGAGCGATTGCTCAAGCCGACGATTATTTGCCAATGTTTCATCATCCATCAAACCGGTCAAAGCCGCGCTTGGCTGCTGACTTGGGTGATTTGCGGCAGTGGACGCTACAGAAGCACGGGTGGGCGTGGTCTGCCAGACGCTGGTTGTCGCTGCAGCGCTGATTGCGGGTACAGGTGTGACGGGCGTGGTTAACGGGTTATTGGGTACGGTTAAAAACAGACAGCGATGACAGGGTTTACCGACAAAATGAATGTGGCTGGCATCATTGGGATAATTTTCACACACTTTAAACTGGCGGTGTTGAACCAATCCGCGTAGATGGTTTTCCCACTCGGCGGCGCTTGGGCGATCAGTTGGATGGGTGGATAAAAACGCTTTATCAAACATCGCACGGGTTTGGTCATCCCAACACACATGAATGCTGTTTTTTAGCGGTGCAATCTCTGGCTGTGGCTGCAAGCCATAAGCATATAGCCGCTCTTTGATAAATTGGTCGGTGTTGCGATGGGCAGCATTTTTTAATCGGTCTGACACAGGGATAAAATAAAAAGGATGAATACCATTGTTTAAAATTTTAAACAGCTCAATCGCCAGTACAAAACGGTCGTGTTTTTCATCCAACAAACCAATATCTTTGTGTTCATGGTATTCAGGACTGGTCATTTCAGGTGAGATTACAGGACTTGGATAAACGCTGCCATCACTGCCAGTAATACGATAGCTATCACAGTCGATAAACCCAACGATAAAGCCTTTATAATCATCATCCATGCCCGTGCTTGGCTCTGGCATCAGACGTATATTGGCTTCTTTAAAATCAATAAAGGCATGCCCATGACCATGCAAGTCCGCCATCAAGGCGCTAATATTGGCACACAGCTGCACACGATAATTGAGACTCTGCTGATACGCGGTCAGTTTTGCTGCCTCTCGTGGGTACATAAAAGGATTGAGCGATAACGACCTATCAAAATCCAGCTCTGGCATGGCATAGCCAATGAGCTCATCATGCTCGCCGACAATCAGATGTCTCACCCAAGCAAACTGGGTATACCCTACCCCATTAATCACTTCATAAATATGCTCAGGCGGGCGCGCCATCATGGCTTGTAGTTTGGCAAGGCTGGGGTTTTTGGGATCGGTGGGATTTTTAAAGATTTTTGCCACCAAATTGCCCGTGCCTAACAGATTACCAAGACGGTAGACAATGCCCATACCGCCAGAGCCGATCTCATGAGAGATAGGCAAATCAATGGTGATACGCTGATTGTTTGCAATTAAATACGGCATGGACTATCTCTTCAGATGGGCAGATGAGGTGGGTAAAGCGGCTAACTCAGTGCTAGCAGTGGCACTCATATGATTTATTGTGTCAGTAATACCCAAATAGTATAGCTGTATTTGCTGATTGCCGCTAGAATCGCTGACCGTGCTAGCTGGCAAAACCGTAGAGGCGGTAGCTGCGGTATTGGTGGTAGAGCTAGTTAAAATTTCTGATAACCCTTTATCGAGCGTCAGACTATCCAAGATTTCCGTCTTTTTGCTTAACCCAGCTATTTGGCTCGTTATCGATTTGATAGGCAAGCTAATTTGGCAGTTGTAGTAATGCATCGTGGGTTGGATGGTGACCCCTAAACTTGTCAAATCATGGGTATCGGTAACTGGCAAACAGCTTGCTTTAGCGGCAATTTTGACAACATGATTGTTAAATTGTGAGGCGTTCAAAGTAGCCTCGGTCTCGGTATGTTGGTTTTGCAACGCTGTACTCGCTGCGCCACTGGCAACCGTTGCAGCCGATGGGTTTTTATTAGCGACCACCGTGGTAATAGTGGCGGATAACAATGGCTGATTCACACCATTTTTGTTTTCGTTTTTAGTGTCGTTTTTAGTTTTAGCGCTGCTTGTTCGTTTGGAGTTTTGCTCGATGACATCGATAGACTGACCTTGCGGACTGGCTACTATCACCTTTAGGATGGGATCATCGCTCGGATTGCCACTATCGGTAACTACTGCGGCTTTGCTCAAATCAATGGCATAGGAATCACCCAGTGCGTGCGCGGTCAGTGGGGGCGTTATAGCCGAGGTGGGCGTTGTGCTCGCCACCGATGCCGCAGTATTGGCATTGTTGACAGTTTGCGTGGGCAGCAAGCGATCTTTATTTATCCAGCCCAATATGCCTGTGCCAATGAGCATCGCGGCGCCAGCCATCATAGCAGTATTACGCCGCTGTCTGGTTGAGTCACTGACGGACTGCGAAGGGGGCAACACCTGTGACGTTGTGGCAGCTGGCGTTGCAGGAGCACTCTGTACAACACTGGCGTGCGGCTTTGGGTTAGGCGCTATGTTATTGATGTTATGAGAGCTGATGTTATTACTTATGTCATTAAATGCTACGTCATCAGGCGTGCTAGTGGCGCGGGTATTTTTATGATTGACAGCATCGGTATGCCAAACCGTGGGGTTGTTTGGTGCAGTCGCTATAGTGTCATTCTCTAGGGTTTCATTTTGCCCCTCAACCATCGGTTCAAGGTTTTGATAATGCTGTTGATTTTTTAATAACACCACCAAGGATTTATCATCACCGGTTAATCGATAGGTCGCAGGGTTGCCAAGCGCCTGTTCAATAATCGCGCTGCCCTGCTGTGAGCTTTGACTTTGGGTTAAATTAAATAGCAAGTTACCAAAAAAAGGGCGGTAAATTTTGGGCGTAACACTTGCGCCTTCAAATACCAAGTCCGCACAGCCATCCGACATCAGTGCAAGGCAATCCACTTGCGATAAATCAATGGGCTCAACCCGTAAGAAGGATTGCCAATTGTCTTGGGTGATAAAATGCGTCTCATTGACGTATTCATTCTTGCTATCATCCCCGTACACTTGCAAGTTGGTAAAATAATCAATGTGAGGATGGCGGACAACAAATTGGCTGGTGATAAGAGGACTATCACCGATTTGCACCAATAGTGCTTGATGATTAGAATGGATGAGTAGCCCAGTAAAGGTGGTGTGATAATCTCTTAGGCTCGATTCAGCGGGCAGCTGTGACTGCAGGTCGAGGCGTATTTGTGATAATTGCTCGATAATTTGCTGTTTGACTTGCACCAAATCAAACGCAATGCCGCTGATACTGACACTGTGACTAACACTGAGACCCACACCGAGACTGAGCAGCATTTTTCCAATCGATTGACTAAAAAACGCTGCCCCCGCTTGGCTAAATTTTGCCGAGCCCGCCCCATCACATACCACGGCGACCATACCGTCTTGGGTTTTTTGCAAATAGATACTGTCTTGATTGGGCAGGTTGCTGTCGATATGGGATTTACCAATACTGGATGCGCCATACACTTGCCAAGATGATTGGACTGATGATTGCGATGTTTGCGCGAACAAATCCGTGGTTTGGTTCATCATTATCCCCAATTTTTTTAGGTTTTTTTATTGTCATGAGCGTTGAAGGTGATTATCTTTGCCATCAACTTTGAATGGTCGCCCACGGTGAGATGCTCCCTAATTGCACGGTTTCCCCAGGCGCAGATTGTGAGACGGTCTTAAGACTCGCGGACAACCACACAAAAAATTCGACAAACTTAACGGAGTTGAGATGCACGGGCGGGGTTAAAATCGACAGTTGCTTGAGCATCTTAACTTCTTGCACGCCTGCGTCAATGGCAATCGGATAAATAATACATTGATTATTTTGCTCGGCTTGGTGACATTGATTGATAGCCGCCTGCCACACATCTTGGCTGTCGGTGGGCAGACCATCCGTCATGGCAATAACCCAAGGACGGGTATAATTGATACCGTTGTCGCGTAGATTGATACGCTCTTGCTCAATCAAATTGAGCGCAAGTAACATACCTTGTCCGAGCGGCGTCATGCCATTTTCACGAAATTTAATGGGGAAAAAATCAATCGCATCCGTCCAGTCCATCATCAGCTCTGCGGTATCATTGACCCCGCCCACGATGACAATGGCCAAACGCACACGGTTGCGGGCTGTTTCATCTTTCATCAAATCATGATAAAACGCTTCAATCCCTTCATTGAGCATATCGATACGGCGTTTGTCGCCATTGCCTGAGCGTATCGCCATTGAGCCTGACAAATCCAACACCAAAACGCACAGGGTACGCTGGGCAACGTTATTGCCGTAGTCGATTTCTCGAAACTGGGGGGTGAGGGCTTGCGGGATGGATGGCGGCGTAGAATCAGTTGCGGTTTGAAAATTGGGTATGGGGTTGTGGGCGACCATAAAGATATCCTATTTTTATAAAAATTATTGTAATCGGTATCTCAGCAAAAGCCGATACGAAAAGCAAGGTTTTTTGTGGGGATTTAATTAACAACAGTCAAAAATATTTCTACAATCTTACCAAAAGGGCTTAAATACTCCCCCGCCCCGTTAATCATAAGTCATACACCATCACTTATAAATCGTAAGCCATACGTCATAAAAAACCCCTAACACGCGGTTAAGGGTTTTGATTGTTTAATTATCTTAGTTTTTTAACAGGCTTATTTAATAAGCCCATGTAATACGCTTAGTCTTTTAACACTTCTGCCATGGCATTGGCTACATAGTCGATATTGCTAGCGTTTAGACCGGCAACCGAGATACGCCCATTAGCGACCATATAGATACCAAAATCTTTGATAATGCGCGCTACTTGCTCAGGGGTGAGACCGGTATAGCTAAACATACCGTTTTGCTTGGTGATATATTCAAAACTGCGACCCGGTAATTTGGCTTCTAAACTGTCACGCAGTTTTTGGCGCATGTCTTTGATACGATCGCGCATCACATACACTTCTTGTACCCATTCATTGAATAACGCTTCGTCATTCATCACGATATCAACCACGTGACCGCCATGCGAAGGTGGGCTTGAGTAAATGCGGCGGATATTGAACTGCAATTGACCTTGTACCGCTTTGGCTTGTGCTTCGTCTTTACACACCACAGATAAACCGCCAACGCGTTCACCATACAGTGATAGATTTTTTGAGAATGAGTTACTGACAAAGAACAACAAGCCCATGTCCACTGCTTTGCGAATCGCATAGACATCTGCATCCATGTCTTCACCAAAGCCTTGATAGGCAATATCCATAAAGGCAAGCAAGTTTTTCGCTTTTACCACTTCAAGCACTTGATCCCATTGCGCTTGGGTCAAGTCAACGCCCGTTGGGTTATGACAACAGGGATGCAGCAACACCACATCATGGGCTTGCAAGGTGTTTAAAAAGGCAATGAGCTCATCAAATTTGATGCCATTGGTCGCTGCATCATAGTAAGGATATTTGCCCACCGCAAAACCAGACCCTTCAAAGATACCAATATGGTTCGCCCACGTTGGGTCAGACACATAGCATTTGGCTTGTGGAAACCAAGCATGAATAAAATCAGCCCCGACTTTGAGCGCGCCTGAACCACCGATGGTCGCTGTGGTTGCCACACGTTTGTCTTTTAATACTTGTGCGTCTTTACCAAACAATAGGTTTTGGCAAGCAGCGCGATAACCTGGCAGACCGTCCATTGGCAGATAGGGACGTGGTTTTGGTGGATTAGCGATTTGTGCTTCAGCTTTTTGCACACAGTTGAGGACGGGTAATTTACCGTCATTATCAAAATATACACCCACACCCAAATTAACTTTGTCGGCACGTGGGTCTTGTTTATGCTTGTCCATCAACCCCAAAATCGGGTCACCCGCATACGGTTCTACATGTGAAAACATGAATAGCTCCTACATTTAATTGATAAGTTTGACTGCTAAAAAATTTACGCTAACGTGGCATTGCCCAAATATTCAATGTCAACGGATAAGGATAAACCTTGTAACCCAATAAAACAACCGTCACGCCTATTTTTTTGCTGGTCTAAGCGCTTTAATTAGCAAAAATTCAGCCCTGTTAAAGTGTCCTGTTCAATGGGTTAATTGACCCATGCAGTTACATTTTTTCACAGCAGTTATCGCATAAATTGCAAATTTTGCGTGTTATTTACATTTATAACTTATATTTCTATCAACAATATGCGCATAATAATTTCATCAATTCCATGTGTATTTTTGAGGAAACACAACATGATGATGACCGCTATAAAAAAATCCCAAATCGTTGCCGCGACAGTTGCGGTGATTGCCATGAGTGCCGTGGCAACGCCCAGTAATGCGCGCACCGTTAAAGCCGCCGCTAAGAAAACGACAACGGTAACCACGACCCGCGTGGCGCCAAAAACCACAACGATTGTCAATCAACATATCGATGGCACGAGCGATACGGTGATGGTTCGCCCCAATGGATTTACCATCGTTGACGGTATGCCATTTTACCCGACACAAATTGTCACCACGCCGACTTATCGCACTGTCTCTACCTCTACGCCTGTCGTCACTACCACAGCCCCTCTGTTAACAACAGCGCCCAGTACCACTGTAGTATCAACATCGAATGTCAATACCACCGCCCCAGTGACGGTACAAACG
>ERZ1023261.120-NODE-120-length-36698-cov-7.323391_pt1 | contig 36698 bp, 33 predicted proteins | sample MGYA00521234_ERZ1023261 | MGnify/ENA primary metagenome ERZ1023261 (study PRJEB32759, sample SAMN07749871) | skin metagenome | biome: transportation; feature: city; material: polyester macromolecule | host: Homo sapiens | place: Hong Kong:TC line | collected...
GATCAAGACCGCTATCGCGGGTGGAACGAGCATCGCACCGGTGCCGACGGCGCTGAACCCGCGGTCCTCCTGTAGGTACAGCGAGATGAGGAACAGGAATCCGCCCCAGTTGGCGAATGCACAGATGGCGATGACGGTCGCCGATGCGAACGGCACACTGCCGAAGAACCGCGGGTCCAGGAGCGGCTCGTCGCGGCGCTGCGCGCGAGCTATCCGGCCGCCCGCGATGCGCGGGTGCTCGACGTCACCTCCATTCTTTTCGCCAGCGGCTCGGCGCAGTGGGTTCCGGCCCGCACGGCGACGCCGTAGCGGTCCATGATCTGGGCCACGTCATGGGCGTGGGCGCCCTCGACGACGGCGCGGACGGCACGCCCGGCACCCGCGAGGCGTGGGAGGCGGCGGCCGGCTGGGCCGACATCGGGCGCGGGCTGACGCTGGCCCCCGAGCCGGGCGTGCGCCCGGTCGACGTCGTCCGCACGTGGGAACGGCTGGGGGTGGACCCCGGACGGGTGGGCGACGTCGGCCTCACGGCGGCGGGGTCGCACGACCCCGCCGTGCTCCGCACTCTGCGGCGGGACGCGGAGGAGCTGACCGCACGGCTCGCCGAGCTGCGCGGCTGAGCCGGCGCCCCGACGGACCGGGGCGACCTCCGGCGTCGTCCGCCGGGGACGGGCCCGCCCGGCGGGTATCATCGGGCTGATCCTGAAAATTTCCTGTGCCCGGGGCCGGTCCCGCCCGCGGCGCCGGGGGGAGCGCTGACGAGGAGGTCAGGATGGGCAAGGCCAAGATCCTGGTGGTGGACGACGACGAGGCGCTGGCCGAGATGATCGGCATCGTCCTGCGCAACGACGGCTTCGAGCCGGCGTTCGCCGCGGACGGCACCTCCGCACTGCCCGCGTTCCACCGCGAGCGCCCCGATCTCGTGCTGCTGGACCTCATGCTCCCCGGCATCGACGGCATCGAGGTCTGCAGGCTCATCCGAGCCGAGTCGGACGTGCCGATCGTGATGCTCACGGCCAAGTCGGACACGGCGGACGTGGTGCGCGGCCTCGAGTCGGGTGCGGACGACTACGTGCCCAAGCCGTTCAAGCCGGCCGAGCTCGTGGCCCGCGTCCGGGCCCGCCTGCGTGAGGGGGAGGCCAAGCCGGCGGAGGTCCTGCACATCGGGGACCTCGAGATCGACGTGGCGGGCCACCAGGTCACCCGCGCCGGCGTCGGCATCGCCCTCACCCCGCTGGAGTTCGACCTCCTCGTGGCCCTCGCCCGGCGGCCGCGCCACGTCTTCACCCGCGAGATGCTGCTGGAGGAGGTCTGGGGCTACCGGCACCAGGCCGACACCCGGCTCGTGAACGTCCACGTCCAGCGCCTGCGCTCCAAGGTCGAGCCGGATCCCGAGAACCCGTGCGTCGTGCTGACCGTCCGCGGCGTCGGGTACAAGGCCGGCCAGGGCTGAGCGCATGACCGTGTCCGGCCCGGGTGTGAGCGCGGCCCCGGCGGCCGAGGCCGGCGCCGAGCCGGTCGAGCCCGCCGCCGGCCGCCCACGGTCGTGGGTCCCCGGCCCCGCGTGGCGTGCGCTGCGCCGCCGGTGGCGTCGGTCCCTGCGGCTGCGCACGGCGGTGCTCGCGGCCCTGCTCTCGATCCTCGCGGGCCTCGTGGTCGCCGCGTTCCTGACGCAGCAGATCACCCAGGCCCTCTTCGAGGCCCGCTACGAGCAGGTCCAGGCCGAGGCCCGCCGTGGCCTGAGCCAGGTGCGCGAGACGTTCGCGCAGACCACCGCCACGGACGCGCAGAGCACGGACGTGCTGGTGACCCAGACCCTGCGTGCCCTCGAGGGGGACTCGGGCACCACGATCCGCCGCCGCTACCACCTCGCCCCGCTGCCGGACTCCGAGTCCGCGTACGTGGGGACGATCTCCTCCGCCGGTCTCGATCCCGCGGTGATCCCCCAGGAGCTGCAGGACGCGGTCGCCTCCGGGCCGGGCGTGTACGACGCGAGCGTGGCGCTGCCGGACCCCGGCGGCGGCACCCGGCCCGGCCTCGTGTTCGGCGCCCAGGTGGTGCTGCCCCCGGGTGCCACCTACGGGCTCTACCTCGTCTACGACCTCTCGGACGTCCAGAGCTCGCTCGACTCGGTGCTGGGGGTGCTGCTGGTGTTCGGCGTCGGCTTCCTGGTGATCAACGTGCTGGTCTCGTGGTGGGTCTCGCGGCGTGTGACCCTGCCCGTGCAGCAGGCGGCCCGGGCGGCCGAGTCCCTCTCGAGCGGCAACCTGGCCGTGCGGATGCCGGTCGACGGTGAGGACGAGATGGCCCGCCTGGGCATGTCCTTCAACCGGATGGCGGACAGCATCCAGGACCAGATCGGCCAGCTCGCCCAGCTGTCCCAGATGCAGCAGCGGTTCGTCTCGGACGTCTCCCATGAGCTGCGCACGCCGCTGACGACCGTGCGGATGGCGGCCGACGTGCTGTACGGCTCGCGCGAGGACTTCGACCCGGTCAACCGACGCTCGACCGAGCTGCTCTACCACCAGGTGGACCGCTTCCAGGCCATGCTCGCGGACCTGCTGGAGATCACCCGGTTCGACGCCGGCGCCGCCACCCCGGCCCTCGAGGCCACGGACATGCTCGAGCTGGCCCGCGACGTCGTGCTCACCTCTCAGCCGCTGGCCGATCAGATCGGCGTGCCCGTGTACGTGGTGCCCATGGACCGGGACCGCGCCGACGGCCACGTCGCCTGGGTCGACCCGCGGCGGATCGAACGGATCCTGCGCAACCTGGTGAACAACGCGATCGAGCACGCCGAGGGCCGGCCGGTGGACGTGCTCGTGGCGGCCGACGAGGAGGCCGTCACGTTCGCCGTCGTGGACCACGGCATCGGCATGAGCCCCGAGCAGGTGCAGCGCGTGTTCGACCGGTTCTGGCGGGCCGACCCCGCACGCAAGCGCACCACCGGCGGGTCCGGACTGGGTCTGGCGATCGCCACCGAGGACACCCGGCTGCACGGCGGCCGGCTCGAGGCGTGGGGCGAGCTGGGGGAGGGGTCCACCTTCATGGTGACCCTGCCGCGGGCGCCGCGCCCGGCCGTGCAGGGCGCGGAGGCCCCGGAACCGATCGGCCGCTCCGTGCTGCCCATTCCGCCCCGCTACAGCACGGCGGACCGCCGGTACGCCGATGACCTGTCCCGGCCCGTCCCGCAGGAGGCGGACGCCGACGCCGTCGGCACGGTCGCGGACGTCGCCACGGCGGCCCCGCCGTCCGCGCGCCAGGCCGAGCAGGCCCTGACCGCACCGACCAGGCCGGTGCGCGTGGTCCCTGCGGAGGATCCCGCCCACGGGTCGGCCCCCGGGGACCCGACCGGCGACGACCCGGCAGAGGAGGCCCGATGACCACCGTGGATCCGCAGCCGCCCCGCCCGCCGCGGGTCGCCGTCGTCGGCGTGATCGTCGCCCTGGTGCTCGCCCTCAGCGGCTGCACCCAGATCCCCCAGAGCTCCGAAGTGCGCAGCGCCGACCCGGTCGACGGGGCCAGCGCGGCCGCCGACGCGCCGCAGTTCCATCCGCCGGGACCGGCCGAGTCGGACACGGCGGAGGAGGCCATCCGGGGCTTCCTGCTCGCGGGCACGAGCCCGCAGGACGACTACGCGGTGGCGCGCGAGTTCCTCGACGGGCCCGCGGCCACCCAGTGGACGCCCGGGCAGCGCACCCTCGTGTACTCGGCGGAGCCGCGCATCACCCGGGGCGACGGCGACGGGGACTACCAGATCCAGGTCGAGGTCGACTCGGAGATCGACGAGTACGGCCTGCGGACCATCGCGCCGCCGGGGACCACGCGGGCCTGGGCGGTCACGGTGCAGGAACGGCCGCAGGGCATGCGGATCACGTCCACGGAGAACGGCACGCTGCTCTCCCAGGCGCAGTTCGGACAGCTGTTCGCCCCGCACGAGCTCGCCTTCTACGACACCGCGAAGCGCTACGTCGTGCCGGACGTGCGGTGGTTCGTCAATCGGGGCACCACCGTGACCGCGGTGACGCGAGCGCTGCTGCGCGGGCCGGCACCGTATCTGGCCGGGGCGGTGGACACGGCCTTCCCGCTGCGCACCGGCACCGACCTGGCCGCGCCCACGGTGCCCGTCGACGACGACGGCGTGGCCCACGTCGACCTCACCCAGGCGGCCGCCGAAGGGGCCGACGCCGAGCGGCGGCACCGCATGCGGGAGCAGCTGAAGCTGACCCTGACGGGCCTCCAGTCGGTCAAGGAGGTCGAGGTGACCGTCGCCGGCGCCCAGCTGTCCACGTCGGGAGACGACGGCCCCGCCCCGGTCCAGACCGACCCCGCCGTCGGCTCAGTCCAGGTGGGCATCGACACGGCGACGGGCGGACTCGTCTACGTGCAGGGGACCAGCGTCACGCCGGTGGGCGGCGCCCCGGACGTCACCGCGCTCGATCCGGTCCGCCCGACGATGTCCGGCGACCGCAGCCGATTCGCGTTCGTCACCCGTGACCGGACGGCGGTCCACGTCGCCGGCACGGACGGCTCCCTGCGGGAGGTGCTGCGCGGCACCGGGCTCACCGTCCCGTCGCTGGACCTCCTGGGCTGGGTGTGGGCGGCCGACCGGGGGACGACCTCGCGGATCCGCGCCGTCTCGGCCCAGCCCGGCGGGCAGGAGCGCATCGTGACGGCCACGTGGCTGCGGCCCGGCGAGCGGATCGTCGACCTGCGGTTGTCCCGGAGCGGGGCCCGGGCCGCGATGCTCGTCGACGACGGCCAGCGGACCACCCTGCGCGTGTCCGGCGTCGTGCGCGGCTCGGACGGGGTGCCGAACGCCCTGACCGAGCCGATCCTGCTGCCCTCCTCCGGGTCGGAGGACTCGGTGGAGTGGGCCGGCGACACGAACCTGCTCGTCTCGGCGTACGCCGAGAAGCCGGAGGAGCGCGTGGTGCCGCGGATCGTCTCGATCGACGGCACCGTCCGGGAGCTCAACCCGCTGGGCGGTCTGCGGGGGATCTCCGCCGGCGACGACGGCGCCTATTACGCGGAGACGGAGGAGTTCGTGTTCCTGCTGGTGGGCTCCTCGTGGCGGGCGCAGGAGCTCGACCGCGGGGTGCGCGACCTCTCGTTCCCGGACTGAGCCGGGCCCGCGCCGGGCGCCCGTCGTCCATTCCTGCACAGCCGCCCCGTCCCGCACAGCGGCCCGCCCCGGCGCCCGGACGGCGGTGGCGTGCGGTGGACTCATCGCATGCCTTCCCCGCCGTCCTCCCCGTCCCCGGCGTCGGCGTTCGGCGCCCTCGGTCGGGCCCTGGCCGACCTGGTCCTGCCCGCCGAGTGCGCGGTGTGCGCGGCGCCGGGCCACCGGCTCTGCCCGGCCTGCGCGGAGGGACTGACCGCCGCCCTGTCCCTGCCCTTCCGGGCGGAGCAGGACGCCCCGGCCCTGCCCTTGGGCCCCGGCGGCGCTCCCCTGCCGGTGATGGCGGCCGGTCGCTACGCAGAACCGCTGGCGGCCGCCGTGCTCGCGTTCAAGGACCATCACGCGCTGCACCTGCGCGGCGTGCTGGGCGAGGCCCTCTGCCGGACCGTCGCCGCGGCGCGCCTCGAGCCGGACCTGCCCGGGGCACCGCACGCCCTGCTCGTCCCGGTCCCGGGCGGCGCGGTCGGATTCCGACGGCGCGGCTACGACCCGCTCGCCGAGCTCACCCGGGCGCTGCCGGCGCCGTGGCTGGTCTCCGACGCCGTCCGTGCGCGCCTGCTGCCCCGCGCGAGCACGCTCCGGGGCGGCGGCCCGTCCCACGCGGGCGCCGGGGCGGGCCAGCGCCGCCGGCGGGCCCGGGACTGGCGCGTCGTCGCCGGGCGGCTGCCGGCCGGCGCGCCCGTCCTGCTCGTGGACGACGTCCTCACCACCGGCGCCACCCTCGCCGCGCTCGCGGAGGCGGTGCGCCGCGCCGGCGGGCACCCCGTCGGGGCCGTCGTGCTCGCGGCCGTGGCCCCGCCGCGGGACCCCGCCGAGCCTGGCCCCCGGCCAGGCCCCCGGGTAGGGTGAACGGCACGGAATCGCCCCTACGGTTCCCGTCCTGCCGACGGCTGGAAGGAGGTCGCACCCTCGGACCCGCCGCCGCCCTGCGGACGCGACACCGAGGCGCACCTCCCCTCCCGAGGCCGGACCCGTGAGAGTCGGACCAGGAGGACGCCATGACCATGGATGTCAGCTACATCGCCCGCAACCTCAGGCTCCCGGAGAGCTTCCGCGACCACGTCGTCGAGCGCACCGAGCGCCTCCAGCCGCTCGCCGAGGGCGCCGACACGCTCGAGGTCCGCGTGACGAAGTCCTCCCACCACAAGCACTCGGACGAGACGGTCCGCGTGGAACTGACGGTCCGCGGCCCGCGGGACGTCGTGCGGGCTGAGGCCGACGCGGACGACAAGCTGGCAGCCTTCGACCAGGCCGCCACCCGACTGACCGAGCGCCTGCGGCGCATGCGCGACCGCCGCAAGGACCGCCGTCACGGCAAGCTCGGCGCCTCCCGCGGCGCGGGCGAGGTCGGATTCGTGCCGCCGCTGCCGCCGTCGGGTGCCGCGCTGGCCGCGGAGGAGGCCGCCGAGCAGGACGCCCCCGAGGTGGGCACCCCGGTGCGCATCCGCCAGAAGGCGTTCCCCGCGACCCCCATGAGCGTGGACGAGGCCGTGGACGCGATGGAGCTGGTGGGCCATGACTTCTTCCTCTTCCAGAACGCCGAGACCGGCGTGCCCTCCGTGGTCTACCGCCGCCGGGGCTGGAGCTACGGCGTGATCCGCCTGGACGAGTCCCTCCCGCAGGATCACGTCTCCGCCTCCGAGGGGGAGCGGGCCTACCAGGCGCGGGAGGACTGACCGCCCCGCCGACGTCGACCACGACCTGCTGACGCCGCGGCGCCCGTCCCCTCCGGGACGGGCGCCGCGGCCCGTCCGGACTCGGCCCGTACACTGTCCCGGAGACCGCGCCACGGCCGAGCGCGAGGGGCATCCCGTCCCGCCCCGGCCACACCGCAAGGGAGCAGAGAACCAGTGCCTTCGATCATCGACCGCGTCCTGAAGATCTCGGACAACCGCGTCCTCAAGCGCATGCAGGCCACGGTGGACGCCGTGAACCTCCTCGAGGATGACTTCCGGGCGCTCAGCGATGCGGAGCTGCGTGCCGAGACGGACACGCTCCGGGCCCGGCATGCGGACGGCGAGTCGTTGGACCTGCTCCTGCCGGAGGCGTTCGCCGCGGTCCGGGAGGCCGCGGGACGCACGCTCGGCCAGCGGCACTACGACGTCCAGCTGCTCGGCGGCATCGCGCTGCACCAGGGCAACATCGCGGAGATGAAGACCGGCGAGGGCAAGACCCTCGTGGCCACCGCCCCGGCCTACCTCAACGCGCTGTCCGGCAGGGGCGTGCACGTGGTGACGGTCAACGACTTCCTCGCCTCCTACCAGGCCGACCTCATGGGCCGCGTGTTCCGCTTCCTCGGCATGCAGACGGGCGTCATCGTGGCGGGCCAGACCCCGGCCGTACGGCGCGAGCAGTACGCCGCGGACATCACCTACGGCACGAACAACGAGTTCGGCTTCGACTTCCTCCGGGACAACATGGCCTGGTCCCTCGACGAGCTCGTGCAGCGTGAGCACCACTACGCGATCGTCGACGAGGTGGACTCGATCCTCATCGACGAGGCCCGCACCCCGCTGATCATCTCCGGCCCCGCCCAGGGCGAGGCCAACCGGTGGTACGGCGAGTTCGCCCGGCTGGTGCGCCGCCTCGAGGCGGACACGGACTACGAGGTGGACCACAAGAAGCGCACCGTCGGCATCCTCGGCCCCGGCATCGAGAAGGTCGAGGACCACCTCGGCATCACGAACCTGTACGAGACGCAGAACACCACGCTCATCCAGTTCCTGAACAACGCGGTCAAGGCCAAGGAGCTGTTCAAGCGGGACAAGGACTACGTGGTCCTCGACGGCGAGGTGCAGATCGTCGACGAGCACACGGGCCGCGTGCTCAAGGGACGCCGCTACAACGAGGGGCTCCACCAGGCCATCGAGGCCAAGGAGGGCGTCGAGGTCAAGCCCGAGAACCAGACGCTGGCCACGGTGACCCTGCAGAACTACTTCCGCGGCTACGAGAAGCTCGCCGGCATGACGGGCACCGCCGAGACGGAGGCCGCCGAGTTCACGTCGACCTACGGCCTCGGCGTCGTCGTGATCCCGCCGAACCGGGAGCGACAGCGCGTGGACCGCAACGACGTGGTGTACAAGAACGAGAAGGTCAAGTTCGACGCCGTCGTCGACGACATCGCCGAGCGGCACGCGAAGGGCCAGCCGGTCCTGGTGGGCACCACCTCGGTGGAGAAGTCCGAGTACCTCTCCACGCTGCTGGCCAAGCGCGGCGTCCGCCACGAGGTCCTGAACGCGAAGAACCACGCCCGCGAGGCCGCCATCGTGGCGCAGGCCGGCCGCCCGGGCGCCGTCACCGTGGCCACCAACATGGCCGGCCGCGGCACCGACATCATGCTCGGCGGCAACGCCGAGTTCACGGCGGTGGCCCGCATGCAGGAGCTGGGCCTCGACGCCGCCGAGGACCCGGAGGCGTACGAGGCCCGCTGGCCCGAGGTGCTGGCGCAGGCCGAGGCCGCCGTGGAGGACGCGCACCGCGCGGTCATCGAGGCCGGCGGCCTGTACGTGGTGGGCACCGAGCGCCACGACTCGCGCCGCATCGACAACCAGCTGCGCGGTCGTTCCGGCCGTCAGGGCGACCCGGGCGAGTCCCGGTTCTACCTCTCCCTCACGGACGAGCTCATGCGCAACTTCAACCCGGGCGTGGCCCAGCGGATCATGAACAGCCCGTCGATCCCGGACGACATGGCGCTCGAGTTCGGCTTCGTCTCGAAGGCGATCCAGAACGCGCAGGCGCAGGTCGAGGGGCGCAACGCCGAGCAGCGCAAGAACGTGCTCAAGTACGACGACGTGATGAACCGCCAGCGCGAGGCCATCTACACGGACCGCCGTTCCATCCTCGAGGGGGAGGACCTGCAGGACCGGGTGCGCCGCTTCGTGGAGGACGCCGTCGGGAACATCGTGGACGCGGCCACCGAGGAGGGCCACGCCACCGACTGGGACCTCGACCAGCTGTGGCGGGACCTGGCAGAGCTCTACCCCGTGGGCATCTCGCAGGAGGACGTCCTCGACGAGGTCGGCGGCCGGGGCCGGCTCAAGGCCGAGGTCCTCAAGCGCGAACTCGTCTCCGATGCGCTCCTGGCGTACGAGGACCGGGAGGCGCAGGTGGGGTCCGAGGCGCTGCGGGAGGCGGAGCGTCGCGTGGTGCTCGCCACCATCGGGCGCCGCTGGCAGGAGCATCTCTACGAGATGGACTACCTCAAGGAGGGCATCGGGCTGCGCGCGATGGCCCAGCGCGAGCCCCTCGTGGAGTACCAGCGCGAGGGCTACACGATGTTCCAGAACATGCTCGCCGCCATCCGCGAGGACGCCGTGCGCACGCTGTTCCAGGCGCAGATCAGTGCGGCCCCCGCGTCGACGTCGCTGCCCGGCGTCCAGGACGCCCGCGCCGTGACGATGGCCCCGCAGATCTCCGTGGAGGGCATCGACGCCCCGCAGCAGCCGGCGCAGCTGCGTTTCACCGGTCCGTCCGAGGACGGGCAGAGCGCGGTCACCCGCAGCGGCACGGACTCCGGCGCCACGGTCGCGGCGGGCACGAACCGCCGCTCCCGCCGTCAGGCGGAGCGCCGCGGCCGCCGCGGCTGACCGGCATCCCGCCACGACGCAGCACGAGGGCCCGCAGACCTCCAGGTCTCCGGGCCCTCGATCGTCAGTCCGACGGGACGATCCGGCTCAGCCGATCTCGACCGACGTCACCTTCCACCGGCTGAGCCGCCGCTCGAGTCGGAGCGCGAAGGCCCGGGCCCGGCCCTCCCACAGCACCGTCGCGCTGGCCTCCACCCGGCCGGGCGCGACCTCGCACACGCGGGCACCCACCGGGCGGGGTGCGGACGCGGGCGTCCGGGGCGGGACGGCCGCGGAGGGCCGTCGACCGGGCCCGGTCGGCGCGACGGCGCCCAGCAGCTCCATGCGACGGGTCAACTTGTCCAGGACCTCGGGCGAGAGCCAGGCGGAGAGGTCCCGCAGGGCACGGCGGCCCGTCTCGACCTCGACGCAGGCGACGGCGATCACGGCGGCGAGCGAGCGGACGCGGCGCAGCTCCTCGCGCCCCTGTTCGGTGCGGGCCCGCCGGGCGATCTCCTCACCGCGGGGCAGGACTGCGGGGCTGTGGGCGGGCCCGTGGAGGAGGGTGTCGGCGGTGCGCCGGTCGGAAGCGGCGCGGGGGCGGGTGGCGAGGGTGGTCATGGCGGTCTCCTGAGGACGAGGCGAAGCGGGGGAGTGCAGGGTCGTGGATGTCATGGCCGTGGTCCGTCCACGCCGGCGTGCGGGGCGAACACGGGGGAGGTCAGCACGGTGCCGGGCAGCAGCAGGTGCGGGTCGTCGCCGATCACCCGTCGGTTGGCCTCGTACCAGCGGCGCCAGCGGGCGTCGATCTCTCGGGGGGTCGCGTCCGGGCCGAGCTCGGCGGCGGCGAGGTGCCACAGGCAGTCGCCGCGCCGGACGGTGACGGTGGGGTGGTCCGGATCCGCACGGCCGGTGCCGGCGCCCGGCGGGGCCGGCGCCGGGGGCCGGGGCGTCCACGCGGCGTCCGGCGCCGGGGCCTCGACGCCGGTGGCGTGCGCGGGGGACGCGGCCACGGTCCAGGAGGCGTCCGGCACGGGATGAGCCGCGTCCGCCCACGCGGCCGGCGCCGCGAGCAGCTGGGCACCGACGACGGCGCCGGCCACGCGTCCGAGCAGGGCGGGAGTGAGGCTCCGGCCCAGGCGGGCCCAGGCCGGCCGACCCGCACGGCGCCCCAGCGCGAGAAGCGCCAGCCCGGTCAGGCCCACCGCCCACCACGCGAGCAGTCCGAGCCCCGCGAGACCGGCACCGAGGCCCAGCACGCGGGTCAGTTCCGCCGCCGGCGCGCTGGGGTCCGTCTGCAGCAGCGCCGCGGCACAGGCGAGCAGGCCGGGTCCGGCCAGAAGCAGGACGGTGAGGCCGACGGCGTCCGCCGCGTCGACCGGCCGGGTCGGGGCCGGGCCGGCCGGTGATGTCGAGCGCTCCATGGATTCCCCTCCTGTGCGTCCGTCCGGCCGGGATCCCGCGATCAGGCCGGTGATGATGACCACAGTGAACTGCACGGCCCGATGGGTGTCAAGAGTGATGTTTGATGATGTTTGATGACGACCGATGTCCGGCGCTGAGCCTCCTATGCTGAGCGCATGCGGTGGAACGGACTCTTCGACGACCTGGAGGCGCACTGGGCCGACCTCGGCTGGCAGGAGACGGTGGCCGAGGCCGCGGAGCTGACCCGAGCGGAGTGGATGGCGCTGTCCCTGGCGGACCGCCTGCGCGGAGCCCGAGGGCGGCAGGTCCGGCTCCACCTGGCCTGGGGCGAGGTCGTGGACGGCGTGGTGCACACGGTGGGCCAGGGCTGGGTCGGCGTGCACGTCGACGGCTCGGGATCGGCGATCGTCGCGGTGGACTGCGTGGCGGCCGTGGAGGCCGACCTGACCCGGGCCGTGGCCGCGCCCGAGCTCGCCGCGGCCGGCTGGGGGACGGTGCTGCGCGGCATCGCGCGGACGCGCCAGCCGGTGGCGGTGACGGGGCGCCTCGGCGCGGCACTGGCGGAGGGCACCGTGGACCGGGTCGGCGGCGACCACCTCGACATCGCCCGCCACCCGCGGGACGAGGCCCGGCGGGCCGCGGCCGTCCGCGGGCGGCTCGTCATCCCGTTCGGGGCGCTGGGGACGGTCCGGACCGCGCTGCGCCCCGCCTGAGCAGACCGTGTGGGCTCAGCGGGCCTGCGCGTCCGTCTCGGTCCACTCCCGGACGCGGGCGCGCGTCACTTCCTTCTGACGCTCCACGTAGTCCTCGAGCCAGGACACCTCGATGCGCCACTGGCCGCGGCCCCCGACCTGGATGGCCTGCAGCTCACCCGAGCGGACCAGGGCGCGGGCGGCCTGACCGGAGATGTTCAGGGTCTCCGCGACGTCGGTCAGGGTGAGAAAGCGCTGCACGGTGCTCCTTCGGTCGAGGCGTCCAGGACGGTCGCGGGCGGCCCACGACGTCGACCCATTCAACCCCGGGAACACCCGGAGGCGACACTTTTCCACAGCGTACGCGGCGGATCCGGCGATCCACGGCCCCAGTGGTTACTCTGGGCGCAGCGCGGAGGGGCCGACACCGACGGGGTGCCGGGGCCGCGGCGGCCCGAGGGGCCGGTCCGAAGGGGGGAACATCCGGTGTCCACGACCATGTCCGCGTCCGCCGAGGGCGGCCGTCTGCGCCGGCCCCGCTGGCGGGATCCCCGGCTCCTCGTCGGTCTCGTGCTCGTCCTCGCCTCGATCGCCGGCGTCGTGGCGCTGGTCGCCTCCGCCCAGCGGACCGCCGCGTACTGGACGGCTGCGGAGGACCTGCCCCCGGGCACACCCATCGCGTCCGGGGACCTGCGCCCCGTGGAGGTGAACCTCAGCGAGGCCGGCGAGCGGTACCTCAGCGCCGATGCTCCGGCTCCCGAGGGGCGGATGGTCTCCGGGACGGTCCGGGCCGGTGAGCTGCTGCCGGCGGCGGCACTGGTGGACGCGGACCCGGACGGCCGTCGTCCCGTCGGGGTGGCCCTGGACGAGCCGCTGCCGTCCGGCGTGGGCGTGGGAGACCGCGTGGACGTCTGGGTGGCCATGCCGGCGGAGGGAGGCCGCGGCCATGCGGACCCGGCCCGGCTGGCCGAGGCGCTCGAGATCTCCGAGGTCGCGGCGGAGCAGAACGGCTTCGGCGGCTCGGGCACCACCCGGGTGCAGCTGCTGGCACCGGAGGAGACCCTGCCGCGCATCGTGGACGCGAAGGTCAAGGACGCGCGGGTCACCCTCGTGCCGGCCCACGGGGTGCGCTGACCGTGCGCATCGCCCTGGCCACCACCGTCCAGCCGGGCCTGGACCACATCGGCCCGCTCGAGCGGCACCAGACGGACATCACGGTCCTCCGCCGGGCCGAGGACATCGCCGAGCTGCTCGCCATCGCCCGCTCCGGTCTCGTGGACGCGGTCCTCGTGGCCGGGGACACCGAGTCCCTCACCGCCGCCTTCCTGGAGGAGACGGCCCGGCTGCCCCGACCCGTGGGCGTGGCGGCGCTCAGCGAGGTCCGTGCCGAGCGCCGTCGCCTCCGTGGCATGGGGGTGCCCTGCGTGCGCGCCGACGCCGACCCCGAGCAGATCGCGGCCGTCGTCGTGGAGTCCGCGAGCGCCGCCGCGGAGGGCCGCCGGCCGGAGACCTCGCACGGGGAGGACGCCGACCACGCCCGGGATCACGCCGAGGACCTCGACGACCTGCCGATCACCCTGGAGACGCTCGGCGCGGACGAGGTGCCCGGCCTCACGGACCCCTGGCGCGACGCCGACGAGCCCGACGACGCCGGGCCGGGCGCCGCCCCCGCCGCGGCCACCCCCGACGACGGCCCCGCCACCGCGGACGAGGGAGCCGACCCCGCACCCTCTCCGGAGGAGGGCGAACCGACCGCACCCGCGCGGGAGTCCCTGGTGACCGTGGTGTGGGGTCCCACCGGCGCCCCGGGACGCACCACCGTCGCCGTGAACCTCGCCGCCGAGCACGCCGTGGCCGGCCGGAACACGCTGCTGGTCGACCTGGACACGTACGGCCCCGCCGTCGGTGTGCACCTGGGGCTGACGGAGGAGTCGGCCGGCGTGGCGCGGGCCGTGCGGCGGGCCGACCACGGCCGACTGGGCGCCGCCGACCTGGCGGCCGCGGGCGTCCGCGTCCGCGTCGCCGGCGCGGACCTGACGGTTCTGACGGGGCTCACCCGCGTGGACCGGTGGCCCGAGCTGCGCCCCGCCGCCGTCTCCGCGCTGATCGCGGCCGCCAGGGAACACTGGGACCGCGTGGTCGTCGACGTCGGGTTCGGTCTCGAGCAGGACGAGGAGTTGTCCTTCGACGTGCCCGCCCCACAGCGCAACGGTGCGACCCTGGCGGCGCTCGCCGCGGCCGACGAGGTCATCGCGGTCGGCGGGCCGGACGCCGTCGCGCTGCCCCGCCTGGTCCGCGGGGTCGAGGAGCTGGCGGAGGCGGCCCCGGCGGCACGGCTGCGCGTCGTGGTCAACCGGCTCCGGCCCGCCGCCGCCGGCGTCGCCCCGCGCGGGCAGGTCGAGGCCGTCTGGAACCGCTACGCCTCGCCGGCCACGCCCCTGGAGGCGTTCCTGCCGTGGGACCCGGCCGCCGCGGACCCCGCGCTGCTCGCCGGCCAGGTGCTCGCCGAGGCCGCTCCGAACAGCCCGCTGCGTCGCGCCCTCGCCACGCTGGCCGGTGTCCCTGCCCGCCCCGCCCGCCGCGGACGGCACCGCGCACGGCCCTCGCAGACCATCGCCGCCGTGTCGTCCGACGCCGCCCGCGACGCCACGGACACGGGCCGCCCGGCACGTCGCCGTACCCTGATCCCATGGTCAGTTCGCTCGCGCAGGACCCCCTGACGTCGCACCCGGACATCGGAGACGAGGACCGCGCCTGGCTGCAGCGGCTCGTGGGGGACTGGCAGCTCGTGGCAGACCTGGCGCTCGCGGACCTCGTGCTCTGGTGCCCCGTGCCCCGCCGCGACGAGGCCGGAGGGTTCGTCGCGCTCGCCCAGGTCCGGCCCTTCACCGCTCCCACCCTCTTCCACCGCGACATCGTGGGCTCGCGCGCCCGCGCGGACCTGCGGGCCGTCGTCGGGCAGACGTGGCACGGCGGGGAGCGGGCCGAGGGGGCCGGCCCCGTCGAGGCCCCGGGAGGCACGCTGCAGGTGCGTCTGTGGCCGGTGGTCCGCGCCGGGAGGGTCATCGCGGTCGTCTCCGCGCACGCGGACCCGAACGGCCGGCCGGCGCGCTCGGTGATCGAGGAGAACTACAGCCGGACGGCCAGCACCCTGCTGGACATGATGCAGCACGGCCGCTGGCCGGCGCCCGAGGAGCCCTCCGGCCTCTGGGCGGGCGGCACGCCGCGGGTGGGGGACGGCCTCGTCGTGCTCGGGCCGGACTCGGTCGCCGAGTTCACCAGTCCCAACGCGGTCTCCGCCCTGCGCCGGCTGGGCATCGCCTCGACCCTCGAGGGGCACCGGCTCACCGACGTGCTGGCCAGCACCGAGGCCGCCCGCGTTCCCACCGACGAGGGGACGTGGGCGGTGCTCACCGGCCTGCGTGCCGGACGGCGGGAGGTGCAGTCCGGCGGGGCGTCCCTCACGGTGCGCTCCGTCCCCCTGCTCGGTCCGGACGGCTGGCAGGGGGCGCTGCTGCTGCTGCGCGACGTGACCGAGCTGCGCCGCCAGGAGCAGCGTCTGCTCACCAAGGACGCGACCATCCGCGAGATCCACCACCGCGTCAAGAACAACCTGCAGACCGTGGGATCGCTGCTGCGCATGCAGGCGCGGCGCACGTCCTCGCCCGAGGCGGAGCGTGCGCTGCGTCAGGCGATGCAGCGGGTGGACACGATCGCCCTCGTCCACCAGACGCTGAGCGAGGAGATCGAGGACCAGGTCCCCGTGGACGGTCTGCTGCAGCGGCAGTTCCGCCTGGCCGTCGAGGTGGCCGGGGACGGGCGGCCGCTGCAGGTCGCGGTCACGGGCGAGTTCGGTGAACTGCCCTCCCACGTGACCACGCCGCTGGCGCTGGTGCTCAATGAGCTGGCGGCCAACGCCGTCGAGCACGGCACGGCGCCGGGCGGTGGCTGCGTGGGCCTGCACGCCGACCGCGAGTCGACCCCCGCGGGAACGGTGCTGGTCGTGTCCGTGACGGACGGCGGCCCCGCCGCCCCCGACGGATGGGTGCCGGGGGAGTCTCCCCGCGCGGGCGAGGGATCGGGGCTCGGCCTGCGCATCGTGCACTCGCTCGTGGAGGGGGACCTGCGCGGCACCCTGCGCTGGGAGCGGTCCGACGACGGCGGCACGCGCGTCGTGCTGCGACTGCCCCTGACGTGAGCCCGGCCGGGCATGACGACGGCCCCGTCGACGAGGTCGACGGGGCCGGTGGTCCGGGTGGGTCAGGAGGCGCGGCGGGCACGCGCCGCGCGGCGCTTCATGGCGCGCCGCTCGTCCTCGCTCATGCCGCCCCAGACGCCCGAGTCCTGGCCGGACTCCATGGCCCACTTCAGGCACGTGTCCACGACCTCACACGAACGGCACACCGCCTTGGCCTCCTCGATCTGCAGGAGGGCGGGGCCGGTGTTGCCCACGGGGAAGAACAGCTCCGGGTCCTTGTCCAGGCACGCTGCTTTACTGCGCCAATCCATCGGTCCGCTCACTTTCTGTCGGAAGAGCCGGAGCCCGCGGGCGCCGGTGGTCACGGCCTCCGCCGGCGGCGGGCGCGGGGGCCTGCGCGGACGACGCGCGGCACGACCGATACGGAGGGCGACCCTGGTCATTGCAACGGGGACCGCCTTCGTACGAACGCGGCCCCCGGAAATCTTTCGCGTGCCATCCTCGCACGGCCCTCACGAGTGAACAAGAGGTGAATGAGGTGCATCACCGCACCTCCCAGTGAGTCCTTGGTCACACCCATGCCCGGGGCGGCGCGTCGCCGCGGACCTGGCCCGCGCACCGCCCGGCGTACGGTGGGGGACACGTCCGTCCCCGCAGCCGTCCCGCAGGAGAGGCCCCATGGCACAGTCCCGCCGCCCCGACCCCGTCGCCCCGTCCGAGTCGTCGGGCGCCGACGCGACGACGGTCCCGCCCCGCCCCGGCCGGGGCCTGCCGGTGGCCGTCCTCGTGGTCGCCGCGGCGCTCCTGGCCGAGGCGGGCGCGCTCCTCTGGCTCGCCGTGGACGCGGTGGTGCATGCGGCGGACGGGGTGCTCCCGGCCGGCGCCCGCGTGATGCTGGTCGTCATCTACGCGCTGCTCGCCCTGTGGATCCTCGCGACCGCCGTCGCCCTGCTGCGCGGTCGGGCGTGGAGCCGCGGCGCCGCCGTCGCGATCCAGCTCTTCGGTGTGCTCCTGTCCTCGTGGCTCTTCAGCGTGGACGCCGCCGCTCTGGGTGGGCCGCTGCTCGCGGTCTCCGGCGTCGCGCTGCTCACCCTCTTCACGACGCCGGTCACCCGGCATCTCACCCCCGCCCCGGAGGCCTCGACGGACGCCTGAGCCCGGCTCCGACGACGACGGCGCGCCCCCGGTCGGGGGCGCGCCGTCGTCGTCATCGGGGGGCGTGGTCAGTTCACCGGGCCGGTGAACTTCTCGCCGGGGCCCTTGCCCGGGGCGTCCGGGAACGGGGAGGCCTCACGGAACGCCAGCTGCAGCGAGCGCAGGCCGTCGCGCAGCGGGCCGGCGTGCTGGCTGCCGATCTCGGGGGCCGCGGCCGTGACCAGCCCGGCGAGGGCCGTGATGAGCTTGCGGGCCTCGTCGAGATCGATGAGCTCGCGGGCGTCGGGGGAGTCGGCCAGGCCGCACTTGACGGCGGCGGCGGTCATCAGGTGCACGGCGGTGGTCGTGATGACCTCGACGGCGGGGACCTCGTGGATGTCGCGGATCTCGGCGGGGGCGTCCATGGGGGTGGCGTCCTGGGCCTGACGTTCGTCTGTCATGGTGGTAAGCTTCCCATAGACCACTCGTGGTCCGCGCAAGACCTCGTCATCCGGTGACCCCGGGGCGGGCATGCACGGGCCAGGAGCAGCAAAGTGGAGGCCTCTCTCCCACCCGCGTCAGCAGGATGTCCGGTTCGCCCCGGGCCGAGTTGCCGGGTCGCCGGTCGGGACCGCCGCGTCGTGGCGCGCAGCCCGCACCGAGGGTCCCGTCCGACGGGATCGTGTCGAGGCCTCCGTCTGCGTCCGCGCAGGGGAGGCCTTCCTCGTTTCCGAGGGCCCCTCCGGTGGGCGCGGGATCACCCGTCGTCTCGCACAGAGGAGCAGCACCATCAGCGATCCCCGCATCAACGAGCGTATCCGCGTTCCGGAAGTCCGCCTGGTCGGCCCGAACGGCGAACAGGTCGGCATCGTCCGCGTCGAGGACGCCCTCCGGCTCGCCGCCGAGGCGGACCTGGATCTCGTGGAGGTGGCCCCCACGGCCAAGCCTCCGGTGTGCAAGCTGATGGATTTCGGCAAGTACAAGTACGAGGCCGCGGTGAAGGCCCGTGAGTCGCGCAAGAACCAGGTGAACACGGTCCTCAAGGAGGTCCGCTTCCGCCTGAAGATCGACAAGCACGACTACGAGACCAAGACCGGCCACGCCAAGAAGTTCCTGAGCCAGGGCGACAAGGTCAAGGCCATCATCCAGTTCCGCGGCCGTGAGCAGCAGCGTCCCGAACTCGGCATCAAGCTGCTGCAGCAGTTCGCCGAGGACGTCGCCGAGCTGGGCACCGTCGAATCGCAGCCGCGCCAGGACGGCCGCAACATGGTGATGGTGGTCGCCCCGCTGCGCACCAAGGCCGATGCGCGGGCGGACCAGCGCAAGAACTCGGCCGAGAGCCACCGCGAGCGTCAGGGCGGCGGTTCGCGTCGCGACCAGGCCGCCCGCGAGGCCAAGGAGCGCGCCGCGCAGAAGGCGGCGTCCGACTCCGCCCCGGTGCGGAATTCGGTCGGGGACGCGTTCCCCGAGCAGCTGAAGGCCATGGCCGCCCGGACGCAGGAGAACGCCTCCGCGGCCCCGGCCGAGACGAAGCAGGCGCCGAAGACCCCGGCCCCGGCGGCTCCCCGCCCGGCCGCGGCCGCCCCGGCTGCGAAGCCGGCCTCCAGCGCCACGCCCGCATCGGCCCCGAAGCCGGCCGCGACGCCGAAGCCGCAGTCCTCGGCTGCGCCGGCTGCCACGCCGAAGCCGCGGTCCGCCGCCAAGCCGGCCGCGCCGTCGTCGGCTCCGAAGCCGGCGGCCAAGCCGATGCCGGCCCCGCCCAAGCCCGCCGCCCCCCGCGGCGGTGCCCCCAAGCCCGGTCCTCGGGCCTGACCCCCCGGGGTCGCCACAGACCAGCCCGGTCCGGACGGACCGGGGTGACCAGCACTGCCGTGCGCGCCGCGCACGGCAGCGATGAGTGAAGGAGAACGGCAGCCATGCCGAAGATGAAGACCCACAGCGGTGCCAAGAAGCGCTTCCGCGTGACCGGCTCCGGCAAGATCATGCGCCAGCAGGCGAACCGCCGCCACTACCTGGAGCACAAGTCCTCGCGCCTGACCCGCCGTCTCAAGGGCGACCAGCTCGTCTCCAAGGGCAGCATCAAGCAGATCAAGCGGATGCTCGGCATCTGACACCCCCTCCGGCCTCGCCGGAACCCCTTCCTCCTCGGCCGTGACGCGCCAGTGCGCGCCCCGGGGACCACACAGATTGGAGTACGCACGTGGCACGTGTGAAGCGGGCAGTGAACGCCCACAAGAAGCGTCGGACCATGCTGGAGCGCGCCTCCGGCTACCGCGGCCAGCGGTCTCGCCTGTACCGCAAGGCGAAGGAGCAGATGCTCCACTCGTTCACCTACAACTACCAGCATCGCCACAAGCGCAAGGGTGACTTCCGTCGCCTGTGGATCACCCGCATCAACGCGGCCGCCCGCGCCAACGGCATGACCTACAACCGCTTCATGCAGGGCCTCAAGCTGGCCGGCGTCGAGGTGGACCGCCGCATGCTGGCCGAGATCGCCGTCTCCGACGCCGCGACCTTCGCCGTGCTGGTGAAGACCGCCCGCGAGGCGCTGCCCGCGGACGTGAACGCCCCCGCCGTCTCCCGCTGAGCCGGCTCCGGGGCCCTGAGAGCCCCACCACCACGCCCCAGGCGTGAGCACCACCGCCGACGGGGCGGGTCCTCCACCGAGGCCCGCCCCGTCGGCGTCTGCGCACCCGCAGCCGAGCCCCGACCAGAAAGACCCCATGACCCCGCACGCCGAGCCGATGACCCATCCCCGCGCCGAGCGCGTGCGCGCGGTGGCAGCCCTGGCGGGCCGCTCCGCCCGACGCCGGACGGGCACGTTCCTCGTCGAGGGGCCGCAGGCCTGCCGCGAGGCGTTGCGCGCCCACCTGGGGGAGGGGCCGACGGCCGCCGCGGGGCAGTGGCGCGCCGGGCGGGTGCTGACCCAGGTGTACGTGTCCGGCGGACTCGTGGACCGGGACCCCGCGCTCGCCGAGCTCGTGGCGCGCGTCCGGGACCGCCCGACGCCGGGTGGTGAGCGCGTCCTGGTGCGCGAGGCCAGCGACGAGGTGCTCACCGCCATGGCCGACGCCGTGACGGGGCAGGACATCGTCGCCGTGGCGCGGATGCCGGAGCCGCAGGCCGTCGAAGCGGTCCTCGAGGAGGCGCGCCTGGCCGCCGTGCTGTGCCGCGTGCAGGACCCGGGGAACGCCGGCACGGTCATCCGGGCCGCGGACGCGGCCGGGGCGGACGCGGTGGTCCTCACGCCGGGCTCCGTCGACCCGTTCAACCCCAAGGTGGTCCGGTCCACCGCCGGGTCGCTGTTCCACCTGCCCGTGGTCACCGCCGTCCCCGCAGAGGCGGCCGCGGCCGCCGCCCGGGCCGCAGGCCTGCAGGTGTGGGCCGCCGACGGCTACGGCTCGGATCGGCTCGACGCCCTCGCCCCCGGCGTGGTCGCCGCGCCGACCGCGTGGCTGTTCGGCAACGAGGCCCAGGGCCTGGACGGCGGCGAGCTCGCGCTGGCGGACCGCCGGGTGGCGGTGCCGCTGTATGGGGCCGCGGAGTCCCTGAACGTGGGGACCGCCGCCACGGTGTGCCTGTACTCGTCCGCGATGGCGGGGGCACGGCGCGCCGGCTGACGGGGCGCACGAGGCGGCGCCAGCCGTCCGGAGACGCAGATGGGGCGGGGATCCACGTGGATCCCCGCCCCATCTGCGTGTTCCCGGGTGGAACCCGGGCCGCTCAGCTCACTCAGGCGCGGGTGCCGGTGCGGCGGGTGATGGCCTGCCACACTGCGGCGACGATAACGCCGCCGATGATCGCGAAGATCCAGGTGCCCAGATCGAAGAACTTCTCGTTCACGTCGAAGTCGAACAGCAGGGAGGCGATCCAGCCGCCGAGGAGAGCGCCGACGATGCCGGTGAGGAGGGCGCCGAGCCACCCGCCGCCCTGACGTCCGGGGAGGATGGCGCGAGCGATGGCGCCGGCGATGAGACCAAGCACGATCCAGCCAATGATGCCCATGATGATGGTTCCTTTCGGGTTGCGAATCTGACGTACGAGAAGGAACGTAGCAAGGGATTTTCACGGGGGGCCACCTCTGGCGCCCCGACTTTTTCGAGATTCTCCGACGTGACGAGGTTCGCCCCGGCCTCGTGTGGGAGATTCAGCGGGGCGAGCCGCCGTCGTCAGCCCGGACGCCGGGCCGCGCCGCGACGTCGCGGCGCACGAGCAGGAACGCCAGCACCAGGCCCGCCAGGGCGATGCCCGCGCCGACCAGCGGCGGGGTCCGCAGCGACGCACCGGCCCCGATCGCGGCGGCCCCGACCCACGCGCCCATCGCGTTGGCCATGTTCAGCGCGGAGTGGTTGAGCGAACCGGCCAGCTGGGGTGCGGTGGGCGCGGAGTCCACGAGCAGCACCTGCAGGGACGGGGCGATCCCGGAGCCGCTGACGGCCACGCAGAAGAGGAACACGATCATCACCGGAGCCCACGAGGCCGTCAGCGCGACGGCGGCCAGCGAGACCGCGCTGAGCCCGAAGCTCAGGCGCAGGGTGCCCACCGGGTCGCGGTCCGTGAGGGCGCCGCTGACGAGCGTGCCGATCACCATGCCGACGCCGTAGAGGGCCAGCACGGCGGGGACCCACCGTTCCTCGAGGCCCGCGACCTCCGTGAGCAGCGGCGCGATGTAGGTGTAGAGCGCGAACATGCCGGCGAAGCCGATCACGCCCACGGCCACCGTCGCCCACAGGCGGCCGGAGGCCAGACCGCGCAGCTCGCGGCCGACCGAGGCGCCCGCGGGGGCCGGCACGGACGGGACGAGCCACGCGGTCGCCCCGACGCACAGGGCCGCGCAGACCGCCACGATGACGAACATCCAGCGCCAGCCGACGGCCTGCCCGAGCGCCGTCGCGCCCGGCACGCCCAGCACGTTGGCCACGGACAGCCCGGCCATCACCCACGCCACGGCCTGGCCGCGGCGGGCGGGCCCGGCGAGGTCCGCCGCGGCCAGGGCGGCCGCGGAGAAGTAGGCGCCGTGGGGCAGGCCCGACACGAACCGGGCCGCCATCATGCTCCCCATGTCCGGGGCGAGGAACGCGGCCACGTGCCCCACGACGAACAGCAGCATCAGCACGATGCTCGTGACCCGCCGGTCGACGCGGGCGAAGGACGCGGCCAGCAGGGGAGCGCCGATCACGACGCCCAGCGCGTACATGGAGATGAGCACGCCGCCGGCCTCGAGACCGATGCCGAGGTCGGCCACCGCCTGCGGCAGCAGGCCCATCATCGCGAACTCCGTGGTGCCGATCGCGAAGCTGCCCAGGGCCAGCGCGAGGATGGCCGGCAGCAGACGCACGCGGCGGCCGCCCAGCAGCGCGCCGGGGCCCGTCGGCGCGGTCGGTGGGATGGACGGGTCCGGGCGCGTCGGACGCGGGGCGCGGGGGGAACGGTCGTGGGCGCCGTCGGCGGCGGGAGTGGGGGTGGGCACCGACCCAGCCTACGGACTCCGGTCTGCGGGGGCGGGGGCCTCGCTAGCCTGGGCTCATGACCTCCGCCACACCTGCTCGCCCCGCGCCCGCCGCCCGCCCGACGACGTCGCCCCGGGACGGTGCGCGACCGCGGCTGGTCGTGGGGCTCGCGCTGCTCGACGATGCGGCCGCGCCGACCCGCCTGCTGGCGGCCCGCCGCAGCGCGCCCGCCGCGCTGCGGGGACTCTGGGAGTTCCCCGGGGGCAAGGTCGAGCCGGGGGAGGGTGCCCAGGAGGCGCTGCTGCGGGAGTGTCGGGAGGAGCTCGGGGTCGCCGTGCGGCTCGGCCCCGAGGTGGCGGCGCCGGAGCCGGACGGGTGGGAGCTGGCCAACGGCGCCCGGATGCGGGTGTTCTGGGGCGTCCTGGCGGAGGAGGGGGCGACGCCCCGAGCCCTCCAGGACCACGACCTGCTGGCGTGGCTGCCGCTCGCCGGGCCGGGCGTGCGGCACCTGGACTGGATCCCGGCGGACCGGCCGATCGTGGCCGAGGTGCTCCGTGGCGCCGCCACGGCGTTCTCCGCGGGGCGCTGAGTCGACACGCGGCCGGCCGCGCCCCGCGGACCGGTCAGAACAGCGCGGGCTGCGCCGCCGGAGCGGAGGGCCGGGACGCCGGCCGGCGCCGGGCCGGGGGACCGTCCTCGCGCCGGATGCCGTGGGCGCCGCCGCGGGCCAGGCCGTGCCGTGCGGCGGCCTCCCCGGCCATCCGGGTGAGCATGCGGCGGTACGACTCGGGCGCGTAGGCGGACCGGGCGTACATCTGCTCGTAGCCGGCCAGCAGATCCGGGTGCTCGCGGCGGATCCAGTCCAGGTACCACTCCTTCGCGCCCGGCCGCAGGTGCAGGGCGCCCGGCATGACGCGCGCGGCTCCGGCGTCCGCCAGCGCGCGCATGAGGGCGTCGATCTCGCGGTCCCCGTCCGTGAGCCACGGCAGCAGGGGCATGGCCATGACGGTGACGTCCGCACCCGCGGCGGCGAGCCGCTCGATCAGGCGCAGGCGTGCGGTCGGCGACGGCGTGCCCGGCTCGACCGCGGCGGCGATGGCGGGGTCGAGCATCGCCAGGGACAGCGAGACCTGCACCGGCACCTGGCGCGAGGCCGCCTGCAGCAGGGGCACATCCCGCGCGAGCAGGGTCCCCTTGGTCAGCACGGAGAACGGGGTGCCGGAATCGGCCAGGGCCCGGATGATCCCGGGCATCAGCGCGTAGCGGCCCTCGGCCCGCTGATACGGGTCCGTGTTCGTCCCCAACGCCACCGCCTCGCGGCCCCACGTGGGGCGGGCGAGTTCGGCGCGCAGCACCTCGGCGACGTTGACCTTCACGACGATCTGCCGGTCGAAGTCGGCCCCGGCGTCGAGCTCGAGGAAGGTGTGGGTGCTGCGGGCGTAGCAGTACCGGCAGGCGTGGGTGCAGCCGCGGTACGGGTTCACGGTCCAGCGGAACGGCATGGCCGAGGCGGACGGCACCGAGTTCAGTGCGGTCTTGGCGAGCACCTCATGGAAGGTGACGCCCGCGAACTCCGGGGTGGTGACACTCCGCTGCAGGTCCGAGAGCGGCAGCAGGGCGGCGGAGCCGGCCGGTGTGCCGGCCGTCGCCCGCTGGGCTCCGCCCTCGGACCGCAGGGTCTGCGCTTCCCATCGCATGGCCAGAAGTAGAACACATGTTCGAATCGACCCGCAAGCGTGTTCGAGTCCGGGCGTGGCGCGGGCGCCGAGACGCGCCTACCGTGGTCGCCATGACCTCCCGTGCACCCGCCCCGGCCGCCCGCGTCCTGCTCACGGGCTTCGAGCCCTTCGGCGGCGATGTCCACAACCCGTCGATCGCCGCCGCGCGGGACGCCGTGGGCATCCTGGCGGACCGGGGTGTGACGGCCGAGGCGGTCGAGCTGCCGTGCGCGTTCGGCGCGGCCGGGCCGGCCCTGACCGCGGCCCTCGACCGGGTCCGGCCGGAGGTGGCGATCGCCGTCGGGCTGGCTGGCGGCACGGCGACGGTCCGGGTCGAACGGGTGGCCGTGAACCTGCAGGACGCCCGGATCCCGGACAACGCGGGGGAGCAGCCCGTGGACCGGCCCGTGCGCGCCGACGGGCCCGCGGCCCTGTTCGCCACCCTGCCCGCCAAGCGTGCCGTCGCCGCGATCCGGGCGGCCGGCGTCGCCGCGGAGCCGTCCCTGTCCGCGGGCGCGTTCGTGTGCAACCACGTCATGTACTCGCTCCTCGACGGCCCCGGCACCGCCCGGGCCGCCGGCTTCATCCACGTGCCGTGGGACACCGAGCACCGCCCGACGCCGGACACCCCGGCCCTGCCCGCGGCCGACCTGGCGCGCGCGGTGGCCGAGGCCGCCCTGACGGCGCTGGCCGGCGGCCCCGACCTCGACGTCCCCGGCGGCACCCTGCACTGACCTCCCCGGACCCCGGGTCCGCGTCGGCGCGACCGCCCGTGCCCGTCAGCGGCGCGGCCGCAGGCCGCGGACCACGGGCCGCTCGACGTAGCCGCCCAGGGCCAGGCCCGCGCGTCGTTCGAAGACGTTGCGCGACGCCGGGTCCCCGGTCCGCCACGTCGACCACGCCGCCGCCAGCGCGTACGCCGGCAGGAAGGGCAGACCCAGCAGGAGGGCGTACTGGTCCGCATGGCCGGCCTCGTGCCGCCACAGCGCGGGCGTCATGCGCAGGCCGGGGCGGGTGAACACGACGTCGCCGACCGTGAACGCGGCCCCGCCCGGGAACCGGTGCGTCCAGCCGCGGGCCTCGATCAGCCCGTGCGGCCCGGGCCGCAGCGCGCAGCCGGCGACGACGGCGCCCACCAGCCCCAGCGGCGTCGCCAGGTTCAGCAGGTTCCACAGCCCGCGCGCCCGCACGTGCGCCGGAGGCGACGGCCGGGAGGGGGCCGCGGTCATGGCTGTGCCGCAGGATCGGCGTCCCCGGCGGGGGACCCGGACGCGGGGACGTCGAAGTAGAGCGGGGCATGGGCGGCGCAGCCCGGGTTGAACGGCGCCCCGCAGGCCGGGCACGCGGGATCGGCGGTGGCCTCGAGGGCGAGGTAGGCGGTCACGCTCAGCTCGGTGCGGCACACCCCGCACAGCACGTGCGGCCGGTCGAAGTCGCCGGCCGGCACCGGCACGGCCGGGTGGTCGGCGAGCTCCGCGTGGCAGCGGTGGCAGGACCAGTACGCGGGGCAGCAGGCGAAGCGCAGGGCGACGACGTCCCGCGCCGTGGCGTAATGGGCGCAGCGGGTCTGCGCGTCCAGGCCCACGCCCCGCAGCAGCGGGTCGGTGCCGTCGAGGGAGTCCGGGGCGGTCATGCGCCTCAGCCTAGGCCGAGCGGGCCCGGGGCGGACACTAGACTGACGGGCGTCCCACCGTCCCCCATGCGAAGGTCGTTGCCCTGATGACACCCAGCCCCGAGACCGGCGCGGAGCCCACCGCGCCCGTGGCGGAGATCTCCCCCGTGGACGCGGAGGCGGTGGAGGCCGCCGTGCAGGCCGCGCTCGCCGCGTACGAGGCCGCGGCGGACCTCGATGAGCTCAAGGCCGCCCGCCTGGCCCACACCGGCGACCGGGCCCCCCTGACTCTCGCGAACAAGGCGATCGGCGCTCTGCCCAAGGAGCGCAAGGCGGAGGCCGGCAAGCTCATGGGCGCCGCACGCGGCCGCCTGGGCAAGGCCCTGGCCGCCCGCACCGAGGTGCTCGAGGCGGAGCAGGCCGCGCGGATCCTGCGCGAGGAGACGGTGGACGTGACCACCGCGGTCCGTCGCCGCCGCGTCGGCGCCCGTCACCCGCTCTCGCTGACGATGGACCGTGTCTCGGAGATCTTCGTCGGCATGGGCTGGGAGATCGCGGAGGGCCCCGAGCTCGAGTCCGAGTGGTTCAACTTCGACTCCCTCAACTTCGCGCCGGATCATCCGGCCCGCGAGATGCAGGACACCTTCTTCGTGGACCCGGCCGAGGCCCACCTGCTGCTGCGCACCCACACCTCCCCGGTGCAGATGCGCTCCCTGCTCGAGCGGGGCGCCCCCACCTACGTGCTGTGCCCGGGTCGCACCTTCCGCACGGACGAGCTGGACGCCACGCACACCCCGGTGTTCCACCAGTTCGAGGGCCTGGCCGTGGACAAGGGCCTGACCATGGCCCACCTGCGCGGCACCCTCGAGTACTTCGCCCGCCAGATGTTCGGGGCCGAGGCGGCCATCCGCCTGCGCCCGAACTTCTTCCCGTTCACCGAGCCCAGCGCCGAGCTGGACATCTGGCACCCCGGCGCCAAGGGCGGGCCCCGCTGGATCGAGTGGGGCGGCTGCGGCATGGTGCACCCGAACGTGCTGCGCGCCGCGGGCCTGGACCCGGAGGAGTACTCCGGGTTCGCGTTCGGCATGGGCGTGGAGCGCACGCTCATGTTCCGCAACGAGGTCCCGGACATGCACGACATGATCGAGGGCGACGTCCGCTTCTCCCAGCACTTCGGAATGGAGGTCTGATCCATGCGCATCCCCCTGGACTGGCTGCGGGAGTTCGTCCCCGTGCCCGCGGAGCACCGTGCCGAGGACGTGATGGCCGACCTCGTCCGCGTCGGCCTCGAGGAGGAGGACGTCCACCGTCCGGCCGCCGAGCTGCAGGGCCCGATCGTCGTCGGGCAGGTGCTCTCCAAGGAGCCCGAGCCGCAGAAGAACGGCAAGACCATCAACTGGTGCTCCGTGCGCGTGGTGCCCGAGGGCGCCGCACAGCCGCTCACCGGCGAGGGGATCGAGCCCTCCGGCGTGCAGGGCATCGTGTGCGGCGCCCACAACTTCGAGGTCGGGGACAAGGTCGTCGTGGCCCTGCCCGGCGCGGTGCTGCCCGGCGACTTCCGCATCAGCCCCCGCAAGACCTACGGCCACGTCTCGGCCGGCATGATCGCCTCCAGCACGGAGCTGGGCATGGGCGACGACGGCACGGACGGGATCATCGTGCTCGGCGACCTCGGGCTCGACCCCGAGCCGGGCACCGACGCCCGGGACGTCCTGGACCTGCACGGCGAGGCCGCCGAGATCAACGTGACGCCCGACCGCGGCTACGCGTTCTCGATGCGCGGCGTCGCGCGCGAGTACGCGCACGCCACCGGCGTGCCCTTCACGGACCCGGCCGCCGCCGTCCACCCGCCCGCGGCCGACGACGCCGGCCCGGCCGTCCGCATCGACGACGACGCGCCGATCCACGGCGAGCCCGGGGCCACCCGCTTCGTGGCCCGCACGGTCTCCGGCGTGGACGCGACCCGCCCGACCCCGCCGTGGCTGGCCGCGCGCCTGCGCCTGGCCGGCATCCGCACCATCTCCCTGCCGGTGGACATCTCCAACTACGTCATGTGGGAGCTGGGCCAGCCCCTGCACTTCTACGACGCGGACACGCTCTCCGGCGAGATCGTGGTGCGCCGCGCGCGGGCCGGAGAGACCCTGACCACCCTCGACGGCAAGGAGCGCGAGCTCGACGCGGAGGACCTGCTCATCACGGACGACTCCGGCCCCATCGGCCTGGCGGGCGTCATGGGCGGGGCCGCCACCGAGGTCACGGACGCCACCACCACGATCGTGGTCGAGTCCGCGAACTTCGACCCGGTGTCGATCGCCCGTACGCGGCGCCGGCACCGCCTGCCCTCGGAGGCGTCGAAGCGCAACGAGCGCGGCGTCGACTGGGAGATCGCCGACGAGGCGGCCGAGCGGGCCGTGCAGCTGCTCGTCGAGCTCGCCGGCGGCACCGCCGAGCCCGGGGTCACCGACGTCGGGACGCGGCCGCAGCCGGCCGTCGTCGAGATGGCCGCCGACTTCCCCTCCGCCCTGGTGGGCGTGGCGTACACGACCGACGAGGTCGTGGAGACGCTGCGCGCCCTGGGCGCCGAGGTGGCCGTCGCCGAGGCCGCCGCCGACGTCGCCCCGCGGCTGACCGTGACCGCCCCGTCGTGGCGCACGGACCTGCGCATCCCCGAGGACCTCGCCGAGGAGGTCGCGCGCCTGCGCGGCTACGACGCGATCCCCTCCGTGGTGCCCGTGGCCCCGCCGGGCCGCGGCTTCACCCGCCGCCAGGCCCAGCGTCGCCGCGTGTCGGCCGCGCTCGCGGCCGCGGGACTCACCGAGGTGCTGGCCTACCCGTTCGTCTCCGAGGAGCAGAACCGGCGTTTCGGGGCGGACTCGGACGCGCAGGGCCAGGCCCTGGCGATGGTGGCCCTGGCCAATCCGATCGCCTCCCAGTACCGGCACCTGCGCCTGTCGCTGCTGCCGGGCCTCGTCGAGACCGCGCGCCGCAACCTCGGACGCGGCTTCCGCGATCTGGCGCTGTACGAGATGGGGCTGGTCTTCCTGCCCGGCGCGCAGCTGGGCTCGGCGACGATCCCCCCGCGCGCGGTCCACCCCTCCGCCGAGGTCCTCGCCGACCTCGAGGCCGGCATCCCCGCCCAGCCGTGGCACGTGGCCGGTCTGTACGCCGGGCACGACTCGGCGCCCGGGCCGGACCACGACCCCCGCCCGGTGGACTGGCAGGACGCGATCGCCGGGGCCCTCGACGTGGCCGACGTCCTCGGCGTCGAGCTGACCGTCCGGCAGGGCCGGCACCACGCGTTCCACCCGGGCCGGGTGGCCGAGCTCGTCGTCGTGACCGAGCACGGGGACCGGGTGGTGGGCGTCGCCGGCGAGCTGCACCCGCAGTGGCTCGAGGCCGAGGACCTGCCCGCCCGCACGAGCGTGTGGGAGCTGGACCTGGACGCGCTGTGCGCCGCGGCCCCCGAGATCGTGGTCGCCGCACCGCTGTCCACGTTCCCCGTGAGCACGCAGGACGTGGCGCTCGTGGTGGACGAGGCCGTCGTGGCCGGGGACGTGCGCGCGACCCTCGCCGAGGGTGCCGGGGAGCTGCTCGAGGCCGTCGAGCTGTTCGACGTCTACCGGGGCGCGGGCGTGCCGGAGGGGCGGAAGTCCCTCGCGTTCTCCCTGCGCTTCCGCGCCCCTGACCGCACGCTCACCGCGGAGGAGGTCTCCGAGGCCCGCGCCGCGGCCACCGCGCTCGCGGCGCAGCGGCACGGGGCGGTCCAGCGCTGACCGTGTCCGTCGCGACCGGCCCGTGGGGCCTGACCTCGGCCGTCCCCGCCTCGGCGGGGGCGGCCGACGCCGTCTCCGCGCTGCTCGGTCAGGTGCGCACCGCCCTGACGGCGGCCTGGGGCGTGCCGGTGGGGCCGCTCGGGCTCCGGCACGCCTGCCCGCGCTGCGGCTCGGCCGCGCACGGCGTCCCCGCGCTGACCGGCCTGCCCCCCGGCCGGGTCGCCCTCGTCTCGTTCACGCGCGTCCGGATGCCCGGCACTGAGGACCGGGCTCGGATCGGGGCGTGGTGGGCGCCGGCACGGCCCGCCGACGGGCTCGGCCTCGGGGTGGACGTCGAGCGGGCGGACGCCGCGGCCTTCGCGGACGAGGACGGCCTGGGCGGGGTGGGCTTCTCGACGGCGGAGCGCGCCCGGGTGCGGGAGCTTCCCGCCCCCGAGAGGCCCGCCGCGCGGGCCCGGCTGTGGACGCGCAAGGAGGCGCTCGTGAAGGCCGCCGGCACCGGCTTCACGGGCGACCCCGCCGCCGTCGACGCACTGACCGTGCCGGCCGACGTCGTGCTGGTGGACCTCACCGACCGGCTGCCGGGCGGTCTCCTCGGGGCGCTGGCGCTGCGGGGCCGCTGAGTCGACCGCGCGGGCGCCTCAGCCCGGGAACGGCGGCAGCTCGGGCCGCAGCGTCCACGCGTCGAAGAGCTCGTCCACCTGCGCTCGGCTCACCCCGGCGTGCGGGGCCCACGCGTGCACGTGCGTGCGCAGCCCCAGGGAGTCGACGGTGCCGAACCGGTGCTCCCGCACCCAGGCGCGCAGCATGGAGCCGAAGAGGTCCGTGCCCAGCAGGTGCCGCAGCGCCTCCACGGTGAGCGCGCCGCGCTTGTACACCCAGTCCTCGAACATCTCCTCCGGCCCGGGCTCGGCCAGCGCCTGCTCCACCGGGTGCGCGGCCAGCTTCTGCCAGGCCCGCCGCGCCATCGAGGTGATGCTGGACCGCCCCGAGGCCTCGGCCCACAGCCACTCGGACCAGCAGGCGAAGCCCTCGTGCAGCCACAGGTCGGACCAGCGGCCCAGGGTCACGGCGTTGCCGAACCACTGGTGGGACATCTCGTGGGCGATCAGCCGCTCGGACTCCCACGAGCCGTCCAGGTGGTTGGTGCCGAACAGGGACATGCCCGCGGCCTCGAGCGGGATCTCGAGCTCCTCGTCGGCCACGACCGCGGTGTAGTCCTCGAATGGGTATGGCCCGTAGGCGTCGATGAACGTGGCCATCATGGCCGGCTGGGGGGCAAGGGCCCGGAGGGCCCGCTGCTCGGTCCGCGGGGAGACCACGAGGCGCAGCGGCGGCAGGCCCTCGGCGGGAGGGGCGGCGTCCACGAGCCGGTAGCGGCCGATCTGCACGCTGAGCAGGTAGGCGGGCACGGGCTGGTCGAGCCGCCACCGCCACGTGACCCGCGAGCCGCGCGTGCGCACGGGCGCGCCCACGCCGTTGGCGACGGGCAGGTAGCCCGCGTCGCAGGTGAGGGTGATCTCCGCCGTCGAGCGGGAGGTGGGGGAGTCCACGCACGGCAGCCACGTGGAGGCGCCGTGGGGCTGCCCGGCCACGAGCACGCCGTCCGTGAGCTCCTCCCAGCCGATCGTGCCCCACGGGCTGCGCCGCAGCGTGGGCGTGCCCGCGTAGACCACGGTCAGCTCCACGAGCGTGCCCTCCGGCCGGCTCTCGTCCAGGTCGACGACGAGGCGGCTCGGGGCGCGGCCCGGCTGGGTGAACGAGGAGGCGACGGCGCGGCCGTCGACGACGGCGTCCACCCGGGACACGCGCAGCCGGTACAGGTCCAGCTCGATGCGGCGGCTCTGCTTCGTCAGGCGCACGCGCAGGACGGCGGTGCCGGAGACCCGGTTCGCGGCCAGGCGCACGTCGAGGTCCAGTGCGATGTGCTCGACGGTGGCGGCGTCGGTGCCGACGCCCGGGACGTAGGGATCGGTGCTCATGCTTCCTCTCGGGAGGGGGTGGCCGCGGCGGCGGGGTCGCCGTCGGGACGACGCCACGGGGAGACCGGGTTGCCGAGCCACCACGTGCCGGCGGGCAGCTCCTCGCCGCGCATCACGAGGGACCCGGCGCCGACGGTGGTGCCGCGGCCCAGGCGAGCGGCGGGCAGCACCACGGAGTGGGGGCCGAGGGTGGCGCCGTCCTCCAGCACGACGGCGTCCAGGGACATCACGCGGTCGTGGAACAGGTGGGTCTGGACGACGCAGCCGCGGTTCACGGTGGCGCCGTCGCCGAGCTCCACGAGGTCGGCCTCGGGCAGCCAGTAGGACTCGACCCAGGCGCCGTGGCCGATGCGGGCGCCCATCGCGCGCAGGAACCAGACCAGGGCGGGGGTGCCGGCCGCGGCCCGGCTGAACCACGGGGCGGCGAGGAACTCGGTGAAGGTGTCCGCGACCTCGTTGCGCCAGATGAACGAGGACCACAGCGGGTGCTCGCCCGCGCGGATCCGGCCGACGAAGACCCGCTTGGCGAGCACGGTCAGGCCCGCCGCGACCGCGCCGGCCGCGAGCAGGACGACGCCGCCCAGGACGAAGGCCAGCGCCCACGTGCCGACCGCGATGAGGGCGGCCAGCGTCGCGCCGACGGCGAGGGACAGGGCCACGTGCAGCCACACCGGGATCGCGCGCAGCAGCTCCCAGGCGGTGCGGGCGGCCTTGAGTCGGGCCGGCGGGTCGTAGGTGAGGGCGGCGTCTGCGGTGACCTCGTTGCGGCGCAGGCGCACGGGCGGGGAGCCCATCCAGGACGTGCCCGCCTTGGTCTTGGCCGGGGTGGTGGACAGCACCGCCACGAGCGAGTCGCGGCGCAGGGTGCGGCCGCCGGGCACCATGCCGGAGTTGCCCACGAACGAGCGCTTGCCGACCTTCGCGGGGGCCACGTGCATCCACCCGCCGTCGAGGGAGTAGGAGGAGACCATCGTGTCGTCGGCGAGGAACGCGCCGTCGCCCACGCGGGTCATGCAGGGCAGGAGCACCACGGTGGAGGCCTCGACGCCGCGGCCCACCTCGGCGCCCAGCAGGCGCAGCCACGTCGGCGTGAAGCGGGAGGCGTAGATCGGGAACAGCTGGTCGCGGGCGGCGTCGAGGACGCGCTCGGTGGCCCACACCTGCCAGCCGACCCGGGAGCGCACGGGGTGGTGCCCCTCCGTGATGCCGAGCGCGAGCAGGCGCACGGTGACGAGCACGAGCAGCATCTGGGTCAGGAACCAGACGCCGGCCACCAGGGGGCTTGCGGCCAGCAGGCGCGCCGCGGTGGTCCCGACGGCGGCCAGCGGCCCCGCCTCCGGGGCCGGCGGCCACCAGGTCAGCGACCACGCGGCCACCGCGGCCGCCGCGGCGGCGGAGACGAGCGGCAGGAGGGAGATGAGGGTCGAGAGGACGGTCGCCATCAGGCGCCAGCCCGGGGTCTCCCGCGGCGCCTCGGCGGGGCCGCGGGACTTCACCTTGCCCACCTTGACGGCGGGGGAGCCGGCGTGGCGCTGGCCGCCGCGCACCCGCCCGGCGACGGTGGACCCGGCCTCGACGTGCGCCCCGGCGCCGACCTGGGCGCCCGGCAGGAGCGTGGAGCGGGCGCCCACGACGGCGTCCGCGCCGATGCGCACCTCGCCGAGCCGGACGACGTCGCCGTCGACCCAGTAGCCGGACAGGTCCACCTCAGGCTCGATCGCGGCGCCCTCCTCGACCGTGAGCATGCCGGTGACCGGTGGCACGGTGTGCATGTCCACGTCCTTGCCGATCCGGTTGCCCAGCAGTCGCGCGTAGGCGGGCACCCACGTGGCGCCGGCCAGCGAGTAGGGGTCCACGAGGTCGCTGATCTGCTGGGCGAGCCACAGGCGCAGGTGGACGCGGCCACCGCGCGGGTAGGACCCGGGGCTCACGCCGCGCAGCAGCAGCCGGGCCGTCGCGGCGGTGAGCAGCATGCGGCCGGGCACGGTCACCACCAGCAGACCGGCCACGATCAGCACCCACCACGGCACGGTGGGCAGCCCGGGCGCGAGCCCGGAGAGCGTCAGCAGGTTCAGGGCCAGGCCGGTCCACACGCCCAGGCGCAGGGCGGGCAGGACGAACACGGGCAGTCCCACGAGGGTCTGGACCCACTGGGTGCGGTGGCGGGTGCGGTCGACGTGCCGGTCGTGCACCTCGATGCCGCGGGGGCCGTCGTCGCCCACGACGGCGGCCACGAGGGCCCCGGCGGTGGGGTTGCGGTAGACGTCCTGGACGGTCACGGCCGGGTGGCGCAGGCGCAGGCGGGCCACGAGCTGGGCAGCGGCGAGCGAGCCGCCGCCGGCCTCGAAGAAGTCGGTGTCGGCGTCCTTGGGGGGCGCGCCGAGCACGTCCGCCCACTGGCGCAGCACCCAGCCGTCGGCGGTGTCCTCGTTCGGCTGGGGCGCGTCCTCGTCCACCTCGGCGCCGGGCAGGGGCCACGGCAGCGCGTGGCGGTCCACCTTGCCGGAGGTCTTCGTGGGCAGGGAGTCCACGACGGCCAGCCGGGGCACGAGTGCGGCCGGCAGCTCCGCCGCGAGGTGCTCGCGGGCCATGTGCAGGTCGAGCTCGGCCTCGGGGTCCGCGGGCACGAGGTAGCCGACGAGGATCTGGTGGCCCGCCGGGGTGGTCTGCACGGCCGCGGCGCCGCCGTGGACGCCGGGCAGGGCCTGGAGGGCCGCGTCCACCTCGCCGAGCTCGATGCGGCGGCCGCCGAGCTTCACCTGGTCGTCGGCGCGGCCGACGAACAGCAGGCCCTCCGGCTCGAAGACCACGAGGTCACCGGAGCGGTAGGCACGCTCCCAGCCGAGGGAGGGCATGGGGGCGTACTTCTCGGCGTCCTTGGCCGGGTCGAGGTAGCGGGCCAGGCCGACGCCGCCGATGATCAGCTCGCCCGTCTCGCCCTCGGCCACGGGCAGCGTGGTCTGCGGGTCGACGACGGCCAGGTCCCAGCCGTCCAGGGGCAGGCCGATGCGGACCGGGCCGAGACCCGTGAGCGGGGCCGCGCACGCGACGACGGTGGCCTCCGTGGGGCCGTAGGTGTTCCAGACCTCGCGGCCGTCCTCCGCCAGGCGCGCGGCGAGCTCGGGCGGGCAGGCCTCGCCGCCGAAGATCAGCAGCCGGACGTTGTCCATGGCCTCGGTGGGCCACATCGCGGCGAGGGTCGGCACGGTGGACACGGCGGTGATGCGCCGCTCGGCGAGCCACGGGCCGAGGTCCATGCCGGAGCGCACGAGCGAGCGGGGGGCCGGGACCAGGCACGCACCGTGACGCCAGGCGAGCCACATCTCCTCGCACGAGGCGTCGAACGCGACGGACAGTCCCGCCAGCACGCGGTCGCCCGGGGCGAGCGGATCGTCCGCCAGGAAGATCCGCGCCTCGGCGTCCACGAAGGCCGCGGCCGAGCGGTGGCTCACCGCCACGCCCTTGGGGGTGCCCGTCGAGCCAGAGGTGAAGATGATCCACGCGTCGTCCTCGAGCCCGGGGGCGCGGGCCTCCGCGGCCGGGTCCGCGGTGTGCTCGGGGTGCGGGGCGTAGACCCGCTCGTCGGTGAGGACGCCGGCCACCTTCGCCTCGCCGAACACGAGGCGGGCGCGCTCCTCCGGATCGTCCGCGTCCACGGGGACGTAGGCCGCGCCGGCGGCGAGCACGCCGAGGATCGAGACGTACAGCGCGGCCGTGCCCGAGGCGATCCGCACGCCGACCCGGTCTCCCGCCCGCACGCCGGCGGCCCACAGGTGGCGGGCGGTCTCGTCGACGCGCTCCCGCAGCTCCGCGTACGTCAGCGGCTCGACGCCGTCGTCCAGGGCGGTCGCGTCCGGGTGCTCGCGCGCCGTGGCGTCGAAGAGCTCCACGAGCGTCCGGGCGGGCGGGGTGCGCTCGGAGCCGGGCAGCTGCGGCCGATGCGGCGCGCCCGCGGGGTCGAGGGGGACGGAGGGCGGGGTGGGCGCGGCGGACGAAAGGGACACAGGGGCCTCCGGGGGTGTGAGCGGCAAACCGAGGGTCGGACGCGGACCAGGCCGCAGCGGGACATTCTATGCCCCGCCCGCGGCCGCGCGGGGCGCCTGGAAGGCACCGGGCGGGTCCGGCTCAGGACAGGGTGAGCAGCACCTTGCCCGTCGTCGACCGGGACTCGAGGGCGGCGTGCGCGGCGGCCGCGTCCGCCAGCGGGAAGCGCTCGCCGATCCGTACGTCGAGCTCGCCGGAGGCCCACGCCCCGAACACCTCTCCACCACGCCAGCGGGTCTCCTCGCCCGTGCGCGTGTAGTGCACCAGCGAGGGCCGGGTGACGTACAGCGCGCCGGCCGCGTTGAGCCGCTGCAGGTCGAAGGGGGGCACCTGCCCGGAGGCCCCGCCGAAGAGCACGAGTGTGCCGCGCACGCGCAGCACCTCGAGCGAGGTGTCGAAGGTGTCCTTCCCCACGCCGTCGTACACGGCGTGCGCGCCCTCGCCGTCGGTCAGCTCCGCCACCGTGGCGGCGAGGTCCGGATAGTCCACCGCGGCGACGGCGCCCGCGCCCCGGGACAGCTCCCGCTTCTCCTCCGTGGACGCCGTGGTGACCACGCGGGCGCCGCGGGCCGTCGCGAGCTGGGTGAGCAGGAGCCCCACGCCGCCGGCACCGGCCGTCACGACCACCGTGTGGCCCTCCTCCACCGGGAAGGTGGACCGGCAGAGGTAGTGGGCCGTCATGCCCTGCAGCGGAAGGGCGGCGGCCTCGGCCAGGTCGATGCCCTCCGGGACGGCGAGGAGACGATCCGCGGGGGCGGTGAAGTGCTCGGCGTACGCACCGGTGGCCGTCGCGGTGGCGACACGGGCCCCCAGGAGCCCGGCGTCCACGCCCTCGCCGAGCGCGACGACCTCGCCGGAGCCCTCCGTACCGGGGGTGAAGGGCAGGTCCATCGTGTAGACCCCGGAGCGCTGGTACGTCTCGA
>ERZ1023261.121-NODE-121-length-36664-cov-7.730449_pt1 | contig 36664 bp, 33 predicted proteins | sample MGYA00521234_ERZ1023261 | MGnify/ENA primary metagenome ERZ1023261 (study PRJEB32759, sample SAMN07749871) | skin metagenome | biome: transportation; feature: city; material: polyester macromolecule | host: Homo sapiens | place: Hong Kong:TC line | collected...
ATGAGGAAGTGACGACGCCGGACTCGTGGCGGGCGCGACTCGGATGCGGCGATACTCATGCCGCCACCTCGATTCGCTCGGAGACAACGCGTTCGCGCCGCAGCAGGTAGACGAGGTCGGGACGCGCTTTGGCAACGGCGACGACAGTCACCGCGGTGATCAGCCCCTCACCGATTCCGATCAGGATATGGGTGCCCCACATGTAGCCCGCGACAGTCGTCAGGGACGTCATCGCGGCACCGCCGATCGCGTACTCGATGACGAATCCTGTTGCAGCGGAGACGGTTCCACACAACGCCGCAATGAACGCGATCGCGCCGAGCCGCGACACCCCGTGGCGTCGGAAACGCAGGAGTCGCGACAACCCGACCGCGACGCCGTACCCGACGAATGTCGAGATCAGGGCCATGTTGGTGATGTTGGCACCGAGGGCGGTGACGCCACCGTCGGCGAACAGCAGACACTGCACGACGAGGACGATCGCGATGCACAGCGCACCGGTGTACGGCCCGACCAGGATGGCGGCGAGTGCACCACCGAGCAGGTGTCCGCTGACGCCGGGCAGTATCGGGAAGTTGATCATCTGGACGGCGAAGATGAACGCGGCAACGAGGCCGGCCATCGGTACGGCCTTCTCGTCCAGATCGGTCCGAGCGCGCCACGCACAGAATGCGAGTCCCACTGCGGCGACGACACCGAACAGGATCGACGTCTGCGCGTTGATGATTCCGTCGCTCATATGCATGGCGACGACAGTGGTGGACATGAGCTGGTGTCCCTTCTGCGGTGTACGCGAATGCGGCCGCGGCGACTCGCGGTCACACGATGAGAGGAACGATAGGACCGGCTCCCATATCTGTCCACTTATTCAGATGTTGAAGCCGTCAGACTATCCGAAGGGTCAGGTGTGACACTGACCACACGATGCTCCGAGGTGGCCGGCCAGGCCACCGTGTTCGTGTTCCCGGACCTGAACACCGGCAACAACACCTACAAGGCCGTCCAGCAGTCCTCCGGGGCGGTCGCCGTCGGGCCCGTGCTGCAGGGCCTGAACAAGCCCGTCAACGACCTCTCCCGCGGCACCACCGTGGAGGACATCGTCAACACCGTCGCCATCACCGCCATCCAGGCCCAGGCCCAGGGCTGACGCCCCGGAAGGAGTCCCCCGTGCTCGTCCTTGTCATCAACTCCGGCTCGTCGTCCCTGAAGTACCAGCTCCGTGAGCTGGCCGACGACGGCACGGACGCCCCGGTGCCCGTCCTCGCCCAGGGCCTGGTGGAGCGCATCGGCGTCCCCGGCTCCGGCGTGCCGGACCACGCCGCCGCCCTCGAGCAGGTGGAGGCCGAGCTGGCCGAGGCGACCGGCGGGCGCACCATCGACGCCGCCGGCCACCGCGTGGTCCACGGCGGCGAGCGGTTCACCGCCCCGGCCCGGGTGACCAACGAGGTGATCCGCGCGATCGAGCGCCTCGCCCCGCTGGCCCCGCTGCACAACCCCGCCGCCGCCCAGGGGCTGCGCGCCATGGCCGAGCGCTGGCCGGACATGCCCCAGGTGGTCGTGTTCGACACCTCGTTCCACCAGACCATGCCCCGCGAGGCCTGGCAGTACGCCCTGCCGGACGAGGTCTACACGGAGCACGGCATCCGCCGCTACGGCTTCCACGGCACGAGCCACGACCTCGTCACCGGCCTCGCCGCGGAGCATCTGGGCATCCCGCGGGGGGAGTTCCGGGCCGTGGTGCTGCACCTGGGCAACGGCGCCTCCGCCACCGCCATCCGCGACGGCGTCTCCGTGGACACCTCCATGGGCTACACCCCGCTGGCCGGCCTGGTGATGGGCACCCGCTCCGGCGACCTGGACCCCTCCGTGGTCACCCACCTCATGCGGAACCACGGCTACGACGCCGAGGAGCTGGACACCCTCATGAACAGGCGCTCGGGCCTGCTGGGCCTGGCCGGGGAGGCGGACATGCGCCAGGTGCTGGAGAACGCCGCCTCCGGGGACGGCCGCGCCCGCAACGCCCTGGACGTGGCCTCCTACCGGCTGGCCAAGTACGTGGGCGGCTACCACGTGGCCGTGGGCGGGGCGCAGGCGATCGTGTTCACCGCCGGGATCGGCGAGAACTCGGCTCCGTTCCGGGCGCGCGTGCTCGACCGGCTCGGGGCGCTCGGGGTGGCCTACGACGCCGAGGCCAACCGCGCCCGCGTGGCCGGGCCCCACACGATCTCCGCGCCGGAGTCGGCGATCCCGGTCCTCGTGGTCCCCACGGACGAGGAGCAGGCGATCGCCCGCTTGACGTGGGAGCTCGCCCGCTGAGCACCGCGCCCGACCGTCCGACCGACGCCCAGCGACATCGCCGCCGGTCCGCCCGGCAGTGATGTCGCTGCGGCTCGGTCGACACGAACGGGGCGCTTCTGCACCCGACCGTCCGGCCCGGTCAGCGCTCAGACGTGGGTGCCGTCCGCCTCGACGGCGATGCCCAGCTCGTTGCCCGGGATCGAGGCGAGCAGCCGCCGCGTGTACGGGTGCCGGGGGTTGGTGAAGACCTCCTCGGAGCTGGCCGCCTCCACCACCCGGCCGTCCTTCATGACGCACACGTAGTCGGAGATGAGCCGCACCACCGCCAGGTCGTGCGAGATGAACAGGTAGCTCAGCCCCAGCTCGTCCTGCAGGCGGCGCAGCAGCGTGAGGATCTGGTCCTGCACGAGCACGTCCAGCGCGGAGACCGGCTCGTCGCACACGATCAGCTCGGGGTTCAGCGCGAGCGCGCGGGCGATCGCCACGCGCTGGCGCTGTCCGCCCGAGAGCTCGGCCGGGTACCGGCGGTGGAAGTGGGAGGGCAGGGCCACCTGGTCCATGAGCTCGAGCACGCGCGCCCGCCGCTGCGTGGCGTTGCCCCGCCGGTACGTCTGCAGCGGCTCCTCGATGATCCGGCCCACCGTGAACGAGGGGTTGAGCGAGGAGAAGGGGTCCTGGAACACGGCCTGCACGCGCTGCCGGAAGTCCTTGAGCCCCTCCCCCTTCAGCGCCAGCACGTCCTTGCCCTCGAAGCTGATCTCGCCCGAGGTCGGCTCGATCAGCTTGAGCAGCATGCGCGCCGTCGTCGTCTTGCCGGAGCCGGACTCGCCGACGATCGAGACGGTCTTGCCGCGCGGGATCTTCAGGGAGACGTCCTTCGCGGCGGTGAAGTCCTCGTGCCCGCGCACGGGATAGACCTTCGTGAGGTCGCGGATCTCCACCAGCGGGGTGAGGTCCTGCTTCGCCAGGGCCACCGTGGTCAGGGCCGCGGTGTCGTCCTCGGCCAGGGCGACGGGCGCGGGATCGAAGGCCTCGGGCAGCAGGCGGGCCGCCGCCACCGACGGCGCGGCCGCCACGAGCGAGCGGGTGTAGGCGTGCTGCGGGTCCTCGAGGATGGCCCGCGCGTCGCCGGACTCCACCACGCGTCCGCGGTGCATCACCACGAGCTGCTGCGCCCGCTCGGCGGCGAGGCCGAGGTCATGGGTGATCAGCAGCACGGAGCTGCCGAGCTCGCGGGTCATCTCCTCGATCTGGTCCAGGATCACCTGCTGCACCGTCACGTCCAGGGCGGAGGTCGGCTCGTCCGCGATCAGCAGCTGCGGCCGGCACGCCAGGCCGATGGCGATCAGCACGCGCTGGCGCAGGCCGCCCGAGAGCTCGTGCGGGTACTGCTTGGCCCGCCGCGCCGGCTCGGGGATGCCGGCGCGCTCCATCACCTCGACGACGGCGGCCCCCACGTCCTTCTTCGTCGCCATGCCGTGGGTCAGCAGGGTCTCCCCGATCTGCTGACCCACCCGGGTCACGGGGTTGAGGTTGGACATCGGGTCCTGCGGCACCAGCCCGATCCGGCGGCCGCGGATGCCGCGCATCCGCGACTCGGGCAGGCCCACGAGCTCCTCGCCCGCGAAGCGGACGGAGCCTGCCGTGACCCGGCCGTTGCCGGGCAGCAGGCCGATCGCGGCCATCGCGGTGGTGGACTTGCCCGAGCCGGACTCGCCCACGATCGCCAGCGTGCCCCCGGCCGGGAGCGTGAGGGACGCGCCCTCCACGGCCTGCACGGTGCCCTGCTGGGTGGTGAACTCCACGTCCAGGTCGCGGATCTCCAGCAGCGGGGCGCCGGCCGCGGGGACCGCGGGTGTCGTGCCGGGGCCGGGCGCGCCGTCGTCGTGCTTGGGGTCCATGGTCAGCGCCTCCGGGAGGTCGGGTCGAGGGCCTCGCGCAGGGACTCGCCCAGCAGGGTGAAGCCGAGCGCGGTGATGGCGATGCACAGGCCGGGCAGGAACGCGAGCCACGGGTTGATGCCCAGCTCGGCCTGCGCGTAGGTGAGCATGCGGCCCCACTCGGCGGTCTCGGGGCGGCCGCCGCCGAGGCCGAGGAAGGACAGGGCGGCCGCGTCGATCACGGCCGTGGCCAGGGTGAGCGTGGCCTGCACGATCACGGGGCCCAGCGAGTTCGGCAGCACGTGGGACATCGTGATCCGCCCGCGCGAGAGGCCGAGGGTCTGCGCCGCGAGCACGTAGTCCGACCCCTTCTGCGTGAGCATCGAGGACCGCAGCAGCCGCGCGAACACGGGCACCTGCGCCACCCCGATCGCGATCATCACCGCGAACGGGGTCTGCCCGAGGATCGCCGCGATGGACACCGCCAGCAGCAGGTTCGGCACCGAGAGCAGGATGTCCACGACGCGCATCACCACGGAGTCCACCCAGCCGCCGAACGTGCCGGCCAGCAGGCCGAGCAGCATGCCGCCGGCCAGGCCGAACGCCGTCGAGACGACGCCGATGAGCAGCGAGGCCTGCGCGCCCCAGATCAGCTTGGAGAGCACGTCCCCGCCGAAGCGGTCCAGGCCCAGCGGGTAGCCGGCCACCTCGCCGGGGCCGGGCACGTGGGTGGGGCGGATCTCGCGCATGCCGGGTGTGGCCGTGCCCGCGTACGGGGCCAGCACCGGGGCGAGGACGGCCACGAGCACGAAGAGCAGCACGATCACGGCGCCGGCGATCGCCGCCGGGTTGCGGCGCAGCCGCTGGAACGCGGCGCCCCACACGGAGGTGCCGCGGGTGTCCGCGGCGGCCTCGGTGGTCGCCTGGGTGGCCCCGGCCTCGACGGGCGCCAGCGCGTGCTCGACGGCGTGCTCGGTGGGTCCGCCGCCGGGGCTGGGGGGCAGGTTCACGCTCATGAGACACGCACCCTCGGGTCGATGAGGCCGTAGGAGACGTCCACGACCAGGTTGATCAGCGAGTAGAGCAGGGCGATGAAGATGATGAAGCCCTGCAGCACCGGGAAGTCGAGCTGGAAGATCGCCTGCGCGAGGAACCGGCCGATCCCGTTGAACGCGAACACCGTCTCGGTGAGCACCGCCCCGGAGATCAGCAGGCCCAGCTGCAGGCCGAGCGTGGTGCTCACCGGCAGCAGGGCGTTGCGCATGATGAACCGGTCCCGGATCAGGCGCGGGGCCAGGCCCTTGGCGCGGGCCGTGCGCACGAAGTCCGCGTCCTGCACGTCCAGCACGGAGGCGCGGGTGATGCGCGCGATGATCGCCAGCGGGATGGTGCCCAGCGCGATGCCGGGCAGCACCAGGTGGGTCAGCGCGTTCAGGGCCGCGTCCCACTCCGCGGTGATGATGCCGTCCCACACGTAGAAGTTCGTGTAGTGGGTGGCGTCGATCCGCGGGTCCTGCCGGCCGTCCGTGGGCAGCCAGCCCAGCTTCACCGCGAACACCCACTTGAGGATGAACGCCAGGAAGAACACGGGCACCACCACGCCGATCAGGGACAGCACGACGGCGACGTCGTCCTGCCACCGGCCCACATGGCGGGCGGCCCAGTAGCCGAGCGGGATGCCGATGACCACCGCGAACACGATCGCGAAGATCGAGAGCTCCAGCGTGGCCGGGAAGCGGTCCGCGAACTCCTCGACCACGGACCGGTTCGTCATGGTCGAGGTGCCGAAGTCGCCGCGCAGCAGCCGCCCCATGTAGGTGAGGTACTGCTCGAGCAGGGGCTTGTCGAAGCCGTACGCCGCGTTCACCCGGGCCACGGCCTCGGGGGTGGCGCGGTCGCCGAGCAGGGCGGTGGCGGGGCCGCCGGGCAGGCTGCGGACCCACACGAACAGCAGGACGGACAGTCCGAACAGGGTGGGGATCAGCAGCAGCAGGCGCTTGCCGATGAGTCTGAGCACGAGGGGCCTCCATGCCGGCGCGGGGGCCGGGCCGGTCGGTGCGAGGGACGGGCGGTGGCGGGCGGGCCGGCGACGACGGCGCCGGGGCGCGGCGCCGTCGTCGCCGGTGGGGCGGGTCGTCCCCGGCCCGCCGGGCTCACTCGGTCAGGTCGATCTCGTTGAAGACCTCGTCGTTGACCGGGCTCGCCGGGTAGGAGGCCACGCGCTTGTCGAAGGCCAGCGACGGGGCCGGGTGGGCGAGCGGGACCGCCGGGACGATCTCGGAGATCTGCTCGTTGATCTCCTGGTACTTCGGCGTCTGCTCCTCGAGCGTCGGGATCTGGCGGGCCTCCTCGAGGGCGGAGAACAGCTCCTCGTCGGTGAAGCCGAACTCGGGCTTCTCCTGGCCGAAGAACACGCCCACGAAGTTGTCCGTGTCGTTGTAGTCACCGGTCCAGCCGAGCAGGTGGATGCCGTGGTCCGAGGTGCCCTGCACCTGGTCGAGGTAGTCCGGGCTCCACTTGGCCGGCTTCGCGTTCACCGTGATGCCCACCTCGGCCAGCTGGCTCGAGAGGTTGGAGAACGCCTGCTCGGGGGTCGGCATGTACGGGCGCGAGACGCCGGTGGGGTAGTTGAAGTCGATCGTGAAGCCGTCCGGGTAGCCGGCCTCGGCGAGCAGCGCCTTGGCCTTGGCGGGGTCGTGCTCGTACGTGGTGACGTCCTCGCTGTACCCGTTCACGGACTTCGGGATGAACTGGGTGGCGGGCTCCGTGCCCTCGGGGAGGGTCTGCGCGATGAGGGCGTCCTTGTCGATCGCGTGGGCGATCGCCTGGCGCACCCTGACGTCCTGGAGCTCCTCCTTCTCCTGGTTCAGGCCCAGGTAGAGGATGGTGAACGGGTCGCGGGCCACCACGTTGAAGCCGGCCTCGGACAGGGCCGCGGTGTCCGCGGGGGCCACGAGGTCGTAGCCGTCGATGTCCCCGGCCTCGAGCGCCTGACGGCGGGCCACCGGGTCGTCGATCACGCGGAAGGTGATGTCCGTGACCTCGCCGCCCTCGCCCCAGTAGTCCTCGTTGGCGGTGAGCTTGACGTCCTCGCCCACGCTCCAGGACTCGAACTTGTAGGGGCCGGTGCCGGTGGGGTGTGCCCGGGCGTACTCGGACATCTGGGGCGACTCGGCGGTGCCGCCGACCTCGTCCGCCTTGTACTCCTCGAGCGCCTTCGGCGACTGCATGGCGAAGGCCGGCAGGGACAGGGAGGAGATGAAGCCCGCGAACGGCTGCGCCAGCGTGATCTTCACCTCGTGCTCGCCGGTGGCCTCGCACTCCTTGTAGACGGCGTCCTCGGGCTTGTCCGCGAAGCCGCGGAACAGCTTGCCGTAGTAGTACGAGAGGGTCTCCGACTGCTGGATGCCCGTGAAGTTGTACCAGCGGTCGAAGTTGGCGCACACGGCCTCCCCGTTGAACGGCTCGCCGTCGTGGAAGGTCACGCCCTCCTTCAGCTGGAACGTGTGGGTCAGGCCGTCCTCCGAGGACTCCCAGGACTCGGCCAGCAGCGGCGCGGGGTCCGCGGTGCCCGGCTTCGTGCCCACGAGGCCCTCGAAGATCTGGCGGGAGACCCGGAAGGTCTCGCCGTCGGAGGCGAAGGCCGGGTCCAGGGTCTTCGGGTCGGAGGAGGCGGCGAAGATGAACGAGCCGTCCACTTGGGCGGCGTCGCCCCCGCCCGAGCCGCCGGAGCCGCCGCCGTCGCGCTGGCTCTGGGCGCAGCCGGTGACGAGCAGGGCGCCGGCCGCGGTGAGCGCGGCGGCGGACAGGAGTCGGTGACGCAGACGGGTGGCCATGGGGGCTCCTCCGGGAGAGGTCTCAGCCGAGACGCGGGTGCGAGGGGACCGCGCCGTCGGGTGTGACCTCGGGCACGCTCCTGGACGTGACTATAGCCACAAGCGCGGGCAGGAACGCAACGCAGGCCGCGTCTGCGCGTGCGGCACGGCGCCCTCAGGCCCCGGTGGGCACCCGCTCCCGACGCGCGGCGGCCCGCTCGCGGACCCAGCGCAGCACGTCCTCCGGACGGTTGGTGGTGAGCTCCTGCACCCCCTGGGCGAGGAGGAACTCGGCGTCCTCGCGCTCGTCGACGGTCCACACCCGCAGCCGCCGCCCCGCCGCCAGCCACGCCTTCACGTCCGCCAGGTGCTCCCGCACGTAGGCCACGGAGGGCCCCGCCATCCCGGCCCGGCCGCGCCAGACGAGCGCCTCGGACCCCGCCAGCGACTGACGCGCCGCCGCACGCACCGCCGCCCGGCTCAGCGGCCCCCGCGCGAGCCGGGTCGGCAGCTCCGTCGGCATGAGGTCCATCAGGGGGCAGAGGGGGTCCGTGCCGGCCAGCGGCGCCACGTGGCGCAGCGCGTCCGGATGGAAGCTCATGAGGGACACCTGCACCTGACCCAGTCGGCCGGTCTCCGGGTCCCAACCGGCCCGCAGCAGCTCCCGCAGCACCCGCTCCTCGAGCTCATGCCCGAACGGGGAGGGGTGCTTGAGCTCCACGGCCAGGCGCAGCGGCCGGTCCGCGGCCGCCGCGATCGCCAGGAGGTCGGCCAGGGTGAGCACCTGCTCCCCCGCGCCGCCGTACACGGCGGGCGGCGCCGTCGTCGTGGCGGGCTCGGCCCCCGGACGCCGGGCGTGCCACGAGACGACGTCGAGACCGCGCAGACGATCCAGCGTGTGGTCCGCGACGGCGCCGCGCCCGTCCGAGGTGCGGTCCACGGTGGGGTCGTGCCAGCAGACGACCTCGCGGTCCCGCGTGAGCTGGACGTCGCATTCGAGACCGTCCGCGCCCACGGCGAGGGCGTGGAGCATGGCGGCGCGGGTGTGCTCGGGGAAGGCGGCGGAGGCACCGCGGTGGGCGATCACGAGGGCGGGCACGCCGCCAGGCTAGGGAGCGCGTGTGCCGGCCACGTCACCGCAGGGTGCCCGGCTGGTTAACTGGTGGGGACCATTCGGTGCACGCGATCAGGAGCCTCCCGTGTCCTTCTCCCCCGACCCCGCCCAGCAGCTGCTCAGCGCCGGCGCCCTCGAACGCGCGGCGGGCCTGCGGCGCATGAAGGCCGTCGCCCTGGGGCTGCTCATCCTGCTGGCCGTGGTGTTCGTGGTCGCGTTCCCGTTGCAGGACACCCACCCGGTGTGGGGCTACGTGCGCGCCGCCGCGGAGGGCGGCATGGTCGGCGCGCTGGCGGACTGGTTCGCGGTCACGGCGCTGTTCCGCCACCCGATGGGTGTGCCCGTGCCGCACACCGCCCTGATCCCGCGGAAGAAGGACCAGCTCGGCGCCGCGCTGACCGAGTTCGTGCAGGAGAACTTCCTGGACTCGGAGGTCGCCCACGAGAAGGTCGACGGACTGAAGGTGGCCGAGGCCGCCGGCGGCTGGCTGCGCCGTGAGGAGAACGCGGCCCGCACCGCCCGGGAGATCGCGACGGCGGCCCGGGGCGCCATGGCCGCGGCCGACGACGACGCCGTCCAGGAGCTGCTGCGCCAGCTGATGGAACGCCACATGGTGGCCCCGGACTGGTCCCCCACGCTCGCGGGCGTGCTGGAGGACGTGGTGGCCGGCCGGCACCACGAGCGCGTGGTGGACCTCGTGGTCGCCCACACCGGGGACTGGGTGGCCGCCCACCCCGAGCTGTTCGTCGAGACGGTGCGCCGTCGCTCCCCCGAGTGGAGCCCGGACCTCGTGGACCGCCTCCTCGCCGAGCGACTGCACGCCGAGACCCTCAAGTATCTCGCCGGCATCCGCCGCGACCGGCAGCACGAGGCCCGCCGCGCCGTCGACGACTGGCTCGACCGCCTCGCCGACGAGATGCGGAACGAGCCGGCCACCCGCGCCTCGGTGGAACGGTTCAAGCGGAACCTGTTCGCGGACGAACGGCTGCGTGCGTGGGCCGGGCGGGCCTGGGTCTCCCTGCGGGACTCGCTCCTGGACGCGCTCGAGGACCCGTCCTCCGACCTGCATCGCGCGCTCGTGGCCGCCCTGCGCGACCTCGGCGCCCGCCTGCAGGAGGACCCCGAGCTGCGCGACCGCGTGGACGGCCACGCCCGCCGCGCCGCGGCGTATGCGCTGAGCTCCTACGGCCCGGCGCTCACCGGGGTGATCGAGGAGACGGTCGCCCGCTGGGACGGCGAGCAGACCGCGCGCACCCTCGAGCTGTTCGTGGGCAAGGACCTGCAGTTCATCCGCATCAACGGCTCGGTCGTCGGCGCGCTCGCGGGCCTGGCGATCCACGGGGTGGCCACGCTGTTCCTCTGAGCCGCGGCTCCCGCCCCGCACTTTCGAACGTGGAATGGGGCGAATGGGCGCTTTCGAACGTGAGATTGGGCCTCTCTCACGTTCGAAAGCGCGGGGACGAGGCCGTCAGGCGGCGGGCTTGTCCTTCTCGTCCTTGCCGCCGGGCAGGGCGCGACGGATCGCACCGAAGACGCCGCCGTCGTCCTTGGTGCCATCGGCGCGCCCCTGTGCGGCGCCCTCGCGGATCTCGCCGGGGATCACCATCGGCAGGGGGCCGAAGAGCTCCGCGGCGTTCTCCATCACGGCCTTGCCCATGGCGCGGTTGCCCACGCCGCCGATCACGGCGCCCACGCCGAACGGCACGGCGCGGCCCACGAAGCCGGCACCCTGCCGCAGGCGCATCTTGCGCATGAACGTCCTCTTGAGGCGATCCACCACGAACGCGCTGATGCCGGTGCCCGATGCGGTGCCCGCGAGCGCGTTGAGGCTGGACTGCGGGTCGTAGGGACGGCCGGCCTTGGCGGCGGCCTCGCGGAGCAGCTCCTTGGCGTCGTCGCCGAGCATGAGGCCCATGACGAGGGCCTGGGCGCGCTGCGGGTCCTGCGTGGTGATGCCGTGCAGCTCGGCGAGGGACTGCGCGTAGAGGGCGGTGGCCTCCATGAAGCCGGCGACCGCGACACCGGACAGGCCGAGCGCGGCCACGGTGCCGATGCCCGGGACGATCGCGGTGCCGCCCACGGCGGCACCGGCCCCCGTGACGGTGGTCAGGTACTGCTGCCCGAGCCGCTCGGCGAGACGCTCCGGGCTCTCCCCCGGGTGCTTCGCCGCCATGCGCTGGATGTTCTTCAGGACCAGGGGGCGCTGGACCGCCAACACCGTGGAGAGGGCCTTCTCGAAGCCCTCCGTGGGCTCGCCGTTCTCATCGAGTGCCGACTTCAGCCCGAAGTCCTTCACCTTCCCGGACGCGTACCGGCCGATCGTCGAGTTCTTTGCCATGCGCGCCACAGTATCGGCGCGCGACCCCCGCGGTCAGGACCCGGGCGTCGCCGCGCGCAGGGAGTGCTCGAGGAAGATGCGCACGTCACGGACCTCGTCGGGGCCGGTCCCGTGCAGGATCCCGGGGTAGGTGCGCACGGTCAGGCGGGTGTGCTCCTCGGCCCACGCGCGGGTGTGGGCGACGGCGTCCGGATGGATCACGGGATCCTCGGCGTCCCGGCCCCAGAAGAACGGGCGCGGGCCCGGTCCCTCGGCCGGGGAGTCGAGCATGGCCAGCAGCTCGTTGTCGACGGCGAAGCCGCTCAGGCCCACACCGCAGGTGAACGCCTCGGGGCGCAGACGCAGGACCGTCGTCGCCATGGCCATGCCCTGGGAGAAGCCGAGCACCGAGACCGTGCGGAAGCCGGCCGCCACGACCTCCTCGGCGGAGAGCACGTCGAACACGCGGTGGGCGGCGGCGAGCACCTGGGCGAAGTCGGACTGCAGCAGCAGGTCGAGCAGGAACCAGCCGTGCGCGCCGGGGTCGCCCGGGCCTTCGGACGCCGTCTCGTCGATCTCGAAGCCGCCGCGCACCGCCAGGCCGGTGCACCGCTCCGGGAGCATCGGGAAGTGGCGGCGCGCCGCGCGGACCTCGTTGGAGCCGTAGCCGTGGAACACGAGCACCAGGTCCGTGCCCGCGCGCTCCGCCGGCGGGCGCGACCACACCACGCTGTGGCCGGAACTGATCGTCTCGGTGACTGGTGCGGGCGTGGGGCTCATGGCTCCATCCTAGGGAGAGGCCCCTGACCGGGCGTCATGCCTGGTCAGGGGCCGCTCTCCGGTGGGCCCTGCGGGGATCGAACCCGCGACCGGCGGATTAAAAGTCCGATGCTCTGCCAGCTGAGCTAAAGGCCCTCACCCGCGGCCGACGACGACGGCGTGCGGCCGACGACGGCGACCCTCGCGGGTGCCCTCCGATGGTAGCCCAGGCGTCCGGGGCACTACCGTGGACGGGGCCGCCGCCTCCGGCGACCACATCCCCACCCCGATGCGCCCTCGAAGGGAGCCCGCCCATGGCACGTCACCGCCTGCCCGCCGGCCGCGGCGCCAGCTCGAGCGCCTCGGGCGTGCTGCGCCCCCACCGGCCCCGCCTCTCGGAGCCGCAGGAGCTCACGCACTTCGCCGGCGGCGAAGACCCGCAGGAAGTGGCCGCGGCGGCCTCGCGCCTGGCCCACGCCCTCGTGGCCGGCGGCCGCGCGGAGGAGGACCCGGCCGTCGTCGAGCGGCTGGTCGGGCTGGTCCGCGAGCTGGGCGTCGAGACGCTCGCCGAGCTGTGGGCGGACGCCCCGCCCGTCTCGCTCGCCGGCGCCCTGTGGCGCCTGTACGCGCTCCAGGAGGCGACGACCCGCGACGGCGAGCGCTGGGCCGCCTGGTACCGCGCCGGGCACGCCGCCTACGCCTCGCGCGTCGTGGCGGGCGCCGTCGAGCCGCCGGGGCCGGCCGAGCTGCGCCGCCTCACGGACACGATCCTCACGGGCGCCTACCGCTCCGAGATCGACGTCGCGTTCGAGCGCGCCGCGGCCTACGCCCGCGTCGTGGCTCTGGGCCAGGTCGAGCACGCCGAGGGCTCCGAGGCCGCCGCCCCGGACCGCGCCGCCGCCCTCACCCGCCGGGCCGCGCGCCTGGTCAGCACCGCCGACGCCCTGGAGGCGGCGGGTCGAGCGTTTCGGGACGGATCGCTAGACTGATGGGGACGGCGCCGGGCCGCTGGTAACCCCGGGCTCCAACACATAGCCGCTGCGAGCGGCCTTCCGCCGAGAGGCGTTCCCGGTCCGGCGTCGTCGTCGACCCCTTCGCCACCCGTCGACGAGAGAGCGACCGCTGCCCATGTCCCCCCGCATGCCCTGGCTCGTCACGCGCGACACCCCGGCGCTGCGCCACATGGCGGACCTCGCCGAGGCCCTGCACCGGTCCGTGCATCTGGTGGCCCAGGTCGCGGGGACCCGCGGACCCGAGGCGGACCGTGCCGCCCGTGAGCTCGAGGAGCTCGACTCGTCCTCGAGCGCCACCCTCATGGCCTTCCTCACCGCGCTGCGCAGCGCCTACGTGACTCCGCTGCCCCGTCAGGACCTCTACCGGCTGGCCAGCGGCGTGCACGCGACCACCCGGCGCGTCGTGTCGGCGGGCGTGCTGATCCAGCGGGCCGACCTCGAGGAGCTGCCGACGCACGCCCTCGACGTCCTCGAGACCGTGGGGCGGCAGGCCGAGCTGCTCGCCCGCGGCGCCGCCGAGATGCGCGACCTCGACGCCCTGGAGGCCACGTGGATGCAGCTGCTGCGCGCCTCCCGCCGCACGGAGCGGATCATGGTCGAGTGGCTCGCCGACCTCGGCATGGACCTGCTGCAGCGCGACTACAACCGCCAGCGCGAGGTCGCCTGGGCGCTGCACGCGGCGCTCGAGGCCCTCTCCCGCGTGAACATGGACCTGGGCATGGTGCTCGTCCGTGAGTCCTGAGCCGGTGGAGGCGCCGTGACCGCGGGGCTCGCCGTCGTCCTCGTGCTGCTGTGCGCCGTCGGCGCGCTGATGGGGTTCCGCGACGCCCCCAACGCCGCGGCGCTGCCTGTCCGGTACCGGGCGCTGACCCCGCGCGGGGCCCTCCTCCTGACCGGAGCGGTCAACACCGTGGGCGCGCTGCTGGGCATCGGGCTCATCACGCTGAGCGTGCACTACTTCACCTCGCCCGCGGTGCGCAGCGAGATCGGCCCCCTGGCCGTGGGCGTGTCCTGCGCGGTGACCCTCGTGTGGGGTCTGCTGCTGTGGTGGCGGCGCCTGCCCGGCTCCAGCACGCACGCGCTGATCTCCGCGCTGGCGGGCAGCCACCTCGCCGTGCGCCTGAGCCTGCACATCGACGTCGCCCACACCATCTTCGACCTCGTCCGCGCCGAGGTGCTGCTCAGCCTGCTGCTCTCGCCCCTGATCGCGTGGGCGCTCGCCCGCCTGCTCACCGCCCCCGCCATGCGGCTCGCCACCCGGGGCACCACGGTCAACGTCCAGCACCGGGCCCGCGTCGCGTTGGGCATCTCCGCCAGCGCCATGGCCATGGGCCACGGCCTGCAGGCCGGTCAGCGCATGGGGGTGCTGTGGGCCGCCGTGCTGGTGGGGTCCGGGTCCGTCCTGGCGCCGGACGCCCTGACGGCCGAGTTCGTGGGGGGCGCGTTCCTGTTCGCCCTCGCGGTCGGGCTCGGCACGCTGGGCGGCGCCTGGCGGATCGCCTGGACCCTCACCGAGCGTCTCGTGCGCCTCGACCCCCTGCGGGCGTCCGTGGCCGCCGTCATCCCCGCGGGCCTGCTGTTCGTCGGATCCCTGGTGTTCCACCTGCCCCTGTCCTCCACCCACACGGCGACGGCGGCCATCGTGGGCGCCGGCCAGACGCAGACCTACGCGTCCGTGCGCTGGCCCACCGTGCTGCGCGTGGTCGGCTGGTGGCTGCTCACGCCGGTGGCCTGCGCCCTCCTCGGCCTCCTCGGCACGCTGGCCCTCCTCCCGCTGGCCTGAGGCCGCGCCCGACGACGACGCCCGGCCCCGCAGACGCCGCGACCCCGCCCGGCGTGCGGCCGGACGGGGTCGGGGACGGAGCGCGGGGCGGCTCAGCCGAAACGGCCGGAGACGTAGTCCTCGGTCTGCTGGCTCGAGGGGTTGTTGAAGATGACGTTGGTGTCGTCGTACTCGATCAGCTTGCCGGGCTTGCCGACGCCCTGGATGTTGAAGAACGCGGTCTTGTCCGCCACGCGCGCGGCCTGCTGCATGTTGTGCGTGACGATGATGACCGTGTACTCCTCCTTGAGCTCGTTGATCAGGTCCTCGACGGCGAGGGTGGAGATCGGGTCGAGCGCGGAGCAGGGCTCGTCCATGAGGATCACGTCGGGCTGCACCGCGATGGAGCGGGCGATGCACAGACGCTGCTGCTGACCGCCGGAGAGGCCGGAGCCGGGCTTGTCGAGGCGGTCCTTGACCTCGTTCCACAGGTTGGCGCCGCGCAGGGACTTCTCCACGAGCTCGTCCGCACGGGACTTGTTCAGGCGGGTGCCGTTGAGCTTGTAGCCGGCCAGCACGTTGTCGCGGATGGACATCGTGGGGAACGGGTTCGGGCGCTGGAAGACCATGCCGATCTGGGAACGGACGCGGACCGGGTCCACACCGGGCCCGTAGATGTCCTCGCCGTCGAGCAGGAGCTGGCCGTCCACGGTGGCGCCGGGGAGCACCTCGTGCATGCGGTTGATGCTGCGCAGGAAGGTGGTCTTGCCGCAGCCGGAGGGGCCGATGAAGGCAGTGACGGAGCGGGGGGCGATGTCGATGTTGACGCCCTCGACGGCCTTGAACTTGCCGTAGAAGACATCGACGTCGATGGCCTGGATGCGCTTGGACATGAGTGGTTCTGTTCCTTCGTGGAAGTCTCTGGGGGGGGGTGCGACGGGGTCGGGGCCGGCCGCCCGGGGGATTCCGGGCGGCCGGGCCTCACCGGCCCTTCTTGGGGGCGAACGCCTTGGCGATGAACCGTGCCGCCAGGTTGAGCAGCATGACGATGGTGACGAGCAGCAGGGCGGCTGCCCAGGCGCGGGCGGTCGAGGGGTCCGCCGCCGTAGGCGAGGTCGGGGCGACCAGCTGGCGGTAGATGTACACCGGCAGCGCGGTCATCCAGTTGTCGAACGGGTTCCAGTTGATGCTGGTGGCGAAGCCGGCCGTCACGAGGATCGGCGCGGTCTCGCCCGCCACGCGGGCGATGGCCAGGGTGACGCCGGAGGCGATGCCGGAGATCGCGGTGGGCAGGACCACCTTGGCGATGGTCTGCCACTTGCGCACGCCGAGGGCGTAGGCGCCCTCGCGCAGCTCGTTGGGCACCACACGGAGCATCTCCTCCGTGGATCGCACGACCACGGGGATCATGAGCACCGAGAGCGCGATCGCGGCCGTGAGACCCATCTGCACGGACTGCAGTGCGGTGGACTTGCTGCCGGTGACCAGGGTCAGGACCCACGTGATCGCGGCGTAGGCGAAGAGGCCGGCCACGATCGAGGGGATGCCGGTCATGACGTCCACGAAGAACACGATGGCGCGGGAGAACCAGCCGCCGCGGCTGTACTCCACCAGGTAGATGGAGGTGAGCATGCCGATCGGCACGGAGATCAGGGTCGCGATGATCGTGATCACGACGGTGCCGATCAGGGCGTGGCCGAAACCGCCCGCGAGCCCGCCGGCGGGCTTGCCGTCCTCCACCCACGCCGAGTCGTCGATGCCGGTGATGCCCTTCATGTCGTACGCCATGATCTGCGGGTTGGCGATCAGGGTCGGCAGACCGGCGGAGAGGACCGACCACAGCACGGAGACCAGCGGCACCAGGGCCACGAGGAACGCCAGCCACACGAGGTTGCGGCACAGGCCGTCTGCGGCGCGGCGCCGGTTCTCCATCACGCGGGTGGCCACGTAGAGCCCCGCGATGTAGAGGATGGCGGCGATGATCACGAAACCGACGACGTTGAAGGCGCCGCTGAGCAGCACGGTCAGGCCGGCGGCGACGACGGCCGCGGCAGCTGCGACGGCCATCCAGGTCCAGCCGGGCTTCTGACCCTCGGTCAGGGAGTGACGCCGCGGCGTCACGCTGTCCTCGGTGGCCCGGGGAGAAGTCGAGACAGTGCTCATGTCAGTTGGCTCCCGAGAATTCCTTGTGCTTGTTCACGATCGCGCGGGCGATCATGTTCACCGCCAGGGTGATGATGAAGAGCATGAGACCGGCAGCGATCAGCTCGTGCAGGCGCATGTTGAACGCCTCGGGGAAGTTGAGCGCGATCTCCGACGGGATCGTCTGGTTCCTGCCGGACTCCACGAGCGACCAGGAGAAGACGCCGCCGGAGAGCACCATGGTGACCGCCATGGTCTCGCCGAGCGCGCGGCCGAGGCCGAGCATGATCGAGGAGATGATGCCGGCCCGGGCGAACGGGAACACGGTCATCTTGATCATCTCCCAGCGCGTGGCGCCGAGGCCGAGCGCGGCCTCCTCGTGGAGCTTCGGGGTCTGGGTGAAGATCTCACGGCAGAGCGCGGTGATGATCGGCAGGACCATCACGGCCAGCACGACGCCCGAGGTCAGCAGGGTGCGGCCCGTGGTGGTGGCCGAGCCGCCGAAGAACGGGATGAAGCCCAGGTTCTCGTTGAGCCAGCCGTAGATCGGCACCATCAGCGGAGCGAGCGTCAGCCAGCCCCACACGCCGTAGACCACGGAGGGGATCGCGGCCAGCAGATCGATCACGAAGCCCACCGACTGCGCGATGCGCGGGGGCGCATAGTGCGAGATGAACAGGGCGACACCGATCGCGACCGGGGTGGCGATGAGCAGAGCGATGATCGACACCATCACGGTGCCGGCCATGAGCGGCCACACGTACTGGAAGAAGGAGTCCGCAGACACGAGCTCCGCGCCCGGCTGCAGGGCAGGCCATGCCTCCGTCAGGAGGAAGACCGCCACGAAGGCGAGCACGAGCAGGATCAGGACGGCGGCCGCCAGGGCCCCGCCGGAGAGGAGCTTGTCTCCGGCGGCTCCGCGGCGGGGGCCGCGCAGGCTGGACGGCTTCGGTGCCGCCTCGTTGGTGGTTGAGGACACAGTGCCTTCCCTCAGATCGACGTGCGTGGTGATGGACGGGCCGCGACGAACGAGAGCCCTGACGCGGCTTCAGCCGCCGGGCCCGTGGGGCCCGGCGGCCGAAGCGGCGGTGGGTCAGCCGACAAGAAGCGACATCAGCCCTTGACCGAGATGGCCTCGATGCGCTCCATGGCCTTCTTGCGGGTGTCCTCGGAGATCGGGGCGTTGCCCGCGGACTCCTCGGCGGTCTTCTGACCGTCCTCGGACACGACGTACTCGGCGAAGGCCTTGACCTGGTCCACGGTCTCCTGCGACTCGTACTGGTTGCAGTAGATGTGGTAGGAGACCAGCACGACGGGGTACACGCCGGACTCGTCGGTGGCGCGGTCGAGCTCGATCGAGCCGTCCTCCTTGGCCTCGGACTTCTCGACGGTCGCGGCCGCGGCCTCGGCGGAGTACTTCACGTACTCCTCGCCGACCTTCACGGACACGGTGCCCAGCTCGCCCACGGCGGAGGCGTCGGCGTAGGTGATGGCGCCCTCGGTCTGGGAGGCCAGGCCCACGACACCCTTGGTGCCCTGGGCGGACTCGGCGGTGATGTCGGACGGCCAGGTCTCGACCTCGTCGTAGGACCAGGCATCGCCGGCGGCCTCGGTGAGGTAGGCGGTGAAGTTCTCGGTGGTGCCCGAGTCGTCGGAACGGTGCACGACGGTGATCGGGGTGTCGGGCAGCTCGACGCCCTCGTTCTGCGCGGCGATGGCCTCGTCGTTCCAGTTCTTGATCTCGCCGGAGAACACCTTGGCGATGGTCTCGGCGTCCATCTTGACCTCATCGACGCCCGGCAGGTTGTAGGCCACGGCGATCGGGGAGATGTAGGCCGGCACGTGGAACGCACCCTCGTCGCCGCAGTTCTCCTTGGCGGACTCAGCCTCCTCCTCCTTGAGGGCGGCGTCGGAGCCGGCGAAGGAGGTGGCGCCGGCGAGGAACTTCTCACGACCGGCACCGGAGCCGTCCGGGGAGTACTGCACGGTCAGGTTCGGAGCGATCTCGGTGACACCCTGGGTCCAGGCGGTCATGGCCGCCTCCTGCGAGGAGGCGCCGGCGCCGACCAGGTTGCCCTGGACCTCGGAGGTGGTGCCCTGCTCGCCGCCGGCGGAGCCGGAGGCATGCTCGCCGCCGGCGGAGCCGGAGGCATCGGAGCCGCCGTTGCCGCTGTCCGCGGAGGAGCAGGCGGTCAGGGCGATGGCGGCCACGGACAGGAGGGCGGCGGAGCGGCCGAAGCGGAGAGCCTTCACGAAGAGCCTCTTTCAATCGGATGACGACGGTGAGGGCAGAGCGTCCGGCTGGCCCGGTTCTGCACCGCACTCGACCGTACGGTCCAGAGGTGAATCGAGTGCTCGGCCGGGGTGAACAGATGGTGAACGGGAGCGGCATTCGCAGGAATGAGCTGTGCCGTGGGTCACAATGCCTGGTTGAGCCTCGCACGGCGGGGGCTCCGCGGCGTCGGACTAGGCTGGCCGCATGACGGACCGCTTCGCCACCGCCACGGGCACGGTGCCGATGGTCGACCCCCAGACCCGCGGGGAGCGCCTCGGCCGCTTCCTGCGTCGGCGCGCCCGTGCGGGCTGGTCCCGCGTCCGCTCCTCCGTGGGCCAGGCCGCCCTCGTCGCGGTCTGCGCGGTGGGCGCCTACTGGTTCGCGGAGGCCGTCCTGGGCCACCAGCAGCCCCTGTTCGCCTCCACCGCCCTGCTGATCGCCCTCGGCTTCCAACGGGAGCCGAAGCTGCGCAAGGTGGCCGAGGTCGCCGTCGGCTGCACCGTCGGCATCCTGATCGGGGACCTGCTCATGGTCGGGCTCGGCCGCGGCCTGTGGCAGGCCTCGGTGGTCCTGTTCGTGTCCGTGATGGTGGCCCGGTTCCTGGACTCCGGCGCCACATTCACGATGCAGATGTCCCTGCAGTCCGTCCTCGTGGTCCTCCTGCCCACCGGCACGGGAGGGCCGTTCGTCCGCAGCCAGGACGCGATCGTGGGCGGCGTCCTGGCCCTGCTCGTCACGTTCCTCTCGCCCCAGGACGTGCGCCGTCCCGCGGTGCGTCAGCTGGGTGGGCTCTACGACTCGATCGCCACGGTGCTGCGCGACCTCTCCCGGGCCCTGCGGGAGGACGACTCCCGCACCGCCTGGATGGCGCTCGTGGCCAGCCGCGGCACGCACACCACGCTGGAGGCGCTGCGCAAGGAGCTGCGCGTCACGCATGAGCAGACCGTGTTCAACCCGCTGCACCGCTCCTCGCGCTCCTTCGTGGACGACGCGGTGAACGCGGCGGACCGCTCGGACCTGGCGGTGCGCTCCCTGCGGATCGTGGCCCGGCGGGTGGTCTCGGTCCTGGACGAGGGCGTGTTCGACGACGACGACCGCGAGCGCCTGGCCGCCTGGTTCGACGACGCCGCGGACGCCGTCGAGATCCTGCACCGCTCCCTCGTGGAGCCGCAGGCCGAGGGCCGCCATCGCTCGCTGTCCGTGGCGCGGGACGCCCTGGGGGCGTCCGCGTCCGCGCTGGACCCGCACCAGCTGGGCGGCGGGTCCGTGCACGGCGAGGCGCTCGTGATGCTGCTGCGGCCCATGATGGTGGACCTCATCGAGGCCACGGGCGCCGAGCACGACGAGGCGCGGGCCTACCTGCCCCGCGTCTGAGCCCGACGGCGGCGCGCGGCCCCGGCGGTCGACGTCGGGCCGTGCGCGGGCCGGTTAACGCGTCCGCCCCGGCTCCTAGAGTGGGCGCATGGCCACCAAGACCGCCCCGAAGCGCGCCCCCGGATACCGCTGCACCGAGTGCGGCTGGACCACCGTGAAGTGGGTCGGCCGCTGCGGGGAGTGCCAGTCGTGGGGCACGGTCGAGGAGATCGGGCTGACGTCGACCACCGGTCGCACGCGCGCGGCCACGGTCGCGGAGGTCGCGCCGCGCATCGCGGACGTGGACGCCACGCTGGCCTCGTTCCGCTCCACGGGGGTGCGTGAGCTGGACCGCGTGCTCGGCGGCGGCCTCGTGCCGGGCGCGGTGATCCTGCTGGCCGGCGAGCCGGGCATCGGCAAGTCCACGCTGCTGTTGGACGTGGCCGCCCAGACGGCGCGCGGCGCGGGCGGCGGCGGTCCGCGCTCGGTGCTGTACCTGACGGGCGAGGAGTCGGCGGCGCAGGTGCGCTCCCGCGCAGACCGGATCGGGGCGATCGCGGACACCCTGCGTCTGACGGCGGAGACGGACCTGGGCCGGGCGCTGGGGCAGATCGAGCGGACGGACCCGGAGCTGGTGATCGTGGACTCCGTGCAGACCCTGCAGTCCACCGAGGTGGACGGGATCGCCGGGGGCGTCAGCCAGGTGCGCGAGGTGGCGGCCAGCCTCATCCGCACGGCCAAGGAGAAGGGGATCACCACGGTCCTGGTGGGCCACGTGACGAAGGACGGGACCATCGCGGGTCCGCGGCTGCTCGAGCACCTCGTGGACGTGGTCTGCCAGTTCGAGGGGGACCGCCACTCACGGCTGCGCCTGGTGCGTGCGGTGAAGAACCGCTTCGGGCCCACGGACGAGGTCGGCTGCTTCGACCTGCGGGAGGACGGCATCGAGTCCCTGGACGACCCCTCCGGTCTGTTCCTCTCGGGCGTCTCGGAGCCGGTCGAGGGCACGTGCGTGACGGTGACGCTCGAGGGCCGGCGCCCGCTCGTGGCCGAGGTGCAGTCCCTGCTCACCCCGTCCGCCGGCGGCAGCCCGCGCCGCACCGTCTCCGGCGTGGACGCGGCGCGCGTGAACATGCTCCTGGCCGTGCTCCAGCGCCGGGCCCGTTTCGCCCTCGCCCAGGACGACTGCTACGTGGCCACCGTGGGCGGCGTGCGACTCTCGGAGCCCGCCTCGGACCTGGCCGTGGCCGTCGCCGTGGCCTCGGCGAAGCTCTCGGCCCCCGTCCCGCAGGGGATGATCGCGGTCGGCGAGCTCGGGCTGGCCGGGGAGGTGCGCCCCGTGCCCGGCATCGGGCGACGGGTGCGTGAGGCCGCGCGCCTGGGCTTCACCCGCGCCCTGGTCCCCCGCTCCCCCGAGCCGCTCGGGGACGTCCCGGCGGGCTTCACGGTGGCGGAGGTCGGCTCGATCGGCGAGGCCCTCGCCACGATCCCCACGTGGACCGGCGGCGGCCCGGCCGCGCGTCCGGAGGTCGGCCCCGGCCGCTGACGACGCGCCCGGCTCAGCGGGACGGCGACGGCGACGGGTCGGTGGTCGTGGCCGGTGCCGCGGACGGCGAAGCCGACGCCGATGCTGAGGCGGACGCCGAGGCTGAGGCCGACGCCGGAGCTGAGGCGGACGCCGACGGGGAGGCGCTGCCGCTCGAGGAGGGGGTGGCCGAGGAGGGGGTGGCCGAGGAGCCGCCGTCCTGGGCCCCCGGGGCGAGCTCCTCGAGGATCTTCAGCGCGACGGGGCGGGAGGTGACGTCGCCGAGGCTGACCGTCAGCAGATGGGGCCCGGGCTCCGCGAGAGCGCCGAGGCGGCCGCAGTCCTGGCTCGAGGCGCGGCCGGACCAGCGGTACACGGCGGTGAGCTCCTCGTGCGGGTACAGCACCCGCTGGGCCTCCGCGGGGTCCGCCTGGCAGATGCGGGTGGAGAAGACGTCGTCGCCCTCGGCCGTGCGGATCGTGAACTCCTGCCGGGCCGTGCCCACATCCGTGCGGCACGGGGTCGAGGAGAGGTTCGTGATGCCCAGGCGCAGCTCGGCCTCCTCGCCCCGCTGGTACTCGGACCGGTCCGCGGAGGCGGTGATCCGCAGGTCCGAGGGCTGGCACTCGGCCGCGTCCTCGAGGGCCACGGTGGGCGAGGCGGAGCCGGACTCGGCGTCCGTCGCCGGGGCGGGCGACGGGGAGTGCACCGGCGTCGGGGCGGCGGAGGGGTCGGCGTCCTCGGAGGAGAAGGCGCCGATCCCGGCGCGGACGAGCGCCACGACGGCCCACCCCACCAGGAGCAGGAGCACGAGGGCGAGCAGGGCGGCCACGAGCCGCCGGCGGCGGTAGACGGCGGGGGACGGCTTCGACCCGGGGGAAGTCGGACGAGACGGCATGCGATCCAGGGTAGGCGGCGGCGCACCCTACAGTGGACGCCATGCCCGCGCCCGCCCCCCTCGTCCCGCCCACGGTGGACGTGCCGCGCCTGCACGACGCGGTGCTGGGCTGGTTCGCCGTCCACGCCCGGGACCTTCCCTGGCGCAGCCCGGACTGCTCCCCGTGGGGCGTGCTCGTCTCGGAGATCATGCTCCAGCAGACACCGGTCGTGAGGGTGCTGCCCCGCTGGCGGGAGTGGCTGGAGCGCTGGCCCACCCCCGCGGACCTGGCCGCCGCCCCCACCGCAGACGTGCTCACGGCCTGGGACCGGCTCGGCTACCCGCGCCGGGCCCTGCGCCTCCAGGAGGCCGCCCGGGCCGTCGTCGAGCGCCACGACGGCCGGGTGCCGGCCGACCCCGCCGCCCTGCGCGCCCTGCCCGGCATCGGCGAGTACACGGCCGCGGCGGTCGCGAGCTTCGCGTTCGGCATCCCCGAGACCGTCGTGGACACCAACGTGCGCCGGGTGATCGCGCGCGCGGTCGCGGGTGAGGCCCTGCCCGGCAGGTCGCTGACCCGCGCCGAGATGCGCCGCGCCCAGGCCCTCATGCCCGAGGACCCCACCCGCGCCAACGCGTGGAACGCGGCCGTCATGGAGCTCGGGGCCCTCGTCTGCACCGCCCGCTCCCCCGCCTGCGACCGCTGCCCCCTGGCGGAGACGTGCGCGTGGGTCGCGGCGGGCTCCCCGCCGCCGGCGGAGGTGTCGCGCGGCCAGGCCTGGGCCGGCACGGACCGTCAGGTGCGCGGGGCCGTGATGGCCGCCGTCCGCGAGCACGGGCGCGTGGCCGAGGCGGAGGTGCCCGCCGTCGTCGTGGCCGGGGGGCGGCTCGGGTCGCACCGCCCCGACGACGCGCAGTGGGCGCGGTGCGTCGCCGGGCTCGTGTCGGACGGGCTGCTGGCCCGGGACGACGACGGCGGCCTCACCTTCCCGGCCTGACCTCGCCGGGGCACGGGGCGGCCCGCGGTGCGGCGGCTCAGAGGCGGCGGATCATCCGCGTGTTGCCGAGCGTGTTCGGCTTGACCCGGGCGAGGTCCAGGAACTCGGCGACGCCCTCGTCCGTGGAGCGCAGCAGTTCCGCGTAGACCTCCGGGTCCACGGCGGACTGGTCCGCCATCACCTCGAAACCGTGCCGGCGGAAGAACTCGACCTCGAAGGTCAGGCAGAAGACCCGCTCGACGCCCACGGCCCGCGCACGGTCCAGCAGCTCCTCGATGATCAGGTGCCCGACGCCGGCCCCCCGGTGGGCCTCCGAGACGGCGAGGGTGCGGACCTCGGCGATGTCCTGCCACATCACGTGGAGGGCGCCGAAGCCGGCCAGGGTCCCGTCCGCCTCCTCGGCGACCACGAACTCCTGGATGGCCTCGTAGTAGGCCACAGCCTCCTTCTGGAGCAGCACGCGCTCCCGCGCCAGCGGCTCCACGAGCGCCTGGATGACCGGGACGTCCTGGGTCCGCGCCGAGCGGAGGGTGAGGGGGCGGTCGGCAGGCATGGGGTCCAGTCTAGGCACGGACATCCCGACCCCGGACAGACGGGAGCCCCCGTCCCGGCGGACCGGGCGGGGGCTCCCGCGGCGTCGACGGCAGGCTCAGGCCTGCTGCTCGCCCTCGTCCCCGGACAGGAACTTCTCCTGCGCGCCGTCGACACCCTTGTTCACGGTGTCGCCGTGCTCGCCGAGCTTGTCGCCGTGCTGCTCCTGAGCGTTGTCCACGGCCTCGTCGATCTTGTCCGAGTGCTGGTTTGCGAGGTTGTTCAGGTCACCGATACCCATGGGCGGCCTCCTTCTTCTCGGGGCTGCCCCGCAGCCGTCCCGGCGAGCGCCGGGTCGAAGCGGAGACAGGACCACCGTCGAGCGGTCACAGACCACAGTGGCACCGATCCCGCCGCGAGGGAACCCCTCTCGCGCCTGCGGGGAGGCGGGCCGGTTCAGCGGTCCTTCGCGAGGCCGTCCTTGATGCCGGCGGCGGTGTCGCGGACCTCGGCCCCGGCGTCCCCGCGGGGGCACGACGACGGCCCGCCGCCTCCTCCCCGAGGGGGAGGGGCGACGGGCCGTGGCCACCGGACGCGCGGTCCGGCGTCGTGGGTCAGACCCCGCAGGTCACACGGAGCGGTCGGCGTCCACCGGATCGCCGGCACCGGACTCGAGCTCGGCCAGGTCCGCACCCTCCAGGGCCTCCCGGCCGCCGGAGAACGCGAACGTCAGCTCGGCGCCCTCCCCCTCGCCCGTGGCGTCCACGGTGATGAGGGAGCCGGCCGGGATCTCGCCGAAGAGGATCTTCTCCGAGAGCTGGTCCTCCACCATCTGCTGGATGGTGCGGCGCAGCGGGCGGGCACCCATGGCCGGATCGTAGCCGCGGTCCGCGAGCAGCTCCTTGGCGGACTGGGTGAGCTCGATGGACAGGTCCTGCTCCGCCAGGCGCTTGCCGAGGCGGGAGACGAACAGGTCCACGATCTCCACGATCTCGTGCTTCTGCAGCTGCGGGAACACGATCACGTCGTCCACACGGTTGAGGAACTCGGGGCGGAAGTGCTGGCGCAGCTCCTCCTTGACCTTGCCCTTCATCCGCTCGTACCCGGTGGTGGTGTCCGTGGCCGACTGGAAGCCGGTCATGACGCCCTTGGAGATGTCCCGGGTGCCGAGGTTCGTGGTCATGATGATCACGGTGTTCTTGAAGTCCACCACACGGCCCTGCGAGTCGGTCAGGCGACCGTCCTCGAGGATCTGCAGCAGGGAGTTGAAGAGGTCCTGATGGGCCTTCTCCACCTCGTCGAACAGCACCACGGAGAACGGACGGCGGCGGACCTTCTCGGTGAGCTGGCCGCCCTCCTCGTAGCCCACGTAGCCGGGAGGGGCACCGAACAGACGCGAGACGGTGTGCTTCTCCTGGAACTCGGACATGTCCAGCGTGATGAGCGCGTCCTCGTCCCCGAAGAGGAACTCCGCGAGGGACTTGGCCAGCTCCGTCTTGCCGACGCCGGTGGGGCCGGCGAAGATGAACGACCCCGAGGGGCGGTTCGGGTCCTTCAGGCCCGCGCGGGTGCGGCGGATGGCGCGGGACAGGGACTTGATCGCCTCGTCCTGGCCGATCACGCGGCGGTGGAGCTCCTCCTCCATGTTGCGCAGGCGGTCCGTCTCCTCCTCGGTGAGCTTGAACACCGGGATGCCGGTGGACTTGGAGAGCACCTCGGCGATGAGGTCCTCGTCCACCGTGGCGACGTCGGCGTCCGCGCCGGTGCGCCACGCCTGCTCCTTCTCGCGGCGCTCGTCCCCGAGCTGCTGCTCCTGGTCCCGCAGGCGGGCGGCGCCCTCGAAGTCCTGGCCGTCGATGGCGGCCTCCTTCTGGGTGCGCACCTCCGCGATCCGGGACTCGTAGGCCTTGATCTCCGGCGGCACGGTCATGCGACGGATGCGCAGACGCGCGCCGGCCTCGTCGATCAGGTCGATGGCCTTGTCCGGCAGGTGCCGGTCGGAGACGTAGCGGTCCGCCAGGCCGGCGGCGGCCTTGAGCGCGCCGTCGGTGATGGAGACCTTGTGGTGCGCCTCGTAGCGGTCCCGCAGGCCGCGCAGGATCTCCGTGGCGTCCTCGACGGACGGCTCGGCGACCTGGATCGGCTGGAAGCGGCGCTCGAGCGCGGCGTCCTTCTCGATGTGCTTGCGGTACTCGTCCAGCGTGGTGGCGCCGATGGTCTGCAGCTCACCGCGGGCCAGCATCGGCTTGAGGATGCTGGCGGCGTCGATCGCGCCCTCGGCCGCACCCGCCCCGACGAGGGTGTGGATCTCGTCGATGAACAGGATGATGTCCCCGCGGGTGCGGATCTCCTTGAGCACCTTCTTCAGGCGCTCCTCGAAGTCGCCGCGGTAGCGGGAGCCGGCCACGAGGGAGCCGAGGTCCAGCGAGTAGAGCTGCTTGCCCCTGAGCGTCTCCGGGACGTCGCCGCGGTCGATCGCCTGGGCCAGGCCCTCGACGACGGCGGTCTTGCCGACGCCGGGCTCGCCGATGAGCACGGGGTTGTTCTTGGTGCGGCGGGAGAGCACCTGCATGACGCGCTCCATCTCGCCCGCACGCCCGATGACGGGATCCAGCTTGCCGTCGTGCGCGGCCGCGGTGAGGTTGCGTCCGAACTGGTCCAGCACCACGGAGCCGGCGTTCTGGCCGGCCTCGCCGCCCTGGCCCACCCCGGCGCCGGCGGTCTCCTTGCCACCCTGGGCGCCGCCCTGGTAGCCGGAGAGCAGCTGGATGACCGTCTGACGGACGCGGTTCAGGTCCGCGCCGAGCTGCACGAGCACCTGGGCGGCCACGCCCTCGCCCTCGCGGATCAGGCCGAGCAGGATGTGCTCGGTGCCGATGTAGTTGTGGCCGAGCTGCAGCGCCTCGCGCAGGGACAGCTCGAGCACCTTCTTGGCGCGCGGCGTGAAGGGGATGTGGCCGGGCGGGTTCTGCTGACCCTGGCCGATGTCCTCCTGCACCTTCTCTCGCACGGCGCCCAGGGAGATGTCCATGGACTCCAGTGCCTTGGCTGCGACGCCCTCACCCTCGTGGATCAGACCGAGCAGGATGTGCTCGGTACCGATGTAGCTGTGGTTGAGCATGCGCGCCTCTTCCTGGGCGAGCACGACCACCCGCCGGGCGCGGTCGGTGAATCTCTCGAACATGGGCACACTCCTTGCGTACGGTCGTGGTCGACACTACGCACCCGGACCGCGTGCCGCGCGGCTGTTCGCCAGCGGGAGAAGCGGCCCGGCCGTCGTCGGGAGGGGCCGGAACGAGGCCCGGGGACGCCGATTCCTCGACGCACCCGGGCGGGGCGCTCACTTGCGCTTCGCGTTGCGGTAGGCCTCCACCACGTCGCGGTGCAGACGGCCGCGGCTCGAGACCTCGTAGCCGTTCTCGGCCGCCCACTTGCGGATCTGGGCGGCCTCGACCTTGGGCGACGGCGGCGCCACGGCGCGGCCCTTCTTCATGTAGGGCTTCAGGAACTCACGGAGTTCCGCGGCGTGCTCCTTCGACAGGTCGATCTCGTAATTGCGACCGTCCAATGCGAAGTTCACGGTCTCATCTGCAGGCGAACCGTCAAGATCATCCACGAGGACCACTTCTACCTTCTGTGCCAACGGTGATTCCCACTTTCTTCTCTCGTGCGCGTGTCCCTGGGTTCCGGTCTTCGCTCTCGGGGTTCTTTCCCGCGTGCTCACGATTCCGGCCGTGCACTTGTGGTGATTCAAGAATACCGCAACAAAGCCGGGCAGAAGGATTCTTCAACGCCGGGGAAGGAATCTCACCGGGCGCGGTCCTCCGGATCGGCCTCCGGCCCTCCCTCGGCTCGGCGTCGGGCCGCCCACTCACGGGCCTCGGCCTCCTCGCGGGCCGCCCGCGCGTCCGCGCCCGAGAGCCGGCGGGCCTGACTCTCGCGCTCGCCCGTGTCCGAACGCAGCAGGGAGCGCATCACCAGCCAGAAGATGAGCCCGAGGCCGATCGAGGGGGCGAGGACGGAGAAGTAGTCCCAGAAGGCGGCCATGTCAGGCCTCCGGCTTGAGCAGCGGGAAGAGGATGGTCTCGCGGATGCCGGCGTCCGTGAACAGCATCACCAGGCGGTCGATGCCCAGGCCGATGCCGCCCATGGGCGGGGCGCCGTACTCGAGGGCGCGCAGGAAGTCCTCGTCCAGCTGCATGGCCTCGTCGTCGCCGGCGGCCGCCATCGCCGACTGGGCGGTCAGGCGCTCGCGCTGGATGACGGGGTCGATCAGCTCGGAGAACGCGGTGCCGCGCTCCATGCCGCCGATGATCAGGTCCCAGGCCTCGATGACCCGGTCGTCCGAGCGGTGCGGGCGCGCGAGCGGCTGGGCGGCCGGCGGGTAGTCGTACACGAACGTGGGGTTCATCAGGGTGGGCTCCACGATCTCACCGAACAGCTCGATCACGAGCTTCTCCGCGTCCCACGCGGGGTCCACCTTGACCTCGTGCTCCGCGGCGATCGCCCGCAGCGTCTCGGCGTCCGTCTCCGGGGTGATCTCGCGGCCCACGGCCTCGGACAGCCCCGGGTACACGGCGACCCAGGCCCACTCGCCGTCGAGGTCGATGACGCCCTTCGCGGTCTCGAGCCGACGCCCGGCGCCCACCGCGTCCGCGGCGTTGAGGATGATCTCCTGCATGCGCTCGGCCATGACGTGCATGTCCGCCCACGCCTCATAGGACTCGAGGGTGGTGAACTCGGGCGAGTGGGTCGAGTCCACGCCCTCGTTGCGGAACACGCGGCCGATCTCGAACACGCGGTCGATGCCGCCGACGACGGCGCGCTTGAGGTACAGCTCGGTGGCGATGCGCAGGGTCATCGGCTGGTCGAACGCGTTGAGGTGCGTCTCGAAGGGACGTGCGAGGGCGCCGCCGTGGACCAGCTGGAGCATCGGGGTCTCCACCTCCACGTAGCCGTGGCCCTCGAGGGTGCGCCGCACCGCCGAGGTGACCTTGGCGCGGGTGTAGACCATGCGGCGGGCCTCCTCGCGCACGATCAGGTCCGCGTAGCGCTGGCGGACGCGGGTCTCCTCGTTCAGGTCCGCGTGCAGCACGGGCAGGGGGCGCAGCGCCTTGGAGGCCATCTCCCACGCCGAGGCCATGATGGACAGCTCGCCGCGGCGCGAGACGATCACCTCGCCGGTGACGGAGAGGAAGTCGCCCAGGTCCACGACCTTCTTCCACTCGGCCAGGGACTCCTCACCGACGGCGGCCAGGGACACCATGACCTGGAGGCGGACGGCCTCCCCGTCCGCGCCGGACTCCTGCAGGGTGGCGAAGCAGAGCTTGCCGGTGTTGCGGAGGAAGACGACGCGCCCGGTCACCGACACGGTCTCGCCCGAGGTCCAGTCGGGCTCGTGGCCGTCGAACCGCTCACGCACCTCGGCCAGCGCGTGGGTGCGCGGCACCTGCACGGGGTAGGCCTCGCGGCCCGAGGCGAGCAGCTGCTCACGCTTGGCGGCGCGGACGGCCTGCTGATCGTGGTGGTCGACGGCGGCGGAGGCGGAGTTCTGGGTGGTCACGGTCCCCGAGTCTACCGACGGCGCCCCGCCGGTCAGCCGCGCACCTCGGGGTTGACGAGGGCCGGGACCTCCGCGCCCGTGGCCATGGCGATCGCGTTGCGCGCGGCCAGCTCGGCCATCGCGGCGCGGGTGTCCCGGGTGGCGGAGCCCAGGTGCGGCAGGAGCATCACGTTCTCCAGCTCGGCCAGGCCCGGGGCGAGGGCGGGCTCGTCCTCGTAGACGTCCAGACCGGCGCCGAAGAGCCGCCCCTCGCGCAGGGCGGTGACGAGGGCCGCCTCGTCCACCACGGGCCCGCGGGCCGTGTTGACGAGGACGGCGTCGTCCTTCATCTTCGCGATCACGTCCGCATCCACGAGGTGATGGGTGTCGTCCGTCAGGGGCACGTGGAGGGACAGGACGTCCGCGACCTCGACGAGCTCCTCCCAGCGGACCTGACGGACGCGGCCGGCGAGGTCGCCGAGCTCCGCGGCCGCGACCTCCCGGTGCGCGGGCGGCCGCGGCGCGAACACGACGTCCATGCCGAAGGCGAGCGCACGCTCGGCCACCGCCTTGCCGATCCGCCCGAAACCGGCCAGGCCCAGGGTCGCGCCGCGCACGTCCCGGCCCACGAGCAGGTCCGGCGCCCAGCCGTGGAAGCGTCCCTCGCGCACCATCCGCTCACCCTCGGGGGCACGGCGGGTCACCCCGAGGATCAGGAGCATCGCGATGTCCGCGGTGGCGTCCGTGAGCACGTCCGGGGTGTTGCCGACGGCGATCCCCCGCCGCGTCGCGGCGGCCACGTCCACGTTGTTGTAGCCGACCGCGTAGTTGGCGATGCCCCTGATCCGCGCGTCGGCGAGCACGTCGGCGGTGAACTTCTGGTCCAGGGCCGCGACGACGACGTCGTAGTCCCCCGAGGCCACCAGCCGCGCGAGCGCGGCGTCCCCTCCGACGTCGGCGCCGTCCACCACCTCTCCGGCCTCGCGCAGCATCCCGAGCCCGGGCTCAGGGAGGCGGGTCATGAGCAGGAAACGGGGGGTCACGGCGGGGCCTCACTCTCGGATCGGGGCGGGGAGGACGCGGCGTCGTCCGGCGTGACCAGGCTAACCGCGGACGGCGGGTGCGGCCCGGGCCGACGCCCCTTATGATTGACTCTCGTCAATCATTGACTCATGTCAATCACCGCGCCGCCCCTCCCGCCGAAGGACCCCATGACCCCAACCTCCCCCGCCCCCGAGGCCGTCGCGCCGGCCGGCGCCCCCTCGCTCGAGCGCGCCGCCGCCGACGCCGCGCGCCACCGCTCCGTGCTCCAGGCCCTGACCGGCCTCCTGCTGGGCATGTTCGTCTCGATGATCGCCAACACGGTGGTCTCGACCTCGATGCCGGTGATCATCCACGACATCGGCGGCGACCAGACCGCCTACACCTGGGTCATCACCTCGGCCCTGCTCGCCACGGCCATCGCCACCCCGATCTGGGGCAAGCTGGCCGACCTCGTCAACCGCAAGGTCCTCTTCCAGGTCGCCCTGGCGATCTTCGTCGCCGCCTCCGCGGCGGCCGGGTTCACCCACGATCCGACCTTCCTGATCGTCTGCCGCACCGTGCAGGGCCTGGGCGGCGGCGGCCTCGTCGCGCTCAGCCAGGTGATCATGGCGGACATCATCAGCCCGCGTGAGCGCGGCCGCTACATGGGCCTGTTCGGCGCCGTGATGGCCGTGGCCACGGTGGGCGGCCCGCTCGCCGGCGGCGTGATCACCGACCTGTGGGGCTGGCGCTGGAACTTCTTCGTGGCGGTGCCCTTCGCCGTCGTCGCCCTGGTGATGGTGCAGCGCACCCTCCACCTCCCGCACCGCGAGCGCCAGAAGGTGTCCATCGACTACCTCGGCATCGTGTTCCTGACCGCGGCCACCGCGCTGCTGCTGATCTGGGTCACCAGCGCCGGCCGCGACTTCGACTGGGCCAGCACCACCACCGCGTGGATGCTCGGCGGCGCCGCCGTCGCCACCGTCCTGTTCGTCGTGACCGAGCTGCGCGTCGCCGAGCCGCTCATCCCGCTCACCCTCTTCCGCGACCGCACCTTCACCCTCGCGACGATCGCCTCGATCGCCACGGGCCTGGCCATGTTCGGCTCCTCCGTCTACCTGGCCCAGTACATGCAGCTGGCCCGCGGCGCGACGCCGACCCAGGCCGGCCTCATGACCATCCCGATGATCCTCGGCCTGCTCGTGTCCTCCACGGTGATCGGCGGCCTCATCACCCGCACCGGCGTGTGGAAGCGCTGGCTCGTGATCGGCGCCGTCCTGCTGATCGCCGGCACCGCCCTGCTCGGCACCCTGCACTACGACACCTCCTTCTGGCTGGTGTCCCTCTACATGTTCCTGCTCGGCGCCGGCGTCGGCATGACCATGCAGAACCTCGTGCTCGTGGTGCAGAACACCACCGACCCGCGGCAGATGGGCGTCGCCAGCTCCGGCGTCACCTTCTTCCGCACCCTGGGCGGCAGCATCGGTGTCGCCGTGATGGGCGCCGTGGTCTCCAACGTGGTCCCGGACCGCATCGAGGAGCGCCGCGCGGACCTCGCCGCGGCCCTGCGCAGCCTGGGCCCGGACGCCGCCGAGTGGTCCGAGAGCCTGCAGTCCAGCACCCTGCCACGCGTGGCGGAGATGCCCGACGGCCTGCGCTCGATCTTCGAGGACGTCTACGCCACCGGCATCTCCCACGCGTTCCTCGTGGGCGTGCCCCTCGCAATCGTCGCGCTGATCGCGATCCTGTTCCTGCCGAACATCCCGCTGGGTCGCATGACCACCTCCGAGCGCCTCCACGCCACCCGCGCCGACCTGGCCACCCATGCCACGGCCGAGGCCATGCAGACGCTGCCCGCGACCGGCCCGATCCCCGTGGTGACCGCGGCGCAGGGGCAGCATCCGGCCGAGGACCCGGAGGAGTCCCGGTCGGTGTCGGCCGAGCGCCCGGCGACGGCGGTGGCCGACCGGCCCGTCGTCCCCGCGGCGCTGGCCGTGGCGGGGACGGCCCTGCTGGCGGCCGTCGTCACCGCGCTGGTCCGGGCCCGCCGTGGCTGACGGCGCCCCGGACCCGGGCGGAGGCGGCGACGACGCGGGCTTCGAGGCCGCCGTCCAGGGGCTCGAGCAGGCGTTCTCGCGTCTGGTCCTGCAGCACCGCCAGGTGATGGTCCGCTACGCGGCGGCCCTCAGCCCGGCCCTGTCCGTCGGGGCGATGAAGGCGTTCATGATGCTGGCCAACGAGGGGACCATGACGCCCTCGGCCGTGGCCGAGGGCCTGCTGGTGGACCGCGCCCAGGTCTCCCGCATGGTCCGCGACCTCGAGGCCGCCGGGCTGATCACCCGAGAGCCGGACCCGCGGGACCGCCGCTCCGCCCTCCTGAGCGCCAGCCCCGAGGGGCTCGCCCGCCTCGACGCGGTGCGCGGCGGCCCGGCGGGTCGCGGGCTGCGCGACGACCTGGCGCGCTGGGACCGCGAGGACATCCGGACGCTGACGCGCCTGCTGGACCGGCTGGCCGCCGAGCGTCAGACCCGGATGCAGGACCCCGCCGAATCCGAGTGAGCCGCCGGCCGGACCCGCGGGGCCCGGCCGGCGGGCGGGATCACCAGATGGTGACGCGCTCCTCCGGGGCCAGCCACATGGGATCCCCCTCGCGCGTGCCGAACGCCTCGTGGAAGGCGTCGAGGTTCTTGACCACCTGGTTGCAGCGGAACTCGTTGGGCGAGTGCGGGTCCGAGGCGATGCGGGTGACCATGGCCTCCGGTCGCGTGAGCTGACGCCACACGGTGGCCCAGGCGGTGAAGAACTCGCGGTCCCCCGCCGCGGCGTCGAGGGAGGCGCCGTCGCCCTCGTCCCGCCAGATCTCCAAGGCGCGGTGGGCGATGCCCAGGCCGCCGAGGTCGCCGATGTTCTCCCCCAGGGTGAACTCGCCGTTGACGCGGTGGTCCGGGGCCTCGGCCGGGGAGAGCGCGTTGTACTGGGCCACCAGCCGGGAGGTGCGCTCGGTGAACGCCGCGCGGTCCTCCTCGGTCCACCAGTCCTCGAGCCGACCGGCGCCGTCGTACCGCGAGCCCTGGTCGTCGAAGCCGTGGCCGATCTCGTGGCCGATCACGGCGCCGATCGCCCCCAGGTTCGCGGCCATCGAGGCCTCGGGGTCGAAGAACGGGGGCTGCAAAATGGCGGCCGGGAAGACGATCGCGTTCTCGAGCGGGGAGTAGTACGCGTTCACCGTCTGCGGCGTGATGTGCCACTCCTCCGGGTCCGGCCCGTCCGCGATCTTGCGCAGGTCCCGCTCCCACTCGAGCTCCGAGGAGGAGCGGGCGTTGCCCAGCAGGTCGCCGGCGTGGACCTCGAGGGCGGAGTAGTCCAGCCACTTCGAGGGGTAGCCCACCATGGGGCGGAACATCGCCAGCTTCTCGAGCGCCCGCTGACGGGTCTCCTCGCCCATCCACTCGAGCTCCTCGATGGACCGGCGATAGGCCTCCTGGAGCAGGCCCACGAGCTCGTCCATCGCGGCCACGTGGCCCTGCGGGAAATGGCGGGCCACGTAGAGCTGCGCCACGTCCTCGCCGGCCGCCCCGTTGACGAACGCGACCGCGCGCTTCCAGCGGGGGCGGACCTCCTCGGTGCCGGCCAGGCGGCGGCCGTAGAAGGAGAAGTTCTCCTGCACGAACGCGTCCGGCAGGAAGCCGGCGAAGGAGCGCAGCACCTGCAGGATCAGCCAGTGACGCCAGTCCTCGAGGTCGGCGGCCTCGGGTCCCTCGAGCAGCCCCTGCACACCGGAGAGGAAGTCCGGCTGCCACACCACGACCTCCGCGGCGCGCTCGCCGGCGGCGTCCACGCCCTCGAGCCACGCGTCGGCCAGGGGGAAGAGCTCCGTCAGCCGGTCGTGGGTCATGGGGTTGTAGCGGGCCACGGCGTCCCGGCTGCGGACCAGGTCCCAGTGCAGGGCGGCGATGCGCTTCTCCAGCTCCACCACCCGGACGCCCAGCGCGGCGGCCTCGTCCCGGTCCGCGCCGATCCCGGCCAGCGCCAGCAGACGGCCGGTGTGCTCGGTGTACTGCTCGAGGATCTCGGCGTAGGCCTCGTCCCGGTAGTAGGACTCGTCCGGCAGGCCCAGGCCGCCCTGGAGCAGGTGCAGGAGCATGCGGTCCGGGTTCCCGGCGTCGTTGAGGGCGCCGGTGTTGATGAGGCCGGAGACGCCCTGGCGCTGCAGTCGCCCGGACAGGGCGAGCAGCTCCGCGGGGGTGGACACGGTGGCCACCGCCGCCAGGTCCGAGGCGATCGGCTCGAGGCCGCGGGCCTCCACGGTCTCGTCGTCCATGAACGAGGCGTACAGCGCGGCGATCCGGCGCTTGAGCTCCGGATGCTCCGTGCCCTCCGCGTCCTCCTCGTCCAGCGGGGCGAGCGCCTGGTTTTCTAAAAAATTACGCAGATTCCCGCGCGAGGCGGTCCAGTTGGCCAAGAATTCGCGGGGAGTTTCGGGGGACCCTGGGGGAGTGGTAGCGGACACGAGTGAGACAAACAGCTTTCGCAAACGCGGGGTGGACTAACGTGTCCATAGTAATGGTTTCGACCGCTGCCGTCCTTGTGAGGAGAATATGTCTCAGCATCTCGTCGAGCTCATGGTGCGCACCACCTGCGGTTCTTGCGCGCGCGTGAGGGAGCAGATCACCCCCGTCGTCAAGCAGGCAGGCGCGGAGCTTGCCGTGCGTAACGTGGATGAGGACGCGGAGCTGGCCATGGAGTTCGGTGACCGCGTGCCCGTTGTGGTCATCGACGGCGAAGAGTTTGCCTGCTGGGAAGTAGACAACGAGGAGTTAGCGGCCGAGCTGGCCGGTTGATTCGGGATCCGCGACACCGACGGGTAGTCTTTTGGAGGATTAAAATCAATCAAAGGGTTGAGGAGTGTTGTGCATGAGCGTGCTCGTCGTGGGCATGTCCCACCAGTCGGCGCCAGTGGCGCTGCTGGAGAAGCTGAGCATGGATAGTGCGGTCCAGGATTCCGCCTGCGGGAAACTGGTGGCGGCCGACTCACTTTCAGAGGCGATGATCATCTCCACCTGCAACCGCATGGAGGTCTACACCGTCACCAACTCCTTCCACGCCGGCGTGCAGGAAGTCGTGCGCGTGCTCACCCAGGTTTCCGGCGTGGGCGAGCAGGAGCTGCGCAACTACCTCTACGTGCGCTATGCCGACGCCGCGGCCGAGCACCTGATGTCGGTGACCTCTGGGCTGGATTCCATGGTGGTAGGAGAGCAGCAGATCATCGGCCAGGTGCGCAGCGCCTACCAGTCCGCCTCCGAGCAGGGCACGGTCGGCCCGCGCATCCACGCACTGGCGCAGGCCGCGCTGCGGGCCGGCAAGCGCGTCCACTCCGAGACCGATATCGACGAAGCCGGCGCCTCCATGGTGTCCTTCGCCTTCGACCAGGCCCTGCAGCGCC
>ERZ1023261.123-NODE-123-length-36128-cov-4.400493_pt1 | contig 36128 bp, 33 predicted proteins | sample MGYA00521234_ERZ1023261 | MGnify/ENA primary metagenome ERZ1023261 (study PRJEB32759, sample SAMN07749871) | skin metagenome | biome: transportation; feature: city; material: polyester macromolecule | host: Homo sapiens | place: Hong Kong:TC line | collected...
AATGGCTCAAACACGGGTTTTGAAAATTCCAAAATCAGCAAGCGACCACCTTTTTTGAGCACCCGATACATTGAGCGCAGTGCCGCGTCTTTGTCAGTGACGTTGCGTAGCCCAAAGCTAATTGTCACCAAGTCAAAACTTTCATCATCAAATGGTGCCAGCGTCTCAGCATTGGCTAGTACAAAGTCGACGTTACTACAGCCTGCATTGAGCAGACGCTCACGACCGACCTCTAGCATCGCTTCATTGATATCGGACAATACCACATGACCTGTGCGACCCACCTCTTTACTAAAGGCTTTTGCCAAGTCACCTGTGCCGCCTGCGATATCTAGTACCCGTTGACCTGCACGCACGCCCGTTAGGCTGATGGCATAGCGTTTCCACAGACGATGAATACCCAGTGACATTAAATCATTCATGATGTCGTATTTTTTGGCAACAGAGGTAAACACTTCTGCTACTTTTTGTTGTTTTTCAGCTTTTTTGACGGTTTTGTAGCCAAAATGGGTTTCTTCATTGCCATCAGTGGCTTCGGTATGCGGATTGTAGATAGCCGACTTATCAAAACCGCTAGTTGATTGCGCTGACAACTCATTGGGGATAGCGTCATTTGGGGTAGCGGATGCAGGGCGAGTGAGCTGCTGACCTTGCGGCACGGATTCTGGCAAATCAGCTGTGCCAGTAAATTGACGGTTGATGGTGGTGTCAGCTGTCAGTGACTGTTGTACTTGGCTATTGAGCTTGTCATTGGCTTGGAGGCTGTCTTTTACCAAGCTGTCTTGGATTGAATTATGGTTATTGTCGTTCATGTGGTTTCCTAGTGAGGTCATCGCCAATCAAAAATTGGCAAAGTTAAAAGCGCAAAGTTCGTGCAAATTTTTTTCTATTTTATCACTAAACATCAAAAGGATGTTCTTTGCCAGCATGCACATTGGTAATGATTTGCAACTCTTTTTCACAAAATGGCTCGATAAATGCGCCAATACTTTTAATCGGTTTGATGGCAGCAAAACCTTCAGCGATAAAGTCATATAACGGCTGAAAGCCTTTTTTGTACGCTGTGCCTTTGGCGAGTGAAAATGCTTTTTGTAAGATAAATGATTTAAGATATTTATCCGTGCGATAGCACATTTGTTTGAGGTCAGCAATCTGCTGGCGTCTTGCCGACTCTGCATTGACGGACTGATAGGCTTTAATCATGGATGGCTCATCCACGGATAAATGATTTTCTTGTAAATACTGAGCAAGCTGCAGATCAAGCTTAATGGCGTTAATCGCTTCGATGATACCGGCTGCCCCTGTGCTCACGGCATTGGCAGGGATAAATTTTTCTAGTTTTTCAGCCTTTTGCACCATGCGCTCTAGCTGTTCAGCGAGCACGTTGAATTTTTCGCCGCCATATAGTTGGTCAATTAAAAATTCCCCCATCGCATGGTTGTTGGCGCTGGCAAATAAAGCTTGGTGGGTTTTATGAATACGACCGCGTTGCCAGGCTTGTACTTCACTGAGTTTTTGCGCTAACTGGGTATCGCTGTGGTATGGAAGGGCGCGGAATTGTTTTAAATCTTGTTCTAATTGGCTTAAGCTGCTCATAGGGCCTCGATTTTTTTGCAAAATTTTTAAATTCAAAACAGAGAAACTGCAGTTTATCCATTGTATAAACCCACAGTAAAATGAAGTTTTGTGCCGCATTACCTTAATGTAAATCCGCCAAAAATACAAATCGTAAATTGTTCAACAGTAGGATAACTGCTATCTTTTAAAAAAAATGAAGCGGTCATTAGCAAAATTTCGGGTATTTCCCTAAGAAGGTCGTATGCCAACGCAAAATAGCAACAGTTTAAACAATAGCTTAGATAACAACTTAGATAACAACTTGGATAACAATACAGCCGTGTCTGCACCCACCAATCACGCTGCCAAATCTGTCAAAACCGATAAAGCTCACAAAACGCCACCTGCAACGCTTGAGGCACAATTAAGTTTTGACTTGATTACCGAGCAAACCACCCTACGCGAGCAACGGGCTGGCAAAAACTCGCGCGGGTTACTAATCTTGGTCAATGGTATGGAAAATTCGGGCAAAGGCGAAGCGGTCAAAGCGCTAACCGAATGGATGGACGCACGCTATATCAAGGTTCACGCCACCATGGGTCAGCATCCCAGCCGCTACCAACCGATTTGGCAACGTCACACATGGCAACTGCCTAGAAAGGGTGAGATTGCGGTGTATTTTGGCAACTGGTACGCTGACTTGATTCGTTATGTGTTTGACTGTGGCGATGATATAGATGAACAGCGCTTACAGCAAATGATTGAAGACATTGAGGCGTTTGAACAAGATTTGGTCAATAACAACACCGATATCGTCAAGTGCTTGTTTTGGGTCGATAATAAAACGCTAAAAAAACGCTTGACCGATGAAGAGCCTGACCCTGAGCAGTTGTACCATTTAGATTGGTTTCGAAAAAAAGACGTGAAACGTTTCAAACGCTTTAGCAGCAGACTGATGGGGTTACAATCAAGCTGGCACCACATAGATGGACAGGATATTGATGCCTCAAACATCCAATTTGCGAATGTTGTATTAGCAGCGCTGCAAACCATGAACCAACTAGCTGCAGCCAATGATGCCCAAGACAACCCGCAAAAAGCCGACAAATCAGCTAACCCTAAAACGGACAAAAATCCTGTTAAACCCAACCCACTGCCTTTTAAACCCACCCCTCTGATTGATGAGTTGGTTAGCGTCGATAACCAAGCATTAGCAAAGGCAGACTATAAAAAACAACTGCATAGCAAACAACATATACTCGCTGAACTGATTCGTGAGCGAGGTCAGCGCCATATCATCTTTGTCTTTGAAGGTATGGATGCGGCAGGCAAAGGCGGTGCGATACGCCGCATCATTGCCCCACTCGACCCGCGTGAATTTACCATCCACGCTATCTCTGCACCGACCGAAGATGAATTAAAACACGCCTATCTGTGGCGTTTTTGGACGCGCCTGCCCCATGATGAAATGGCAGATGTGGATATAGTGTATTTATCGCAAAAATTCAAACGCAATAAATGCGTCGCCTTACTCAAACAACGCCTGCATAATAGCCGAGTGACCATTTTTGACCGTAGTTGGTATGGTCGGGTACTCGTTGAGCGTATTGAAGGCTTTGCAAAAGAGGCAGACTGGCAACGTGCTTATGGCGAAATCAATCGCTTTGAAAACGACTTGGTACAGAGCAATGCCATTGTGGTCAAGTTTTGGCTCGCTATCAGTGAAGAAGAAGAACTTAAACGCTTTAAAGCGCGTGAAGAGACGCCCAATAAGCAGTTTAAAATTACCGATGACGATTGGCGTAACCGCGCCAAATGGCATGAGTACGTGCAAGCCGCTTCCGACATGATTCATTTGACTCACCATAAAAAACGCCCTTGGTATGTGATTGCTACCGATGATAAATATAGCGCAAGACTCAAAATCCTTGACGCTATTATTTCCGAGCTATCTAAAAATTTATAAATTGTTAACAGTGTGCCTTTTTACTATTTTGCTATATCTTAAAACTGTCTACCCAACTTGATGAAAGATAATGATTTTGGTGGACAGTTCCCCTATAATATCGTGTTTGATTTGATTATTTAGCCTGATTAGTTATCCTTAATAAATCCATCTAAACTGCAAGTGAGCAATATGGAATCTTTACGCAATTTTTTGAAAGGTTGGATGGGCAAAGCCTTGCTCGTTCTTTTTTTACTTCCTTTAGCCATCACGGGGTTTGAGTCAATTGTCCGTAGCGGAGATGACCCCAATGCTGTCGCCAAAGTTGCAGAGTTAAATATCGATAATGCTACCTTGCAAACCATGATTAACAATCGCCGCGAAACCTTGCTTGAGCAAGTGAATGGCGATGCAAGCCTACTTAATAGCGATAAATTACGTGAGCAAATGCTGCACAATTTGATTGACCGTTATTTGATTATCAACCAAGCCAACCAGCTTGGTTTTACTGTGTCAGATGCCACCATCACCCAAATGTTGATGGCAGAAAAAACCTTTCAAGACGCCAGCGGAAAATTTTCTAACGAGTTGTTTGCTAGCTATTTAACCAGTCGCGGCATGACCAAAGAACAATTATTTGATTCGGTTCGTCAAGACTTGTTAGTGACTGCCTTTAGCCGCGGTATCATTAATACAGGGATTTTTGCGCAAGGGAGTATTGATAAACTTATGTCAATGCAGTCTGAGTCTCGCCCTGTGCAAGTGCTGCGTTTGGACTGGCACAGCTTTGCGCCGCAGGTACAAGTAACGCCGCAAGAGATTGCAAGTTATTATCAAAAAAACCAAGCGACACTTAAATCTAGTGACATGGTGGATTTAACTTATTTAGAACTCAATAAAAATGCCCTGCCTGTTGCTGCCCCAACGGCTCAGGAATTGCAGCAACAGTATCAAAGCTATTTGAAAAATAGCAACAACCAGACCGAATACGAATTGGCAATGATTTTGATGAATGGCGGTCAAGCACAAGCCACCTTAACCTCATTAAAAAGTAAACTTGATGCCAATCAAGCGGATTTTGCAGCGCTTGCCAAACAGTACTCGCAAGATGAAGGCAGTAAAAACGATGGCGGCAATATCGGTCCGATTACCCAATCGATGTTCCCCAATGATTATGACACCATCATGACCCAAATCAAGACTCTAAAAGTCGGTCAAGTCACCAGCCCCATCAAAACCAACTATGGCTATCATTTATTCAAATTGGTAAAAATCAATGGTCAAACCCCACCAACCATTGAAAGCTTGACGCCTGTGTTAACCGAACAAATTATGGCGCAAAAGCGTGAAGCCGCCTATCAAGATTTGATTGGTAAAATCAATAATGACGCAGTTGCTGGCGCTACTATCACTGAGCTTGCCAATCGCTATAAATTAACCGCCAAATCGATTAAAAACTACCCTAAAACCAATAACTCGTCTGCTCTCAATCAACCTGCCATTGTAGCGGCGGCATTTGAGCCACTCGCGCTGCAAGAAGGCAGTGTATCAGTCGGTATTGATGTCTCTGATAAAGTGGTATGGCTACAATCAACCAATCACCGCACCAGCAAACTCATGACACAAGCAGAAGCCGAGCCGGTTATTAAAGCCAAACTTATTGAAGAGAAAGCAAAAAGTTTAGCTGTAGCACAAGCCAATGCCATCGCTGCCAAAGTCAAACAAGCCAATTCAATTGCGGCGGCGGGTGCCCCATTCCAAGATTTGGGGATTGTGACTCGTCAAGACAGCAAACTCAGCGATGACGAGCGTGGTGTGGCATTTAGTCAACCTGCTGTTAACAATCAACTAGCGGTCATGACCCGCCCTACTGTATCGGGTGCAAGCGTGATTGTTGGCGGGGTTATCAGCAATGACAACGCCCAAATCACACCGCAAGTCAAACAACAAACTGCCCAAATCGTGCGCGAAAATATCGGTCAGTCTCAGTTTGAGGATTATTTAGCATACCTAAAATCCATCACTAAAGTCACGGTTAAACCGCAGACTGCTGCGCCATAATATGCTGTGAATACATATGCGCTGAATGAGTCAGCGCCTTGTTCTAGCAATAACGAGTGTTTAGCGATACGTAGCGCCATAAAAAAGGCTTACTAACCATGATTAGTAAGCCTTTTTTTATCGGTTGGTATTAATGATTTTCAGAGGCGTGATTGATGGTATATTTTGGAATTTCAATCGTCAAATCTTGATCTTCGATGATGACTTGGCAAGACAGTCTTGAATCTGGCTCTAGCCCCCAAGCGCGATCTAGCAAATCAGCTTCGATATCATCCATTTCCTCTAAACTATTAAACCCTTTTCGCACGATAACATGGCAAGTAGTACAAGCTTTTGACATATCACAAGCATGCTCAATTTTCACGCCTTTTTCTAGCAAACCACGGCATAGATTATCGCCTTCATTGAGTTCAATCTCTGCGCCAGTAGGGCAAATTTGGTGATGCGGTAATACAGTAATTTTTGGCATAACAATCTCTTAACGATTAATAGTCTTATGTATTCAAAATTAATTTGACCAATCCGCGGTTGAAGTGCCTTTCATGGTTTCATTGACCGCTTGGTTCATGATAAGTGCAGCAAAATCATCACTATGAACTTTTAGCTGCGCGCTCGCTGTTTCTAACTGGGCTTGTTCAGCACCATCAATCGCCTGTTGAACATCAGCCATCGAGGTTTGCAGCGTATTTTTCTGCTCATCGGTTAATAAAAAGCCAAATTCTGCAAGCGCGGATGCTAGCGCCAACAATTCTCGTTTTGCTTCTACTTGACTTTCAATCAAGCTACGCTGCAGTCGATCTTGCATGGCAAAATCAAAGCCTGCTTTGAGCAGTTTTTCCTGCTCATCTTCTGACAACCCATAAGACGGCTTGACTTGAATTTGGCTTGCTTTGCCCGTTGTCAACTCTTTAGCCCAGACGGTTAACTGACCATTGGCATCAATTTGAAAAGTGACTTCGATACGCGCCAACCCTGCTTTCATCGCTGGAATGTCAGTCAGTTTAAACTGTCCTAACGAGCGATTGTCAGCCACCGTATCGCGTTCACCTTGTACCACATGGATAATCATACCATTTTGGTTATCTTGATAGGTTGTAAATACCTGTTTACGCGTCACAGGAATGGGCGTGTTACGCGGAATAATCACTTCGGTAAGACCGCCCATGGTCTCAAGCCCCAAGGATAAAGGCGTGACATCAAGCAGCAATACCGTATTTTGCTGTTGTCCAATTAATTGGTCAGCATATTTGGCTGCGCCTAACGCGACGACTTCATCGGGATTGATGCGTGACAGTGGCGGCTGATTAAACGTTTCTGCTACGATTTGCTGAATCAATGGCATTCGTGTCGAACCACCTACCAATACCACTTCATCAAGCTGGGACGTTTCAAGTCCAGCATCACGTAGCACTTGCGCACACACCGCTAATGTACGGTCGGTCACAGGCTGGATGATTTGACGAAGATTGCTTTGGGTTAACACAATGTCAAAAGTTTGACCGTTGATTGAAAGCTCGGCAGTCACTTGGTCTGTTTTTGACAACTGTTCTTTAAGCGTGCGAGCCTGTACGTTTAGCAGCTGTTTTTGATGGTTATCAATGGTTGATGGATTCAAGCCTGTTTGTTGAATCAGCCAATTAGCGATCAAGCGGTCAATATCATCGCCACCCAGTGCGCTATTACCGCCCGTTGCCAGCACTTCATACACACCGTGATTGAGCTTTAACACCGATACATCAAACGTGCCGCCGCCCAAATCATAAATGAGATGATAAGCTTCGTCTTGTGCTTGGTTCAGCCCATACGCCATCGCGGCAGCCGTCGGCTCGTTTAATAAGCGAATCACATGAATGCCTGCCAATTTAGCCGCATCTTTGGTGGCTTGGCGCTGTGCTTCATCAAAATAAGCCGGCACCGTAATCACCGCACCCACAATACTATTGTCAGGTAACGCCAATTTTGCCCGATCATACAGATGTTTTAACAGGATACTTGATACTTCAACAGGATTTTTGGCACCTTGTGGGGTTTGGATACTTGGCATGACGTCGACATCGCCGACTAATTCATAGGGATGATTAAACTTAATATCCTTGATGCTTCGACCCATAAACCGTTTGACCGAGCGTACAGTATGGTTTGGTGCTTGTTCTGCCATTGCTTCAGCATGACTACCTACCAAAGTTTCTGGATTGCCATTGTCATCTAAGCCAAAATACACCACCGAGGGTAAAAGCTTTTGGCAATCGATACCTTTTACCTGATTAGCAATTTGACTGTCGTCATTGGCGTTATTGTCACTGGATTGACATTCGCTAACTTTATCGCCAATCACTTGTGGCTCGCCTGAACGGACTACCGCTACCAGTGAGCGCGTGGTTCCTAAATCAATTCCTAAAGCAAAACGATGCGCATGGGGCTTGGCACTTTGATTGGGTTCAGCGATTTGTAATAACGACATAAATTGGACCAATTAAAAAATAGAAAAAATAATTTGAAAATAAAACCAGCTTAGTTTATATCTTTAGCTTAGTTTGTATCTTTATAGAAAGTCAAAACGGATGGTATTATAAATTAAAAATATGATAAACCAAATAAATTAACCAACGCTATGACAACTTACCCTTTAATCATGATTTACACGTAGAGATCATCATCATTATCAAAATTCTGCTTGGCTAATTCATCGGTGGTTTTTGCCACATCTGCTTGCAGTTTAACCAAAAACTGCAGTTTTTGAATGATATCTATCGCCTGTTTGGTTAAGGCATCATCATTAGCCTCAGCTGCAGCTGAATTATCAATTTTTTGATAAACTTCGTCAAAAGCAAGTTGATAATTATTTAGCCATTCGGTAAGTTTTTTGCTAAGCAAGGTAATACTTTGGCTATCAGCATCGTCTAAATCGATGCGAAATGACATGGCATCGTCTAAAAAGTCCAAATCACGAATCGGCTGATTAATAGATTGTGAAATGCCTTTGAGTGCCAATAAATGTGACGCGCGAGAATCGGGGTTTTTAAGCGTATTGTAGGCTTCATTAATAATAGCAGACGCTTGCTCAGGCTTTAGTGCGGATAATTTGGCGATTGATTCACGCAAAGAACCATCAGTATTAGCAGATAGCGAAAGGTTTTGCTCAGCTACAGACGCATCAAGATTGTTATCAGGATGGAACTTAGATTGAAGTTGGCGAAGGGTCTGCTGAAGCTTGGCGATATCAATTTGATATTGTTGGGGTACATTCATCAACTCAAAATAATTAACCATTTTCAACTTCCCCTACCGAGCCATCACTATACTGACAAAAAATATTAAAAACTAAACGGTGAAAGATTCACCACAGCCACACTCACCTTTTTGGTTTGGATTACTAAATTTAAAGCCTTCATTGAGACCTTCTTTGACAAAATCCATTTTCAAACCATTAAGATAAACTAAGCTTTTTGGATCGACAAATACACTAACCCCGTTGCTTTCAAAACGTTGATCGTTAGGGTCTGGCTCATCAACAAATTCCAGTACATAAGCTAAGCCGGAACAACCTGCGGTACGGATACCCACACGGATACCTTCGCCATGACCACGGTTTTGTAAAAAATCGCGTACATGTTGAGCTGCATCGTTTGATAATTCAATCACTTTACTACCCCATCTACTAATTTCAATCTTCAAGCGACTCACTTTAAGTAACTGAGCCAAAGTCTTATTGAGGATGAGTCAATAAGACTTTTAGAATCGCACAATCAATCAAGCATTGGCTTTAGATTTATAATCTTCAATCGCTGCTTTAATGGCGTCTTCTGCCAGCACTGAGCAGTGCACTTTAACCGGTGGCAATGCCAGCTCCTCTGCGATATCTTTGTTTTTAATTGCGCTAGCTTCATCCAGGGTTTTGCCTTTAAGCCACTCTGTCACCAATGAGCTTGAGGCAATGGCTGAACCACAGCCATAGGTTTTAAAGCGCGCATCTTCAATGATACCGTTATCACCCACTTGGATTTGCAGGCGCATCACATCACCACACGCTGGCGCGCCTACCATACCGGTACCGACATTTTTGGCATCTTTATCTAAGTTTCCCACATTGCGTGGATTTTCATAATGGTCAAGCACTTTATCACTGTAGGCCATTTCATTTTCCTTTTGGCTGGTTACGTCAAACGTAACTGACTAATCTTTACTTATTAATTCGATTGAATAAATTTTTAATGGAAATTAATTTTTAATTCAAATTAATGTTCATTCCATTCCACACTATTTAAATCAACGCCTTCTTTATACATATCCCAAAGCGGTGATAAAGCGCGTAATTTTTCAACCGCGGTTCGCATCTCAGCAATCGCATGGTCAACATCTTCTTCGGTGGTATAACGTCCCAAACTAAAACGAATTGAACTGTGAGCAAGCTCATCTGACAATCCAAGCGCGCGTAATACGTACGAAGGCTCAAGCGTCGCTGACGTACAAGCAGAACCCGATGACACGGCAAAATCTTTCAATGACATCATCAAGGATTCGCCTTCTACAAAGTTAAAGCTGATGTTGACGATATTTGGGATGCTGTGATTGATGTCACCATTAAGATAAACCTCATCAAGCTCTTTTAAGCCATCCCACAGACGTTGGCGCAGTTTTGTCAGTCTGGCTTCATCTTCTGCCATACGTTTGCCCGCAATGGCAAAGGCTTCACCCATCCCTACGATTTGATGCGTTGCCAAAGTACCTGAACGCATACCACGCTCATGACCACCACCTTGCATTTGTGATTTTAGACGCACACGTGGTTTACGTCGAACATATAGCGCACCAATACCTTTAGGACCATAAATTTTATGCCCAGAAAAACTCATCAAATCAACTTTTAATTGCTCTAAATCAATCGGGGTTTTACCGGCTGCCTGTGCCGCATCGACATGAAAAATAATACCTTTTTCACGTGTGATTTCACCAATCGCCGCAACATCTGTTAACGTGCCAAGTTCGTTGTTAACCATCATTAGGGTCACTAAAATAGTATCTTCACGAATAGCCTCTTTAACTTGGTCAACCGTAATCAGACCTGTCTTTGGCTGTGGGTCTAAATAGGTGATTTCAAAACCTTCTGTTTCTAATTCACGGCAGACGTCTAGCACGGCTTTATGTTCGATTTTACTAGTAATGATGTGTTTGCCTTTACCACTATAAAACTGTGCCACCCCTTTAATCGCTAAATTGTCTGACTCAGTAGCACCTGAAGTAAATACAATTTCACGTGGATCGGCGTTGATTAATTCTGCGATTTGCTCACGGGCAGTTTCAACCGCTTCCTCAGCTTGCCAACCAAACCCATGCGAACGCGAGGCAGGATTACCAAACACGCCATCAAAGGTCATGTATTTCATCATCTTTTGGGCGACTTGCTCATCAATTGGTGTGGTCGCGGCATAATCTAAATAGACTAATTTATTCATGCTAACAAATTCTCCCCGGAATTTTGTTGTAAGGTTTTGCTGTTATCAGCTAATGAATGATTATTACTAATATTACTAACTTTAGTGGTGCTATGCTTTACTCGTTGCGATACGGGTGCCTCTGTCATCGGGTTTACCGCAGACTGATTTTTATCCTGCATGTCTTCAACCATCAAAATTTGACGCTCAGAAATTTCACGGATAATTTGACGATTAATAAGCGTATCTAATGTCACGGTGGACAGATAATTTTCAATTTGCTCTGACAAGCCATTCCATAAATCATGGGTTAAACACATAGCGCCATCTTGGCAGTTACCTTTACCTTCGCAAGCTCTGGCATCAACCGACTCATCAACTGCTGAAATAATACTCATAATTGAGATTTCATTGATGGGTTTGGCAATATGGTAACCACCTGATGCCCCACGAGTGCTTACCACCAAACCTTTTTTACGCAGCTTTGAAAACAACTGCTCAAGATAAGAAATAGAAATCTCTTGACGTTTTGCGATATCAGACAATGACACAGCCAATTCATGTTTTTGCTCTTGCAATGCCAAATCTAGCAGCGCCGTCACTGCATAGCGTCCTCGGGTTGTCAATCGCATAATAGCCCCACTTAAGTTAAAAATTTAAATCTGTTCAAGCATCGTAAATTGTGAAAACGCGTTTTATGGTTGGTAGGACTATTATATGAAAATCCGAGTCTTTTAGTCAAGATTAATTCTTACTAAAACACTCGGATTTATTTATTTCTCAGATTTATTTGTTTAATGATAAGCGACTTTAATCAAAGCAATGCAGGCAATAGTTGTTATTTTACCGCCCAGCCAATCGCGCAAATAACGAATAATACAAAAAATGCGATTGCCGCGCGTTTCATCCATTGATTTTTACTTTTTAATTCTACAATTTGTGCTTCAAGCGCTGTTTTTTGTAGATTTGCGGCGTTGACTTGGCTATTGAGTGTCTCAACTTGTTGTTTGTAGTCAGCATCGGTTTTGATAGGCTTTTTGGTTTTTTGCTTGTCTTTATCGCCTTTGACTGCTTTTGTGATGACTTGTAATAGCTGATTGATACCAATTTGATGTAAAAAAGCCTTCACCTCTGCCATCTTTTGTGCTTCGCCGCGGATTTGTAGCTGCTCGATGGCTTTAGGCTGGTTGGTAAATAAATTCTGGGCGATTTGCCAAGTAAAGCCATTGATGGTCACATCGACCTGCTGAGAAGGCTGTAATTGGCTGTCTAGCAAAATACCATTAACCGTAAAGGTCATATAAAAAGTGACGCTTGGGACATAAGCATGAATACGGACGACGGTATTGGTAGTGGCTAAAGGATAAACAGTCTTACGAAGATCTGCATCAAAACGTAGCAACAGGGTCAGCAAGGTTTCAATAATCACTAATACCACATTGAGCGCTGTCGTGGCTATATTGCTTGGGGCATTGGTCGAAGTTTGAAAATTATCGTTCATTAAATTTCCACAAAATTAATCAAATATGGGTTTTGTAATTTGTCGATAGTGTAGCTTTAAAAGGGTGTTAATAACATTAATTATTGTAAGTCTGGTATAAAACACTGTCAGTCGCTGAGTATTAGTCAAAAAATCATTGCGAGATTGATTTTTAGCCACTTTTACTCACTATAGCTGTATATATCAATTTTTAGCGGTTTTTGTTGAAATAAAATGTTATCGTTTGGTGTGCCAACCGCTATATTTTGCAAAAACACGTTAATCAATGCTTAATTCCACAGAAATTATGCTTAAACTGCTTGTGAAGCCGTTGGAGTTTACTTATAATCGAATCATAATTACTTATGCAGCACTTGATACTTAAGGCTTTGAGCCTAATTAATTGCCAAGCGTGTGCTTTGTATATATAACGTTTATTTTCATCCCTAAAAATTTGAAGGATATTCTTATGAATAAGTCAGAATTAGTTGATAGCATTGCTAAAAAAAGTGGTCTTTCTAAAGCCCAATCAACTGAAGCATTAAATGCCTTTATCGCAACGATTGGCGAAGCGATGAAAGCCAATGATACCGTGTCACTGGTTGGCTTTGGTACGTTTAGCGTAAAAGAACGCCAAGCACGTACAGGTCGTAACCCACAGACTAAAGAAGAAATTCAAATTCCAGCAAGCAAAGTGCCAAGCTTTAAAGCAGGTAAAAGTTTAAAAGATATGGTTAACTAATTAACCCTATATCTAAAAAAGGCGTATTTTTAATTAAATACGCTTTTTTATTGCCTATTATTTCCTTGCTAAGTATAAAAACTAAACTATAAAAACCGGGCAAAAACTTAAGTAAAAAACCACTATTTTTACATAGTGGTTTTCTTATTTTATAAACTATAGTTAACCTATTTTGGCACCGTAATGATTTGACCCACTTTTAGCGAGGCCGTTGGTGACAAGTTATTTAAGCTAGCCAGTTCTTTAGGGCTGATGCCAAAGCGTCCTGCCAAAGAAATTAAGCCTTCGCCTGCTTTGACTTTATAGGTTGTTGTGGTTTTCGGGATTTTGATGTTTTGACCAATCAATAACGACTCATTACCTTTTAAGTTATTTAAAGCGGCAAGTTCGCTTTTGGAAACGCCATATTTTGCACTCAAGTTTGTCAGGCTATCACCAGATTTTACTTGGTAGCTTTGCGTATCACCACGGCTATATTTGCTTACTGGTTTTGACGCTGGCTTGTTATCATCCTCTGATTGGGTATCTTTGGCTGTTTTGGTCTCTTTTTTTGTTTCTTTTTTGCTCTCTGGTTTTGCAGAGTCCTGCTTGCTCATCGGTTCGCGGGTCGCTGTCACGCTAGCCACCGTACCCAATCCTGCTTGAGGAATAACCAGTTTTTGCCCCTGAATTAAATTTGCAGTCGGTTTTAGATAATTGGCTTTGGCCAAGTCTGCTACCGTTAAATCAAAGTTATTGGCGACGCTACCTAAGCTATCACCTGGACGTACCGTGTAGTTAATCGATTTGCCAGCTAGCGCATATTTGACCTTTTCAACTGTGACAGGCACGATGATGACTTGTCCTTTTTGCACACGATAATTGGTGTTAAAACCGTTGACATCGGCAATGTCTTTGGGCGATACGGACAGTCGATCAGCGATACCCGACAAGGTATCACCCGTCTGAACCGTATAACGACTTGATACCGGTTGCACTTCAGCTCTAGCAGGGGCAGGCTTTTGCGCTGCGGGCTGTGCCACTGGCGGCTCTGGCATTTTGTCTGGAATTAACCACAAGTTTTGGTTGGTACGCACTTGATAAGTGACTGGTAAATTATTGAATTTTGCTAACTCACTGACATTTAGATCAAACTTGTCGGCGATGCCTGTCAAGGTATCCCCCGCTTGCACGATATAGCTATTGGCTTTACGTTTTGGCGATTCTGCTACTTTGGGTTCGATAGGCTTGGCGTTGTATAAGTAAAGTGTTGAACCTGCTAGCAAGGCAGCATTTGGGTCAATTTGGTTCCATTCAGCGATATCTCGCCAATTTACACCCATGCGACTGGCGATATTTGCCAAGGTGTCGCCAGCTTTGACTTGATAGGTGCTGCGTGTGCCACTTGGACGTTTTTTGGCAGCTTGCTTGCTAACTGTGACAGCTTTGCTTTCACTGGTGGTATTGGATTTGCTCGTGGTCGCTTGCGCCGTGCTTGGGACTTTGCCATTTAAGCTCGACGCTTGGGTAATTTTGACCTCTTTTGGCAACACCACTGGCGGTTCTTCGTAACTGAGTTTTTTGGTTTCGCCTTTGGCTTCTAATATAGCTTGCTGGGTCTGGATGGCATTGAGCTTGATATTACCATCTGTAGGGTTAATCGCTTGCTCTACTTGGGGTGCGGTTTTTTCAATTTCTTTAGCAATCAAGTTACGCTCTTGATTGGATAAAGGCGGCTCTTGCACCACGGTGTTGTTGGCAGTAACAACGGCTGAAGTGGTTGGTAATGTATTGGTAGACTGCATTTCAGCGGTCACTATTTTTTGCTCAGTGGCGGTAATCGGTGGTTCTTTGATTACTGTATTGCGGCTTTGGATGCTTGGTGTACTAGGAATGGGGGCGATATAAGTCGTGGTTTGGTTTTTAACCATACTAGTTGCCATCGCCGCCAAATCGCTGCTAGAGGATGGCAAGTTAACTGTTTCTTTTTTGCTATAGGCTTGTTGGGCGGCAGTGAGCGAATCACCTTGACTTGCGGTTGTGGTTCTAGTTTGGTTGCCAAAGTTTGTCGGCGGTGTGTTATAAGTAGACGTAGTAGTTTTAGGGGTGACATAACTATTGTTTGCCAAATAACCTTGCTGACTCATATAACCATTACCGCGTAATTGGGTGATTTTACGGTCAATTGATTGATTGAGATCATTGGGAATCAAAATACGGCTTGGGCCCGACATATCTACCGTACCTGCAATCAACGCAGGATTTAGGGCGCGCAGTTCATCGTAGCTTACGCCTGTCAGGCTGCTAATTTCGTGCAAGCTCACGCCAACATTGGCAGGGACACTTCTAAAATGCTGACGGTTCGCAATTGCGGGTAAATACACATTGTAGGTACTCGGATTTTTGACAATTTGCGCCACAGCCAAAAACCGAGGAACATAGTTCATCGTTTCAGTGGGCAATTTGAGCGACCAATAATCCGTGGGTAGCCCGCGCGCGGCATTGTAATTAATCGCAGATTGGACACGGCCTGGACCGGCATTGTACGATGCCAATGCCAACTCCCAACTACCAAACTGGTTATACAAGGCGGTCAAAAAGTCATAAGCAGCACGGGTTGACTCAATCACATCACGGCGACCATCAAAGGTGCTGGTTTGATTCAACCCATAAATACGGCCTGTACTTGGAATAAACTGCCATAACCCTGCAGCAGACGCGTTACTATTGGCATTGGGGTCATAAGAGCTTTCAATGACAGGCAATAATGCCAGTTCTGTTGGAATATTGCGACGTTCAGCTTCGCGCACTGTGTAGTATAAATAGCGGCTAGCACGCGCTGTTAAGCGGTTTAGATAATCTTGGCGGCTAATAAACCAACTTTTCTGCGCTTCAATACGCGGATCGTACACATTCGAGTTCATACGAAAATTGACGCGCAGTCTATCCCACAAATTACCATAGCGCTGAACCAACAAAGCGTTATTCTCTACCATGCTCATGTCGGTGGCTTCAAGTAAGCCTTCAAGTTCATCCAAACTATCCATATCCAGTAGGGCGGCATTTTCTTGCGCGCTACGCACAGTGCTTTTGCTGTGACTGGATGATCCAATCATGGGTTTACCCGCTGGACTGGTGGTGCTGGTGGTTGGCGCACTGCTACAGGCTGCCAAAATAATAGAGGAAATAGCTAAACTTAACGGTTTGATAGTTTTTTTTGATGAATGGCTTATCGAAAGCAACATGATAATTCCTAGCTCTTTTTTGCAATTTAGATGTAGGACATATATCCATCTCATAGCGTAAAACTATGAAAGAATATAAGCTAAAATTTGACATTATAAATAAAAAAACGGCTGTGATTTCAAGCCAGTGAAATTAAATATTGGCTGAAATTATACTAGAATCCATAAAAAAAGTGGCACAAAACTTTTGTACCACCCTGTTTAACACCACTTTTAATACCACTAAATTAATGCTTTTCAATCACAAGTTGGCTAATCGCCCTAGACAATAACACCGAGTTACCGCTTTCAGCAAAGGTAATACGTGAAGTTGTTACTAAACGTGTCGTCACGTTATTTTCGACGATGACTTCTGTTGTTATCGCATCTGCTTTGGCATGGTTACCGCTAAATACCACATTGTTTAATTGTATATCATAGCCATATCGCGTTGCTTTTGACCAGTTGTTTTGCAGCAGGTTTAGATAATTGCTTTTATTTAAGGTCGTGGTTTTTCCTTTACGCGACACAGATATCAACGCATCATCTGCTACTAGGCTTGCAACGCGCGAAATGCTCTTAGCATTTGCTGCAGCCGCCATCGCAGTACCGTAATTGTCGATATCACGCTGGGTGATTTCAGCGTTTGCCAGCGTTGGGACGGTTAACGAAGTCGCCATGACTAACCCTAACCATAATTTTGACTTTACTTGCTTTCGGATTTTATCAATCGGTTGAAAATTTAACGTGATAGTCATGAGATTTTCCTTCAATTGGTAACACCCAATTGTTTGACCCTAAAAGAAATAATTTGTTACAACTAAGCATAGCATAACCATTAACTTTATTGTTACGTCATTGTTAATAATCAAGCATAAAATAGTGAATAATTCCGATAAAAATTTTTGACCTTATTATCCAAAACTATCCAAAATCGCTGGATTGCCAAATCAATCATCGTTTTTACAGCGGTGAATTATTTCAGCAAACTAGGGTTAATCATTTATTAATTTGGCTAAATCGGTTATCATTACAGGTTGTTTTTATCACCATTTTATGACTAAATCTCAATTGAAGGGTATTTCAACTATGCTACTTACCGCTATTTTAGCATTTATCCAATCTGCCCATGCGGAAGGTGCGGCGGCAGCGCCTACTGGAACGGGTGCTTCCACCATCATGCAAATGCTATTGCCATTGGCTTTTTTTGCTATTTTTTACTTCATTATTATCCGACCACAAAGCCGTCGTAACAAAGAGCATCGTCAAATGATTGATGCCATTAAAGAAGGCAATGAAGTGGTATTTGCCGGTGGCTTGATGGGGAAAATCAAAAAGCTTCAAGGTGAATATGCGGTTGTTGCATTAAATACTACCCAAGAGGTGATGGTGCAACGTGCCTCAATCATTTCGGTATTGCCTGTGGGTACCATTGATAGTCTTAAATAATTGCTGATGCAGCTCACCTGTCAGGTTGGCGACCTAGCATTCTGTTAAGTTGCCAACTGGCTATTATGATATTGTACTGCCTTGTTGATCGCGGTTAATAGACCTAGTAGAACAACTAGTTACCTAAAAAAATCAAGTTTAAGAAGTCAAGATTATGCACTACCCTGCTTGGAAATACTTTTTAATCGGCATTGTGCTGCTACTGAGCACCCTGTATGCCCTACCAAACCTTTACCCAGACAAGCCCGCCGTTCAAATCACGGGGGCTTCCGCTAGTACCACATTGACCAATGATGTGCTAAAACAAGCGGAAACCATCCTAAATGCCGCCAACATCCCAACCAAAAACAACAGTTTTGATGGTAAATCAGCCTTGTTAAAAATTGGTGATGAGTCGACTGAAACGCAGCTTAAAGCACAACAAGTGCTAAAAGAAAAGCTTGGCGACAATTACGTTGTGGCACTGAACTTGGCGCAAACCACGCCAGCATGGCTACGTAATATTGGCGGCAATCCTATTAAATTAGGGTTGGACTTGCGGGGTGGTGTACGGTTTGTACTAGAAGTCGATATGAGCAAAACCGTCTCTCAGCGTTTGGAAAACTTAACTCGTGATATTCGTACAGAGCTACGCAACCAAAAAATTGCCGTGACCAATTTACAAGCAGGGCAAAATAATCTGACGTTAAACTTTGTCGATAATGCCGCGCGTGATCAAGCCATGAATGTGTTACGTAGTCGCTTTGGGACAAATTACGAATTACAACCGCTCATCAATGCGGGGGGTCCAGCGATTAACATGACCTTGACCCAGTCGACGATTTCACAAATCTCTCAAGATGCGGTCACCCAAAACTTGACGACTTTACGAAACCGTATTAATGAGCTAGGCGTGGCTGAAGCCGTGGTGCAATCCCAAGGTGCCAACCGTATTGTGGTGGAATTACCCGGGGTACAAGATACCGCAGAAGCCAAACGGGTCATTGGTCGTACCGCCAATCTCGAATTTCGCATGGTGTCTGACCAAAACAATACTTTCCAAGCCAATCCATCTGGGGTATTGCCTGCAGGCACTGAAGCCTATTCATTTGGTGAAGTCGACAGCCCACAAAAAACCTTATTGGAACGTCAAGCTGTGGTCACCGGTCGAAACGTACAGGATGCCCAAGCAGGGATGGATCAAAATGGTCGCCCCCAAGTGAATATCACGCTGGATAACGCAGGTGGTCGTTTGATGCAAAATACCACAGCAAAATCAGTGGGCAAACAAATGGCGGTGCTGTTTATTGAAAATAAGCAGCGTGTCACCTTCCAGCCAGACCCAGTGACGGGTCAAAATAAAGAAGTAAGAACACCTTACGCAGAAAGCCATATTATCAATCAAGCGACCATTCAAGGCGTCTTTGGCTCAACTTTCCAAATCACGGGCTTAGATAGTAATGCAGAAGCCTCAGAGCTGGCTTTGTTACTTCGTGCAGGTGCGCTAGCGGCGCCCATGTATTTTGTTGAAGAACGTACTATTGGTCCATCATTGGGACAAGATAACATCCAAAAAGGTATGTTCTCTACCCAAGTCGGCTACTTACTCGTGTTCTTATTTATGATTATTTTTTATCGTTTATTTGGTTTGATTGCCAATATCGCGTTGATTTTTAACTTAATGATGATTTTAGCCATCATGTCATTGATTGGTTCTGCGCTAACCTTGCCGGGTATCGCAGGTATCGTGTTAACCATCGGGATGGCGGTGGATGCCAACGTGCTGATATTTGAACGCATCCGCGAAGAGCTTGCCAACGGCGCCAGACCTAAATCTGCGATTGTGGCGGGTTTTAACCGCGCATTTACCAGTATTTTTGATGCACAGCTGACTACCTTGATTGTCGCATTTATTTTATTTGCGATTGGTACAGGTCCGATTAAAGGTTTTGCTGTCACCTTAGCCATTGGTATTGCCAGCTCTATCTTCACCTCAGTGACCGTCACGCGTGCACTGGTACAGTTAGCTTATGGCTACCGCAAAACTGTCAAACGCCTAAGTATTGGTTAAGGAGCGAATAATGAATGATGACAAGTTAGAGGATCTAGACGGTTTAGACGGCTCAGAACCCATCAACCCCGAGCAAAAACTCTCAGAGCTCGGCGTACGTCGTAGTGATGAAATAGCATCAAATACCCAGCACCGCAAAACGCCGCGCCGTAATGGTAAAGGGGTGAATAAAAATTTGGTCAAGCAACCTGCCAACTCCTCCGATACAACAACCCAAAACGCTGGGTTAGCGGTGGCTAACGCTCCCACTGCTGAATTTTCGGCAGAGGGTTTTGGCGGTGAAAAATTCTTTGCCGGTCGGCGTATTATTGATTTTTTAAAGGTATCTAAACCTTTTGCCATATTATCCGCCATCTTAACGATTCTGGGTTTGGTCGCTATTTTAACCAAAGGTTTAAATCTAGGCTTGGACTTTACTGGCGGTGTGTCAGCCACGGTTGTTTATGAGCAACCCGTGCAACAAGCCCAAGTTCAGTCAGCCTTAACGAGCCATAAAATCAATGACAGTGTGGTGCAATATTTGGGCAGTAACAAAGAAATTCTGGTACGCCTGCCCCCGCAAAAACAAATCGAAGGGTTATCAAACTCTCTCGATACTGCGTTAGATTTACCCAATAACAATGCTACCATCAAGAACATTGACGTGGTTGGCAGTCAAGTAGGTAATGAGATTTATATCAGCTCCTTGGGGGCAACGGCACTGGCATTACTGTGTATGTTTATTTATGTGATGGTGCGTTTCCAAGCCAAATTAGCCTTAGGCGCGGTGTTGGCGTTATTTCATGATAGTATTATCACCGTGGGTATTTTCGCACTTTTCGGATGGCCGTTTGATTTGACCGTGCTTGCCGCGGTGTTATCACTGATTGGTTACTCGATTAACGATACCATCGTCGTCTTTGACCGTATCCGTGAGAATTTCCGCCGTGTCCGTGGTGCTAGCCCAACGCAAATTGTCAATTTATCGCTCACTGAAACGCTACGTCGTACTATTATGACCATTTCAACGGTGTTGCTAGTGGTGGTCGCGATGCTGCTGCTTGGCGGCGAAAGCTTACATTGGTTCTCAGTAGCATTGCTCATTGGCTTGATTTTAGGTACTTTCTCATCGGTGTATATCGCCAGTGCGATTCCACTGTGGCTCGGTATGTCGCGCAAAGACTTTATTGTCGAAGTCAAACCAGAATTTGTTGAGGACGAAGTGGTTTTTGAAGACCGCAATGCGCCTATGTATGACAACAAAGTATTAGATAATCAATAAATGATTTGAGCGGCAAAAATACCCTACTTGCTAGGGTATTTTTATGGCTAAAATTTAAACAAGAATAGTAATGATGACAAATGAATTAATGAAAAATGGGTTATGGCAACAGGCGTTTAAAGTAAGCTTTCCTGTGGCAATGGGCTATATCCCTGCAGGGATTGCCTTTGGCGTGTTGTTTGTGGCAGCAAAACTTCCTATATGGGCGGCGATTTTATCTAGTGTGGTGTTATACGCGGGTGCGGCGCAATATGCTTCTATTGCGCTGTTAGCGGGCGGGGTTGGAATCTCAACCCTCGCCAGCAATACCTTAGCGATAAATTTGCGCCACGCTTTTTATGCCATTCCTTTGTTAAAACAATTACCAACCAATCCTATCAGTCGATTTTATTGCTTGTTTGCGTTAACCGATGAAACTTTCTCCGTGTTAACCACCCTTGATGAAAATGAACGCCAAAGACTCATACTACCTGTGAGTTTGCTCAATCAGTGTTATTGGGTTATCGGTACTATATTGGGCATTTTGCTGGGTGAAGGGCTCAATGATTGGGTGCCCCATTTGGATTTTGCGTTAGTGTGCTTATTTGCTATTTTAGCCTACGAGCAGTTTAAAGCGGTCAAGGCTTACTATCCCATCTTCATCGCCATCATTGCGTTCACAGCGGCGTTTTATTTTACATCCGATTGGCTTTTACTATCAGCGATTTGCGTGAGTTTGGGACTCATTATCATCCACTTTTTTATGAGCAATAAATCTGCTCATGAGCAAGCTCTCTGACAGTTCAAACTATCTGACAGCTCAACCGCCAAAAAATTTATCCATTAATCGTTAGAATATTATGAACACACCACCTGATAACTTTTATTTAGTCGCCGCTACTTTTGCCATGGCGTTGGTGACTTTTCTCACCCGCATCACCCCGATAATTTTGCCAAAGCGATTATTGGATGCGCCCTTGTTGCTCGCGGTGAATAAAGCATTGCCATTATCCGTGATGACGCTGTTGATTTTAACTTCCTTGCATTGGCAGCAGCCCAAGCCTCTGCCCAACGCTATGAGTATGAGTCTGGGCTTATCGCCATTACTTGTGGCAGAGATATTGGCGCTTTTAGTGGTGTTGCTCAGCTATCATTGGAAAAAGCAATTACTGCTAAGTATGCTGGTGGGGATTGCTAGCCTTAATGGGTTTTTATGGGGATTGAATCTGATAGGTTTTCAATCCCCATAAAAAAAAGCCCTACTTGGGCTTTTTTTATGAAGGATAACTTATACCTCGGTTTGCACCCCGACGATATCCACAGGCGTATCAGCCACGTCTTGTATCCCAGATTTTTTCTGTTTGGCTTTATCACTGCGTTTACGCTGTAATTCATCCAAATAGTCTTCATCAATACCACCAGCGATGTATTTGCCATCAAATACCGAACAGTCAAATTTTTTGGCATCGCTGTGTTTGTCTTGTACCGCTTCAATCAAATCATCCAAATCTTGGAATATCAAACGATCCGCGCCGATGATTTTACACACTTCTTCCACACTATGACCTGAGGCAATCAGCTCATTGCGCGCTGGCATGTCAATACCATACACATTGGGATATTTGACGGGTGGCGCCGCACTGGCAAAATACACATTATTGGCGCCTGCATCACGTGCCATTTGGATAATCTCGTGGCAAGTCGTGCCACGTACAATTGAATCATCGACCAACAATACGTTTTTATTTCTAAATTCAAAAGGCACCGCGCTTAATTTTTGACGTACCGATTTTTTGCGCTGCTGTTGACCTGGCATAATAAAGGTGCGACCGATATAACGGTTTTTCATAAAGCCTTCACGGTATTTCACACCTAGATGCTGGGCAAGCTCCATCGCAGAAGTACGTGAGGTATCGGGAATAGGAATAACCACATCAATCCCGTGATCTTCGCCCCATTCTTTGATGATTTTCTGCGCCAAAGTCTCGCCCATACGCATACGGGCTTTATAAACAGAAATATTATCAATAATCGAATCTGGGCGGGCAAAATAGACGTATTCAAAAATACAAGGTCTAAACTCTTTAGCTTCGACACACTGACGACTAAAAAAGTTATTGTTTTCATCAATAAAAATCGCTTCACCGGGCTTCACATCTCGAACGATATCAAAACCCAATGCGGTTAACGCAACTGACTCAGATGCCACCATATATTCAAAGCCGCCATTTTCCGCTAATCGTTGACCAAAAATCAGCGGACGAATGCCATTGGGGTCACGAAATGCCAAAATACCATAGCCCGTAATCATAGCGACAACCGCATACGCGCCTTCGATACGTTTGTAGACGGATGTCATCGCTTCAAAAATATCATCGGGGCTTGGATGCTGGATACCGAGTTTTTGCATCTCATGCGCTAGCACATTGAGCAAGACTTCTGAATCAGAATCGGTATTAATATGGCGCATATCTTCCATAAACAGTTCTTTGGCAATCTCTTCTGCGTTGGTCAAATTACCATTATGCGCCAAGGTAATACCATACGGCGAATTGACATAAAAAGGCTGAGCTTCCGCACTGCTAGACGTACCAGCTGTTGGGTAACGTACATGCCCGATGCCTTGATTACCGACAAGACGCATCATATGACGTGTCATGAACACATCGCGCACCATGCCATTTTCTTTACGCAAAAACAGACGGCCATCTTGACATGTCACAATACCCGCGGCATCTTGCCCGCGATGCTGCAGCATAGTCAGCGCATCGTATAGCATTTGATTAACTTCACTGTGAGCGGCTATACCGACAACTCCACACATATTTTACCCCTTTGATTTTTCACGGATGGCTATGAGACCTGATGAAAATTGAATGAAACTACCTTATTTGGCGGCTTAGAAGATGTTAGCCGTCAGTTAAACTTACCAATGCTATTGGCCCATTTGCCCTATTCCTTCGAAAGCGGTTTTCCCCAGATTGGCAGCAAGCTGTTGGGTGATTTGGGTCGCAAAAGGTGCCATTGGCAGTAGCGCATTGGCAAACTTAGACTGCTGCCAAAAGTCACGTTGACCGACAAAAGGCGCCAATAAACTCAGCACCATCAACACAATGACCAAATTTTTGACCAAGCCAAACCCTGCGCCCGCCAATTTATCTAGAATGCTCAGTCTAAGCCCCTGCAAGGTTTTACTCATCACCCATAATACGATTTGCAGTCCCACGATGACAAATAAGCCAATTGCCAAGAATGCCGCAATGATACTAAGGCCGGTTGAGCCAGTCAGCGACACAAAAAACGGCGCTAAAGGTTTTGCCAAATAACTGGCTAGCAGCAGTGCCAATAGCCAACCAAACATGCCCACCAGTGAGCGCATTAAGCCATTATTAAATCCCTGCCACAACCCCATAAACAATACAAACAACACTAGCATATCTAACAAAGTCATCGGGTCAAGCTCGTATCATGGGATTTACAAAGTAGACGGCGAATGTTGGCTTAGACGATAACCGTCAAGGGCTTCAACACAGGTTTGAATGAGCTCTGGTCCTTCATAAATCAAACCACTATAGAGCTGAATCAAATCCGCACCTGCTTCAATCTTTTTAACCGCACGTTGACCATTGTCAATGCCGCCTACGCCAATAAGCGCAACTGAGCTCGGTAAGCGTTCGGCAAACTGCTCAAGGACTTGGGTACTACGGTGACTGAGTGGTCGACCTGATAGCCCGCCTGCTTCTTGACTGGTTTTGTAGTCTTCTACCCCATTACGGCTTAAGGTGGTATTGGTGGTAATCAGCCCATCAATATCAAAACGCACCAATTCTTTGGCAATATAATCAATTTGGTCTTCTTCCAAATCTGGGGCAACTTTCAGTACCAATGGCACATAATACTGATGTTGGCTAGCGAGTTGGCTGTGGCGTGATTTGATACCATCAAGCAGCGCCGTGAGCGCATCACCACTTTGCAAGTCACGCAGGTTTTTGGTATTGGGAGAGGAGATATTCACCGTAATATAAGACGCGTAAGGATACACTCGCTCTAGACAATAAATATAGTCATCTAGGGCATTTTCAACAGGCGTGCTGGCATTTTTGCCAATGTTAATACCCAAAATGCCTTGATATTTTGCACGCTTAACTTGCTCGATGAGATAATCGACGCCTTTATTATTAAATCCCATGCGATTGATAATGGCATGGGCTTCTTTGATACGAAATAGACGGGGTTTTTCGTTGCCAGGCTGTGGTTTTGGGGTAATCGTACCAATTTCGATGTAGCCAAAACCCAATGCCGCTAACGCATCGATATATTCGCCGTTTTTATCAAGCCCGGCTGCCAAACCAACCGGATTGGTAAAGGTTAACCCCATACATTCTGTCGTCAATTCTTGCTTACCGTACAAAAACCCGAGCATCCCAAATTTTTGCGATTTTTCGAGTAATGATAACGTGATTTCGTGGGCTTTTTCAGGATCGGTGTTAAATAAGAACGGACGAAGAAAGGCATACATAGTTGAATAAGCACTCACATTGCATGGGTGAATCTAATTGACTCTGCCCTTTATACAAGCAGAACTAACCTATTTAGCTTGAGAGATAGCACCCGTTGACGTGCTGTCTAGACTATCTCGTCAAAATCAGAAAAGCTATTATATCAGTGTTGACGCTAAATAAACACCTGCAATTTTCTTTGCCTTCACCGCTATATCGAACGCTAAGGCACAGCTCGACCATTTGACAAGGCAATCCAACCGCGAATAATGCGATACAGATGCCATAAGACTGTGGCGACGATTATCAAGCCGCCTAAAGCACCGACAATAAAGCTACCACCCATCGTATGATTGCTATCAACGGCGGCGCCAAAAAATAGCCCGCCAGTCGCAAAAATCACCATGACAAAACCAATCACCCAAAAAAATATACTGTACCAAAACGTTTTGATTTGCCAATCAAAGTGACTATAAAGCCACGTGTTTCTAGCCTCATCGCGCTTTAAATAATTCATCACAATCGGAATAATCCAAGTCAGTCCCGCGGTAAAATAACTAAACAGCGCCAACGCATAAGTAATGTGGTTATAACTGATTTGGCTTTGGGTCACCGGTAAGTTTTGACTAAGCTGCGTGTATTGCGGTAACGCTGATGGATAACCATTCGCCCCACTACCAAATTGTGGATTGGCTGGGTCAGGTGTGTGAGCATCTGTTGGTTTTTCTAGGTTCATTATAATTTTCCATTAATGATTATTACTTTTTTTATCGGGTCATACACTAGAATTTCAATTGATTGTTATGGACTTTAGGGTGTTACCCAAATCGGCTCTCGAATGGTAAATGGTTGGTGGTTGCTATCGGCAAACTCGATTGTCCAGCTAGCAGGCGACTGCTGCAATCTCAATGACTCAAAAGTCGGTACTGGGATGATTTTTATGCGGTTTTTTGCCGAATACAACAAATAGTTGCCATCGGGCGAAAAGTTGGCAGGTTCAGCCAATCCTTCATTATTGATAGCGATGCTTTTTTTAGTTGCCATATCTGCAAGCCTGCCTTGGCTATTATCGCTGACATAAGTGATCAAACGCCCCGTAGGACTAATCCGAGCTATGGCATTGGTTTTACCAGGCAAGTTTAAAGGCAAAAATTGTTGTTTTGCAAAATAGTATTGATAAAGTTGCGGTTGTAAAAATTTGGCTTTATCCGACGTAAATATAAAGGATTGACCATCGGGCAACCACACAGGGGCTAAATCAATCGCTGGTTGATGGGTCAGTTGTTGTTTTACATTGCCGCTGCTATCGGTCAAAAAAATCTCTGGATTGCCCATTTGGCTATTTGCTAGTAACAATTGGCGCCCATCAGGGGAGATTGCGCCACTAAAATTATGGGTGCGTCTGCCAGAAACTGCAGAAATCTCAGTGACTTGCAAAGTCGCTCTATCAAGGATAACAACTTTAGGATAACTTTTGCCTGCTTGAACCGTAAAAATCAGGCGGTCGCCTAAGCGACTGGCGGATAAGCTCATTATCGTCCCATTGACCTTATACAAAGTCTTTGGGTCGCTGCCATCGATTTGGGTTTCAATCAGCTGCGCTTGGCGATTTTCCCCAAATCCGGTTAAATAAATAAAAATTAACTTGCCTGACAGCTGGCTAGCATCCATGTGCGGCAAATTGGTTGGCGCAGTCGCTATGACTTTGGGCAATGAGGTCGAACTTTGCAAGGAGGTGCTAGATAGGGTTGTTGATGGCGAGCGCATGGTCTGACACCCTGTCATCGCCAAGCTAATTGCCATGACAATTGCCATAACAGCGGCGCACCATAAACGGGGTAATTGATAAACATGCTTCATGTTATTTGTGGCTTGGTTAAGGTAAAACATTATTGGCGTCTGGATTGAGCCAAAGTGGTCCATAAATCAAGCCATTGGGTACGCCATTTTGGGATGGGCTAATACTGATGGATTTGCCATTGGATACAATGGTAATGACATTTTTATTGGAGTAAATATAGTGTTGTCCATTGGGTGAGACACCTGGGGCTTCACTTAACCCAACGTTATTTACAGCGGTTACCGAGCGCGAACCCAGATCCATCACCGCGCCTTGATTGGCACCCGACAAATAGGACATTTTTTTACCATCATTGCTGATGCGCCCCATACTGCTCAGTCCGCCGCCCGTCAAGCGCTGCTCACTACCGGTTGCCAGATTGTATAGATAAATTTGACCTTTATTACCGCCTTTTTTGCCACCGGCTCTATCTGACGTATAGACAAATGATTGCCCATCAGGCGCCCAACTAGGATAAATAGCCCCCACAGGGTCATTGGTCAAGCGACGAGAATTGCCACCTTGCGCCAAATAAATCTGCGGTATGCCATTCTCAAAACTGCTACTAAATATCACGCGACCATCTTTACTCACGGATGCGCCATAATTCATGGCTTTAAAATTCGTCAAATTGCTGACTGCCCCGCTGACAATATTGGCAGACATGACCTGCGGATAGCCTAGCGTGTCGGGCTGAACTTGGAAAGTAAAGGTTTGATTGTCAGCAGAGGTATTTAGGGTTTTAATGGTACCGTTAAACTCATAAATCACTTTTGGGTTAAACCCATCCACATCAGAAATGACCAAACGTGACACACGGTTTTTAGGCTTGCCTGTTTCCACCACATACGCAATACGCCCAGAAAAATCGCCTTTGATGCCTGTCAATATCTCATAGATACGGTCAGCAACCTTATGCCCTGCCATACGCAAACTTTGTGAGTTATTTTTGCTGGTGACGGTTTGCAGACCCTGCATCACCTCGCCTGTCGCCACATTAATCACTTCAAAATTGATTTCAACATTGCCACGGTTGCTGCGCGTATTGCCGACCACCAAATAAGGCACGGCGTTATGCTGCCAGACAGGCAAAGTGACTTCACGACTGCTATGAGGCCGCTCTGGTAAATTACTATCTAAGGTAAATTGCCCCAAATTGGTCAAATCATTGGTGACAATCCCTGAGATACTCTCTGCGCCAGCAAATGGTACGATGGCGACTTGCAAGTTAGAGCGTGGTGCCTGCTTGACTAGAGTAAAGTCAACATTATCGGCAGCGTTCGCTAGAGGTGGCATCGCAGTGGTAGCCAAGGCAATGACTGCCGCTTTCAAAAGAGTATGGTTCATAATTAGCCTGCAATATTTATAATTATTAAAAAAGTGGTTTTAAAATAATAGCATTGTTTTGATCGCCAAAAAAGATTTGGCAAGGCTAGGCGCTACCACACTATTTAGCTTTAAAATTGCCCGTCATGGTTCTTGCGCCATTTGGCGGGGGCGGCAGTGGACTTGATTGGTTGATTGCTTGTTGTAAGCTTGCTTTAAAAGCGGCATCACTACTGCCGCGAATAGTGATATTACTAATTGTACCATCCGCAGCAATGCTAAATGACGCCGTTAATGAATTGCCATTACTATTGGTTGGTACATTCCAATTTGCATCAATCATCGCCATGACTTGGCTGACATAGCCTGCCGAACTCCCACCCGATGCACCACCACGTCTGCTAGAACCTTGACCGCCAGATGATTGTGATTGCGCTGCACCTGTAGATTGACCATCTTTACCCAAATCCAGTGATTTTATATTATTGTCACTTTGCCGCTCGCTATTGGCATTGAGATTTTTATTGTAGGCGGCATTGTTGGCGCGTATTTCGTTTTTTACCTCATCAATATTGCTTTCGGCAATTTTATAATCTTGCAGATTTCGCTGCTGGGTTTCATTGCGCTGGTTTAATTCATCAATCACGCTCTGTCTTTCAGCTGCTACTTCCCGGTCTAGCTTTTCAGCAAATAGCGCCTGCTCTTTTTCCCATTGCGCCTGCTTGGCGGCCAAATTATCTTTGACCGTTTCAATTTGATTGGTTGATGTCGAATGGGGCGTGTTCATTGGCACAGTTGATAGGGTTTGCGAATTTAAAGACGGTGTGGGCGCACCAGCCATCTCGCCAGCCGTGGCTTGGTTTTGCGCAAGCTCATTTTGTTGGTTGGCTTTGATTTGCTGTTGCATTGCCGACAACTGCTCAGGGGTAATCAACGAGGTTTCCATGGGCGCTGGCGGGGTGTTATGATAAAAGAAAAACAATAACCCAACCACCAACGCATGGGCAATGGCACTGAGCACAATCGCCCATACCGGGTAATCGGGTGTTTTGACGGGTACATAGACTGAGGTCACTTCAGCATACATCGTCTCAGTATTTCCTTATTCTAGCAAAAATGTTCAATCAAAAATTAAAAGGTCATCGTATTAGAAAGCTGCTTGATTAAAAAGCTACTTCATTAAAAAGCCACTTGATTAAAAGGCTACTTGCTGGCTGGTTTTGGCGGTGCCGTTAACAAGCCAACCTTTTGGATGCCCGCTTGCTGCAAGTTTGCCATCAATTGGATAATATCCCCATATTGGTTATTTTGATCGGCATTAATCATCACATTGACATTGGGCTTACCATCGAACTGGTATTGAGGCTGAGATTGCAAATTATTCAAAGTCGCAATTAACGCCTCTTCGCTCATTGGCTCATCGGTTTTGTCCTGGGTACTTAAATATAGCTGCCCATCAGATTTTAGCGACACAATCACCGGTAACTGCGTGCCTTGCTGTAGTGATTTGGTTTGCGCTTTTGGCAAATCAATATCCACCCCCGTCGTTAGCATGGGCGCAGTCACCATAAATATAACAAGCAGCACCAACATAACGTCAATATAAGGCACCACATTCATACCCGCATTGAGTTTTTGTGGACGGTTACGGCTGTAAGGGTTTGCTTTCATAGTGTCAAGTTGTTCAATAAAATTTATCTAACATTTATTTAGCATTTAGCGTTTAGCGTTTAGCGTTTAGCATTTATCTAGCGAGCGAGCGGTGGCATCATGGCAGGTGAATTGAGCCCCGTCGGTAAGTTGGTAGCCGTATCCACAGTTTGTCGCAGTAACATGCCTGTCATCTCATCACAGAACAGGCTACGACTTTGATAAACTTTATCGTTTTTTGCGGTAAAATGGTTGAAAGCCAGTGCCGCTGGAATCGCAGCAAACAAACCTAGCGCAGTGGCAATCAAGGCTTCGGCAATACCAGGCGCAACCGCAGCCAGTGTGGCTTGCGCAGAAGTCGATAAGCCCATAAAAGCCGTCATAATCCCCCAGACCGTGCCAAGCAGACCGATATATGGCGAGACCGAGGCAATACTGGCTAGCAACGGCAATCCTTGCTCAAGCTCGAGTTGCTGACGCCCCAAGCCAACGCGAAGTTTGCGCTCGACGCCTTCAATGACGTCGCTACGGGCTTGGGTGTTTTTGAGCAGTTTTAAAAACTCACTAAAGCCAATAAAAAAGATTTGCTCAAGTCCACTTCTATCAGGATTACCTTGAACGCCTTTGTATAGGGTTGGCAATTCAACCCCTGACCAAAAGGTTTTCTCAAAATAATTATCGGCGCGCGTGGCAATTGCCAAACGACTGCTTAAACGAAAAATAGTGACCCAACACAACAAAGAAGCAAATAATAAAATGCCCATGATAATTTTGACGAAAATACTGGCGTGCGTTACCAAACTAACGAGATCAATCGAGCCTTCCATAAAGTTATGCTTCCCCAACCATCTAAATCACTAAATATAAAATACTAAATATAAGTCACTAAATATAAATTACTAAATATTTTGATGCCAGCTTGTTAACAGCCCGCCAGCCATACCCGATTAAAACCAAAAACCAAAAACTAGTGCAATTATAAGGTCGAGCACTAGAATTTACATAAGCATATTGTAACCAATAACATCTGCTAATCGTATAAAAACTTTTGGTAGATTTTATCAAGCAGCTTGACGGTCAAAGTATTAGAAATTCCCGCAGGTGACAAGGCTGCCATCAGTTGATTTTGGCGCGGGCTTCAGCCTTATAGGTGTCGCTGTGTTCTACTCTTTTCTTACTCATGGTAAACTCTGGTTTAGGATGCAAGTTTAGTAAATATTTTTCTTCCGTTTTTTTTAAGCATACCTCAAAAATTTTAAAATATTTTTTGTATAAAGCGTTAAGCTAAAGAATAGAGCTTTGACTTTATACAGATAATTGTTTAATTTAAGGGAGGAAAACACCCTCAGAAAAATTTTAGCTAATTCAATATTATAATATAGGAGATACAAATGGCTATTTCACTTAATAAAGGCGGTAACTTATCCCTGTCAAAAACAGATCCTACCCTAACACGGTTATTAATTGGTCTAGGTTGGGATGAGCGTGCCACATCAGGGGCAGAATTTGACTTAGATGCCAGCGTATTTTTGCTTAATAATACAGGCAAAGTACGCGGCGACCATGACTTTATTTTTTATAACCAACTAAAATCTGACAACGGTGCAGTCGAACATACCGGGGACAACCGCTCAGGGGCAGGTGACGGTGATGACGAAGTGATTAAAGTCAACCTGTCACAAGTACCAGCCGATATTGAAAAAATTGCTGTCACTGTGACCATCCACGATGCCCAAGCTCGTAATCAAAACTTTGGTCAAGTATCCAATGCCTTTATCCGTGTGGTCAATGAAGAAACAGGGGCAGAGGTAGTACGGTTTGACTTAGCAGAAGACTATTCCATCGAAACTGCCATGGTATTTGGCGAAGTCTATAAACACAATGGCGAATGGAAATTTCGTGCGGTGGGTCAAGGCTATGCAGGTGGCTTAGCAGCTATGTGCCAACAATATGGCGTAAATATCGGCTAAATCGGATTTCAAGCAGCAATTTACCATTAAAATAATGATAAAAACTGATTAAATAAAGGATATGAAGATGGCGGTTAGTCTACAAAAAGGACAAAAAATTTCACTCGATAAAGAAGCAGGCACGGCACTGACTCATATCAAAATGGGTCTAGGGTGGGATGTTGCATCCACCCCAAAATCCGGTGGCTTTTTGGGCAGTCTATTCGGTGGCGGCGGTAGTAATGATAGTATCGATTTGGATGCATCTTGCATTATGTTTGACGCGAGCAAACAGCCCATCGATGCAATTTGGTTTGGTCAACTGCAGTCAAAGGACGGTAGTATCGTTCATACAGGCGATAACCGCACAGGCGCAGGGGATGGCGATGATGAAGTCATCAATGTCGATTTATCTCGTGTCCCTGCTCATGTACAATCACTGGTATTTACCGTCAATAGCTTTACGGGTCAAACGTTTGAGAAAGTTGCCAATGCGTTTTGTCGTATCGTTAATGCCGGCAATAATAGCGAAGTGGCTCGCTATAACTTATCAGCCCAAGGCAGTCATACCGCGCTGATTTTAGCAAAGATTTATCGCCACAATGGTGAATGGAAAATGCATGCCATTGGTGAAATTGCCAGTGGTCGTACCTTTCATGATTTGATGCCTGCCATTACACCACATGCCTAAATTTAAATTGTAGATAACAATACCCTATTTGCTGTCAATGGGGTATTTTTTTATTCGGATAATAAAAAAAATAATAAGGAAACACGATGCCAACTTTGGTACCTGGGGCAAATACGCCTATCCCCCACACGCCTTGCCAAGTGGTAGTAACCAGCCAAAATGCCAATCGTTTTGGGGTTGAGATGGGCTGCGTTTGGATAGCGATGGATGCGAGTCGCCGAGCAACTACCAGCCCTGCTTATCTGCATGAAAGCAAAGATTGGGCAGCGCTGACAGTCGAGAGTGAGAAAAGCCATGTTTGGACATTAGACTTAGCCAATGTGTTTTCCCAAAATCAAACCCAGCATCTGCAACTGATCGTGTATGCTTACCAAGACGCTAGTGTGATTGCCCCAGCCGTGGAAGTCAATGATCTGGGTATCAAAGTCCTGGGTATCAAAGTCGCTAGCGATATTGACTATGCGTTTCATACCCCAGAGCGCCATATCAAAGCCAGTATTGTACTGGAGATCTACCAGCGTAATGGGCAATATAAATGCCGAGCACTCGCGGAAACATCTAGTCAAAGTCTAGCCAATTTTGCCGAACGTTTACAAATCAGCCTTGACGCCCGTTACCCTAACAACATGACGACAGGCAACGTTTTGCACGCCATACCAGACAACAGACGTCCTCGCCCTCAGCCAGGTGACACTTGGACTGGGACGGCTTTTGCAATTGATCCCTATCATTTACTCACTTGTGAGCATGTGGTGGACGGGGCAACGCAAATCGCACTGCGTCAACAAGGATATCCCGATATGGAATGCCAAGTGGTTCTGGCAGATGAAGGTAGTGATACAGCGTTACTTAAAGTCAATCAGCCTTTACCAAGTTATCTGCCCGTGCGAGAACGTGGCTATGATTTGCTGGGTGAGCAGATTACCACGCTTGGTTTTCCGCTAACAGGTCTTGGTAGCCAATTACAAGTCACCCAAGGCAATATCGCAGGGCTACAAGGCATTGGCAATGATATTCGTTTTATGCAGTTTACTGCGCCAATTCAGCCTGGCTCAAGTGGCAGTCCGCTCCTGCTTCCCACAGGCGAAGTGGTCGGTATGGTTACCCACACCATTGCCAATACCCAAAACATGAATTATGCCGTCAAATATCAATTATTATCCGCGCTTTTGACCAGCTGCGGTCTTAATGTGAGCGAGCTTACTCACAATATTAGCCAAACACCCCTATCCACGCCTCAGATTACCAAACAGAGTAAATCTGCTTTGTGGTTAGTTGGCTGTGGTGCGTGACAGCTTTTTATCAGACTGAACTTATCGAAGTCAGCAGAGAAGATATACAATCAAAAAAGTTAACACTTTAGACTCACAACGATTAAAAAATCACTCAATCAAGCGCTAATACTGCAGCAGATGGCTAAATGCGTCTAGATTTTTGGTGGCTATTCACGGGTCGGCAATAAAATGCTGTGTTTGGGCATAAGATTGCGCTTCTGATTTAATTAGCGCCAACCATTCATTGGCAATGACGGGATGCGACTGAAAATATGCCATCATCCAATTGGCTAACGGCTTAGGCACAGGCACAAATTGGGTGGAAGGCAAAATGGATTGGACGCCATTGCCATTGGTGTCATCGCTGTCATACACAAGCTCAACCTGTGGATTTTTTTGAATAATTTCCACCCCGGTAATCTGCCAATTGGTAAAAGCATTATCAATCGCATAGGGCAACGATTCTGCTTGAGATAATTTTGATTGTAGATAGATGGGCTCAAATGTTTTGATGGTATTCACCCAATGCAAGCGTAATGCAATGTCAGGGTGTTGATAAAACACCACCAATTTGCCAGCAAACTTTATTTGCCAAGGATTAACAACTTGGTGGAGATGAATGCCAAGCATTTGCGCAAATTGCTCTCGCGTCAGCAATCGATCAAAGCTTGCTAGCAATTGACCATTTAACGGATGTTGCAGTTTGAGCAGGTCGGATAAATACTCATAATGGTAAATAAATTTCATAGGCAAGTGCTGTGAGATAACCCCGTCCGTCACTTGACATCGATGCACTTTCCACTGCGGCATGGTATCGGTGATAAGTGCAAGCAAGTCTATGATGGTATTGTTTTTAGTTTTAGTTTGATTATCGAGCGTTGAATCGATAATTGGCGTATTAGCATCCGTTTGAGTGACTAGCAAGCGATTTCCTTTTAACTGGTTGGTTTATCACAATTGCTTCATTATAAAACTTTTTTCATTTATTTGAGCCAAAAAAAATCATTACATGGTGAAATGTAATGATTACTCAAAAAAACTGTGGTAGTTAAAAGTTACAGTTAATAATAAGCAGCGTTTAGCAATAAGGCGACCGCTAAAAAGAACCAAATCATAAAGACGGTACTAAGCCATTTACGATGATATCGCCAAGATTCATTATCGATTTTGTTATCGGTTGTCAAATCATCCGCCAAATCCTCTATGGCGGGTTTTCTTGGTAACTTTGCAGACTTGTTAAAAATATCTTTAAATCGTAAGTCTCTGGTTAATTGATTGTCCTCATCTTTTATGGTAAAAAAATTAGATGAGTAATCTGCCAAATAAGTTTGAGAACTAAGCGAATGCGGTAATACCGATTTGACGGTCGCTTGGCGATAATCATGCTCAAGCACGTTAGCAAAAACTAACTGAGACGCCAAACTTTGAGATGCTAAGCCACTCCTTATATTGTCATATGTTTTGTTAATCTTCATGTTAAATACCCCTTCTTGATAAGTAACATTATAGGGATATCGCGGCGTTATTTAATCATAGGTTTGATTGTGGTTTTGTTATACTTAGCTAACTTGTATTAGCAAATGTGCAGATTTGAAACCGTTTGTAAACCACTAATAATTAAACTCATTGACAGTTAATTTATATTTTGGTCAGGATTAAACCATTCATTTAGCTCTCGCTTAAACAAATTATCTTCTATCGATAAATATTTGTTGTTCAGAGGCTTTGACAAAGTCTTCA
>ERZ1023261.125-NODE-125-length-36058-cov-13.049801_pt1 | contig 36058 bp, 34 predicted proteins | sample MGYA00521234_ERZ1023261 | MGnify/ENA primary metagenome ERZ1023261 (study PRJEB32759, sample SAMN07749871) | skin metagenome | biome: transportation; feature: city; material: polyester macromolecule | host: Homo sapiens | place: Hong Kong:TC line | collected...
CTTCCTGCAGTCGGACCTGTTCAACGCCAACCAGCGTCCCGCCGTGGACGTGGGCGTGTCCGTGTCCCGCGTGGGCGGTGCGGCGCAGATCAAGGCGATGAAGAAGGTCTCCGGAACGCTGAAGCTGGACCTGGCCCAGTACCGGTCCATGCAGGCCTTCGCGATGTTCGCCTCGGACCTGGATGAGGCCTCCCGCCGCCAGCTGACCCGCGGCGCCCGCCTGACGGAGCTGCTGCGCCAGCCGCAGTACACCCCGTACAACGTCGAGGACCAGGTCGCCGCCATCTGGGCTGGCACCAACGGCCACCTGGATGACCTGGAGGTCTCCGACGTCCTGGAGTTCGAGCAGCGGTTCCTGGAGCACCTGCGTCGGAACACCTCCGTGCTCACCGACATCGCCTCCAGCGGCAAGCTCGAGGACGCCACGGTGGAGGCGCTGAAGTCCGCGGTGGTCGAGGTCAAGCGCGACTTCGCAGCCGAGGGCCCCCACGGGGGCGGGATCCAGCCCGGCCACGAGGAGCACGCCCCGGTGGAGCGCTCCGAGGTGGACCAGGAAGAGATCGTCAAGCGATGAGACCTGACGCGGAGCGGGCCGCTGGACGGCCCGCCCCGCCTCGGGGCTGAAAGGAAGCTCTATGGGAGCCCAGATCAGGGTCTACCGCCAGAAGATCTCCTCGACGTCGTCGATGAAGAAGATCTTCAAGGCGATGGAGATGATCGCGACTTCGCGGATCAACCGCGCCCGCACCCGCTCGGACAAGGCCGGCCCCTACGCCGACGCCCTGACCCGCGCGGTCGCCGCGGTGGCCTCGCAGACCTCGATCAGCCACCCGCTGATCAACGACGACAAGCCCTCGCGCCGCTCGGCCGTGGTCATCATGACCAGCGACCGCGGCCTGGCCGGGTCCTACTCCGTCAACGTGCTGAAGAAGGCGGAGGGCCTGATCGAGCGGCTGCGTCGGGATGGGCGCGAGGTGGAGCTGTACCTCGTGGGTCGCAAGGCCAAGCAGTACTTCGACTTCCGCGAGCGGCCCTACGAGAAGGTGTGGTCGGGCAACACCGACAACCCGGACGTGGAGACCGCCGTGCAGATCCGCGACGCGCTCCTGGAGCGCTTCGACGCCGACTCGGCCGAGGGCGGGGTGGACGACCTGCACATCGTCTACACCGAGTTCGAGTCCATGGTCTCCCAGCAGGCCCGCATCCTGCGGCTGCTTCCGCTGAAGGTCGTCGACGCCCAGGAGCTGGGCGAGGAGATCCTGCCCGGCGCCGACGCCGCCGACGCGGACTTCTCCCAGACCCCCAGCTTCGACTTCGAGCCCAGCGCCCAGGAGGTCCTGGACGCCCTGTTGCCCCGCTACATCGCCACCCGGATCTTCTCCTGCCTCCTGGAGGCCGCCGCCTCCGAGCTGGCCTCGCGCCAGCGGGCCATGAAGTCCGCCGGGGACAACGCCGACGAGCTGGTCAAGAAGTACACGCGCCTGATGAACAACGCCCGCCAGGCGGAGATCACCCAGGAGCTGTCCGAGATCGTCGCCGGCGCGGATTCCCTCGCGTCCTAACCACCGTTTTTTCGTCCCAGCACGTTCCAAGAGGTAAGTGATCACATGACTGCCACCATCACCGAGTCGGTCAGCGGATCGACCCAGGGCGGCGTCGGTCGCGTCGCCCGAGTCATCGGGCCCGTCGTCGACGTCGAGTTCCCCGCCAACCAGATCCCGGACATCTACAACGCCCTGACCGCCGAGCTGACCATCGGCGGGAAGACCCGCACGGTGACCTTCGAGGTCGCCTTGCACCTGGGCGACAACCTCGTCCGGGCCATCTCCCTGCAGCAGACCGACGGCCTGGTCCGCGGCACCCCGGTCCAGGACACCGGGGCCGCGATCTCCGTGCCCGTGGGCGATGCGGTCAAGGGCCACATCTTCAACGTCCTGGGCGACGCCCTGGATGTGGACAACGACGAGATCAAGGCCGAGGACCACTGGCCGATCCACCGCAAGGCCCCCAACTTCGCCCAGCTCGAGGGCTCCACCCAGATGCTGGAGACCGGCATCAAGGTCCTGGACCTGCTGACCCCGTACATCTCCGGCGGCAAGATCGGCCTGTTCGGCGGCGCGGGCGTGGGCAAGACCGTGCTCATCCAGGAGATGATCACCCGCGTGGCCCGCAACTTCGGCGGCACCTCGGTGTTCGCCGGCGTCGGGGAGCGCACCCGCGAGGGCAACGACCTCTGGGTCGAGATGGCCGAGGCGGGGGTGCTCAAGGACACCGCCCTGGTGTTCGGCCAGATGGACGAGCCCCCGGGAACCCGTCTGCGCGTGGCCCTGACCGGTCTGACCATGGCGGAGTACTTCCGCGATGTGCAGAACCAGGACGTGCTGCTGTTCATCGACAACATCTTCCGGTTCACCCAGGCCGGCTCCGAGGTCTCCACCCTGCTGGGCCGGATGCCCTCCGCGGTGGGCTACCAGCCGAACCTGGCCGATGAGATGGGTCTGCTGCAGGAGCGCATCACCTCCACCCGCGGGCACTCCATCACCTCGATGCAGGCGATCTACGTGCCGGCGGATGACTACACCGACCCGGCCCCGGCCACGACCTTCGCGCACCTGGACGCCACCACCGAGCTGTCCCGTGACATCGCCTCGCGCGGTCTGTACCCGGCCGTGGATCCGCTGTCCTCGACCTCGCGCATCCTGGACCCGCAGTACATCGGCCAGGAGCACTACGACACCGCGGTGCGCGTGAAGTCGATCCTGCAGGAGAACAAGGACCTGCAGGACATCATCGCGATCCTCGGCGTGGACGAGCTATCCGAGGAGCAGAAGGTCACGGTCTCCCGGGCCCGGCGCATCGAGCAGTTCCTGTCCCAGAACACCTACACCGCCAAGCAGTTCACCGGCGTGGAGGGCTCGACCGTGTCCATCAAGGACACCATCGAGGGTTTCACCGCGATCTGCGACGGCGACCTGGACCACGTGCCGGAGCAGGCCTTCTACAACGTCGGCGGCCTGGACGACGTCGAGAAGAAGTGGGCCGAGCTCAAGGCCGAGGGCGGGAGCAAGTAGCCATGGCAGTGCTCAACGTCGAGGTCGTCACCCGCGAGACCGTCGTGTGGCGCGGGGAGGCGAAGTACGTGCGGGCCCGCACCGCCGAGGGCCAGCTGGGCATCCTGCCCGGGCACGTGGCCACGATGGCGCTGCTGGCCGAGGACGGCGAGCTGGTCATCGACCCGGTCGACGGGCAGCGGCACACCTCCCGGCTGCAGGAGGGCTTCCTGACGGTCGCGCAGAACCGCGTGGTCATCGCCGCGAAGTCCTCCTCCGACGCCGAGAAGGAGCGCTCCGCGGCCTGAGCCCGGGCCACCGCCCCGGTTCCGACCCTGTTCAGAGGGCCAGGCGCCACCCCCGGAAGGGGAGTGGCGCCGGGCCCTCATGCGTGCCGCGGGGAGGGGTGAAGCGCTTCGAGGATGGGCCGGCCGGGACAGCGCGGACGAGGTCGGGCGGCCGGTGTGGTGCGCGGACGGGCCGGGTCAGAACAGCCGGGATTCGGCGTCGTCCACCCCGCGCAGGGCGTCGTAGTCCAGGGTCACGCAGCCGATGCCGCGGTCCTCGGCCAGGGTGCGTGCTTGCGGTTTGATCAGCTGGGCGGCGTAGATCCCGCGCACCGGGGCCAGCAGGGGATCGCGGTTGAGCAGCTCGAGGTAGCGGCTCAGCTGCTCGACGCCGTCGATGTCCCCGCGCCGCTTGAGCTCCACGGCCACGGTGTGCCCGGCGCCGTCCCGGGCGAGGATGTCCACGGGCCCGATCGCCGTGGGGTACTCCCGGCGGATCAGCGCGTAGCCGGGGCCCAAGACGTCGATCTGCTCGGCCAGCAGCCGCTGCAGGTCCGCCTCCACGCCGTCTTTGACCAGTCCCGGGTCCACCCCGAGCTCGTGGGAGGACTCGTGCTCCTTGGCGTAGATCCGGATGATGAGGCGATCATCGGACTTGGCGGCCTGGACCGTCCAGACCTCCGCGGCATCGTCGTCGAACTCGTGCTCGTCCGCGTGCTGCACGTGCACCGCGGCCGGCGGGGACATCCAGTTCAGGGGTTTGTAGGAGCCGCCGTCGGAGTGGATGAGCACCGAGCCGTCGGCCTTGACCATGATCAGGCGCCGGGCCAGCGGCAGGTGGGCCCTGAGCCGGCCGATGTAGTCCACGGAGCATTCAGCAATGACGAGTCGCACGGTCTCCCACTGTACAAGCGCGCGGGGCTTCGGGGATGTGCCACCATGGAGGCCATGTCCCGCTCGCGTTCCTCCCGCCCCCGTCGCCAGCTGGGCCACGGCAAGGCCGGACCCAGCAAGTGGCAGCGCAGCGCCCCGGGCGGCGGGGACATCGCCCGGGTCCTGGAGCCGGCCCCGCGGGTGGAGCGGGATCGGTTCGGCTCCTGGGCGGTGCGCTTCATCCCGGCGGTCAATGCGCGCAAGACCTACACCTGCCCGGGCTGCACCCGGCCCATCGCGCCGGGCACGGCGCACTGCGTGGTGTGGCGCACGGACCACCTTTTCGGCGACGAGCGGGGCATCGAGGAGCGCCGGCACTGGCACCTGCGCTGCTGGGAGACCCGCTGAGGCGGTCGTCGGCGGCTACCGGGCGTCCTGGCGCGGGACGAAGACCTCCCGGACCAGCAGCAGGCCCGAGACGGCCACGGGGATCGCGATGATCGCCCCGAGCACTCCCCACAGGGCCCCGCCCCCGGCGACGGCGATCACCGCGACCGCCGCGGGCACGGCCACGGCCCGCTTCATGATGCGCGGGGAGATGAAGTACGCCTCCACCTGCAGGTAGGCGAAGTAGCAGATGGCGTAGACCAGGGCCGTCTGCCAGCCCTGCATCAGCGCGATGACGCTCATCAGGATCCCGGCGCTCACCCCGCCGACCAGGGGCACGAAGGCCAGCAGCAGGACCACGAAGGCGTTGAGCATCGGGAAGGGCAGGCCCAGGATCAGCATGAGCACCAGGGCGAAGCTCGCGTTGAGGATCGCCACGCAGGCCTGCCCCAGCACGTAGTTGCCCACCGAGATGGTGATCCGCTCGGTCAGGTCGCCCACCCGCTCGCGTTTGGAGGCCGGGGCCAGGCGCACGAACCACGCCTTGATCACCGGCAGGGAGGCGAGGAAGTACAGGGCCAGGAAGAGCACGACCAGCGTCCCGGTGATCACCTGGGCGATCGTGGAGCCGGCGTTGACCAGGCTGTTGAGGAACCCGCCGATGATGTTGCGGTCGTTGAGCACGGAGTCCACGATGTGCTCCGCCTCGGCCTCCACGCGCCCGCGCACCCCCCACTGCCGGTCCACGGTGGTCACGAAGTCCGAGTCCAGGAAGCGCTGGAAGCTCTGCGGGAAGGACTGGACGAAGGAGACCGCCTGCCCGGCGATCGCGGGGATGATGACGGTGGCCAGCAGGGCCACCAGCCCCGCCAGCACGACGAGGACCCCGGCGACCCCGACGCCGCGGGGCAGGCCCCGCTTCTCCAGGGCCCGCACGGCCGGATCCAGGCCCAGGGCGATGAACATGGCCCCGGTGATCCAGCCGCCTAACGCCCCGACGTTGACCGCGACGTACCAGCACAGCAGGGCGATCCCGACGCCCACGGTGGCCATGAATCCGGCGTACACGGGGCGGGCGAACAGGCCGGGCTCGGAAGGCTCCGGGGTCGATCCCGCGGTGGCCCAGGGAGCGGCGCCCGGGTCGGCCGCGGGCCGGTCGCGGGCCGCGGCGGCACCCAGGACCCCCTCGTCCAGGTGGGTTGCGGCGTCGGTGCGGACCTGGGCTTCCGGTCGGGGATCCTCCGGGATGTCGAAGCGCGGGCGGGGCTTGGCCCCGGGGATGGCGGGGAACTCGGCGTGCCCGGGCTCCTGGAAGCGGTGGGCCAGGCGGAGCCGGTCCAGGATGCGGCGCAGGCGCGGGGACTCGGGACGCGGGGTACCGGGCACGGATCGTCTCCTCTTCGGACGGCACGGCGGTGATCCTTCGAGACTACCCGCGCCGACCCCGGCCGATTGCGCGATCCGAGAACGGGCGGGGCCGGGAGAGGAGCGGCCCGACGCCGGTGTGGGCATACTGGAGGCGGCAACGCCGATCACCGGATCCCGATCGGGGCGCGCCGTGGCCGTTCGAGCGCGGTGCCCCGCGGGACACCCCCGCTGCAGAGAGGACACCTCGATGACCACCATCCCCGAGCCGCACCCCGCGGCCTCCGGCCCCGGGACACCGGCCCCTGCCGAGGAACCGCAGATCCCGGCCTCGGCCCGCCGCGCCCCGGACCTGGCCCAGCGGACCCAGGGCGGCGCCACCGCCCCCGAGCAGGGGCAGGGCCAGCCGAGCTACCGCGCGGAGATCACCACGGGCGAGCAGTTCCAGCAGTACGCCCAGCTGTCCGGGCAGGGCCCCGTGATCTTCGCCCTGTACCGCGGCTCGGACGCCGCGGCGGTGCGCAACGTGGAGCAGCTGGAGCAGCTCATCGATTCCGCGCAGGGACGGCTGCTGCTGGCCGCCGCGGACATCGAGCAGTCCCCGGAGATCGCCCAGGCGCTGCAGGCGGCCACCTCCCTGACCGCGATCGCGATGCTCGGCGGACGCCCGGCGCCGCTGTTCGACCAGCCCGTCTCCCCGGAGCAGATGCAGTCCGTGCTGGGCCAGGTCCTGCAGCTGGCCCAGCAGGCGCAGCTGACCGGCTCCTTCGAACCGGTGGGCACCAAGGGCGCCCCGGCCGAGAAGCCGCTGCCGCCGCTGCACCAGAAGGCCCAGGATGCCCTGGCCGAGCAGGACTACGACGGAGCCCGGGCCGCCTACGAGCAGGCGCTGAGCGAGCAGCCGGGGGATCGGGAGGCCAAGCTCGGCCTGGCCCGGGTGGGGCTGCTGGCCCGTGTGGCCGTCGCCGATGCCCAGGCCGTGCGTCAGCGGGCCGCCGAAGCTCCGCAGGAGGTGGACGCGCAGCTGGCCGTGGCGGACCTGGACGTGGCCGGCGGGCACGTCGAGGATGCCTTCGCCCGGCTGCTGAAGCTGTTCACCGCCGCGTCCCCCGAGGAGAAGTCCCGCGTGCGCGAGCGGATGCTGGAGCTGTTCGACGTCGTCGGAGCGGAGGACCCGCGCGTGGTCTCCGCCCGGGCCGCCCTGATGCGGGCGCTGTTCTAGAGGAGGTCCCGACCGATGAACCCCGAGCCCCCATTCCCGGACCCGAGGTTCCAGGGCCCGCCGCCGGCATCCCCGACCCCGCCGCTGCGGCGTCGGCCCCGGCCCTGTCCCTGCGGGGCCTGCGCAAGGTCTACGACGGCGTCGAGGTGGTGCACGGCGTGGATCTGCAGATCCCGGCCGGATCCATGTACGGCCTCGTCGGACGCAACGGCGCCGGGAAGACCACGACCCTGTCCATGGCCACCGGCCTGCTACGCCCGGACGGCGGCACCGCCCTGGTGCGCGGCACCGACGTGTGGGCCGAGCCCCTGCGGGCCAAGGCCACCCTGGGGGTGCTGCCCGACGGGGTGCACCTGTTCGACCGGCTCAGCGGTCGCCAGCTGATCTCCTACTCGGGGCTGCTGCACGGCCTGGACCGGGACCTGGTGGCCGAGCGGGCCCAGGAGCTGCTGGTGGCCCTGGACCTGCACGACGCCGCCGATCGCACCGTCGCGGACTACTCCGCGGGGATGCGCAAGAAGGTCGCGCTGGCCTCGGCGCTGGTGCACGCCCCCTCGGTGCTGGTCCTGGATGAGCCCTTCGAGGCCGTGGACCCGGTCTCGGCGGCCAACATCCGGGACATCCTCACCGGCTTCGTCCGGCGCGGCGGCACCGTGGTGATCTCCAGCCACGTGATGGACCTGGTGCAGCGACTATGCGACCACGTCGCGATCATGGGCGAGGGGCGGATCCTGGCGGCCGGAACCGTGGATCAGGTGCGCGGGGAGCGCTCCCTGGAGGAGACCTTCGTGGAGCTGGTCGGCGGGCGCGCGCAGACGGAGGGGATCTCATGGTTGGGCGGCTCCTGAGCCTGAAGGGGGCCCTGTTCCGCGCCTCCTTCCGCCGCAGCGGCTGGGTCGTGGCCGGAACCGTGGTCTCCCTCGTGATCGCCGGGTGCGCGGTGCTCGCCGCGGCCGCGGGGTTCCTGGCCCTGCGGGAGGCGGGTCCGCTGGTCGCCGCGCAGATCGCCGCGTGCCTGGGTGCCCTGCTGGGCCTGGTCTGGGTCCTGGTGCCGGTGGTGGTGGCCAGCGAGGACCAGACCCTGGACCCCGAGTTGCTCAGCCCCTATCCGCTGCGGCTGCGCGACATCGTGCTGGCGCAGGTGGCCTCGAGCCTCGTGGGGGTGCTGGGTCCGCTGAGCCTGCTGGGCATGCTCACCCCGGTGCTGTCCGCCCACGGGCCCGGGCAGGCGCTGCTGTCCCTGGTGGCCGGGGTCCTCGGCTTCGTCTGCTTCGTGGTGTGGGCGCGCATCGCGGCGGCCTGCGGGCGCCGACTGCGCCGGCGTCGGGGGCTGACCACGGTGCTGTCCGCCCTGGGCTACGTGCTGCTGATGTTCTCCGGTCTGCTGTTCGGTCTGCTGAGCCTGATCCTGCTGCGGCCGAGTGCCCGGCAGGCCGCGGCCGGCATCGCCGGCTGGATCCCCTGGTCCGCGGGGTACCTCGCCGTCGCCGACGCCGCGGGCACCCCGACGCTGCTCCCGGTGCGCCTGGGCCTGCCGGTGCTGGGCATCGGGATCGGCCTGTGGCTGCTGAGCGCGCTGCTGCGCGGGGAGCTGCTCACCGTGAGTGCGGGCTCGTCGGGTCGTGCGCAGCGGGGGCGCACCCGCCGGGCGGACGACGCCGCGCCGGGCACGGGCCTGGCCCTTGCCCGCGGCCCGGTGAGCGCGGTGGCCGTGCGCACGGGCCTGGATCTGCTGCGCGATCCCCGCATGTCCTTCAGCCTCCTGGGGGTGCTGGGCATCGCGGTGCTGTTCACCGGGCTGTCCGCGCTGCAGGACGGCGCCCAGGCCCTGATGGCCGGACCCTTCGCTGGGCTCACGGCCTGCACGATCGCCTGCTATCTGACCGCCTACGACAACTCCGCGTTCAGTCTGCACCTGCTCGCCCCGCTGACCGGGCGCCAGGATCGCTGGGGCCGGGCCCTGGGGGTTCTCGGGGTGTACCTGCCGGCGACGCTGGTGGTCTCCGCGGCGTGCACCGTGCTGGCGGGCTTCCCCGAGCAGGTGCCGGCCAACCTCGGGGTCAGCCTCGGGTTCTGCCTGATCGGCACCGGCGTCGGGGCGGTGGCCTCGGCGCTGTGGGCCGCTCCGGTGCCGCCGCCGGGGGCTTCCCCGTTCAAGCGGGCCGGCGGCGGGGCCGGCTCCGGGGCCAAGATGGGGATGCTCCTGGCGGCCCTGGTCTGCCTCGCGCTGAACCTGCCCGCGATCATCCTGTACCTGGTCAGCCTGGTCCCGGGGCTGGGATGGCTGGGCTGGGTGGCCCTGGCGGTCGGGATCGGACTGGGCCTGGCGGTGCTCGGCCTGGGGGTGCGCCTGGGGGCGCGCCGCTACGACGCCCGGGCCCCGGAGCTGCTGGCGCAGGTCTCCGTGTTCCGCTGACCGGGCGGCTGCCGTCGAGCGAGGCGGGGCGCGTAGAATGCTGGGCATGATCAGCACCAGCACCCTGCGCACCGCCCCGGAGATCCTGGACACCGCCGAGCCCCTGGAGGGCACCCGCACCGGCGGGGCCGCGACCATCGAGCGGGAGGAGCAGCGCCAGCTCATCGAGCCCGGGGACCACGAGCGCTTCGCCCACTACGTGCGCAAGGAGAAGATCATGGAGTCGGCGATGACCGGCGAACCCGTGATCGCCCTGTGCGGTAAGGTGTGGACGCCGGGCCGGGACCCGCAGCGCTTCCCCGTGTGCCCGCTGTGCAAGGAGATCTACGAGTCCATGCGCGGCGGCAAGGATGATGACGGCGGCCAGGACTGACCCGCACTCTTTGACCTTCCTTCCGCGCACCGACCGACCGAGGCCCGACCAGGAGTGATGACCCCGCAGTGACCGACGATCCGGAGCAGCCGTCCCTGTTCGCCGCCGGAGCGGACCTGCCGCCGGCCTACCCGGACCGGGCCGCGTGGGGCACCGCCCCCAAGCTGCGCGCCTGGCAGCAGGAGGCCCTGGAGAAGTACTTCGCCGAGCAGCCCCGGGACTTCATGGCCGTGGCCACCCCGGGGGCCGGCAAGACCACCTTCGCCCTGCGGGTGGCCAAGGAGCTGATGGACCGGGGCACCGTGTCCCGGCTGACCGTCGTCGCCCCCACGGATCACCTGAAGTCCCAGTGGGCCGACGCCGCCGCGCGCGTGGGCATCGCGATCGACCCGAACTTCAAGAACGCCGACGGGCACCACGCCCGCGGCTTCTCCGGGGTGGCCCTGACCTACGCGCAGGTGGCCAACAAGCCCCTGCTGCACCGGGCCCGCACCGAGAACGCCCGCACCCTGGTGATCCTCGACGAGATCCACCACGCCGGGGACGCCCTGTCCTGGGGGGACGGGCTGCGCGAGGCCTTCGAGCCCGCGCAGCGGCGCCTGGCCCTGACCGGCACCCCCTTCCGCTCGGACTCCTCCCAGATCCCCTTCGTGCGCTACGAGCAGGACCAGGAGGGGCTGCTGCGCTCGCAGGCGGACTTCTCCTACGGGTACGGGCCCGCCCTGAAGGACCACGTGGTGCGCCCCGTGATCTTCATGGCCTACTCCGGGCAGATGCGCTGGCGCACCGCCGAGGGCGAGGAGATGGCCGCCGAGCTGGGGGAGGGGTTCACCAAGGACATCACCGCCCAGGCCTGGCGCACCGCCCTGGACCCGCGGGGCCAGTGGATCCCGGCGGTCCTGCAGGCCGCGGACCAGCGGCTCTCGGAGGTGCGCCGCACCGTGCCCGATGCCGGCGGGCTGGTGATCGCCTCCAACCACGAGGACGCCCGCGCCTACGCCGCGCGGCTGGAGAGGATCACCGGGCAGAAGCCGGCCCTGATCCTCTCCGATGACAAGACCGCCTCCGAGCGGATCGACCGCTTCTCCGCCTCCGAGCAGGAGCGCTGGATGGTCGCGGTGCGCATGGTCTCCGAGGGGGTGGACGTCCCGCGCCTGGCCGTGGGCGTGTACGCGACCTCCACCTCGACCCCGCTGTTCTTCGCCCAGGCCATCGGGCGCTTCGTGCGGGCCCGGCGTCGCGGGGAGACGGCCTCGGTGTTCCTGCCCTCGGTGCCGCTGCTGATGGCCCTGGCCCAGGAGATGGAGGCCGAGCGGGACCACGCCCTGGACCTGGGCACCCGGCCCGACGAGGAGGCGATCATCGCCGCCGACGAGGGTCTGGACGATGAGGCCCTGGAGGAGGCCAACCGCGAGGAGAAGGCCAGCTCGGCTCTGGCCGCGGGCAGGTTCGAGGCGATCGGCTCCCAGGCGGCCTTCCACGGGGTGCTCTACGACGGGCAGGACTACCAGGGCTTCGAGATCGGCGCGGAGGACCAGGACTTCCTGGGGATCCCGGGGCTGCTGGACGCCGAGCAGGTGGGCACGCTGCTGCAGGAGCGCCAGCGCGGCTCCCGGGCGGGGGCACCGGCTCAGCCGCCGCGGCAGTCCCCGGCGGTGCCGGATCACCGGCGGCTCAAGGAGCTGCGGAACAAGCTGGCGAAGAACGTCTCCGCCTGGGCCGCGCGCACCGGGCAGCCGCACGGCTCGGTGCACAACGCGCTGCGCCGGGAGTGCGGCGGCCCGCCGGTGGCCCAGGCCACCGCCGAGCAGATCCAGGCCCGGATCGACAAGCTGCAGAACTGGTTCGTGGGGCGCCGGTAGGCCCCGGCCCGCAGCCCCGGCGGCGCTCGAGACGGGTGGGAGCCGATGGATCCGGCGCCCGTCGGCGGCGGATCAAGCGGCCGCGGCGCGGGCGTTGATCCGGGCGACCTGCGCGGCGGGATCGGCGAGGGAGACGATGATCCGCTGGATCGGCTCGTCGGTCAGCTCGATGACCACGGCGTCTTCGTAGCCGCGCACGTTCAGGAAGTGCCGCTGGCCGTCGCGGTGGAAGGTGCCGCTGAGCTTGCCGCCTACGCGCAGCCCGGGCCCGCGCCACCCCTTCGGCTCATCGCGCATCCCGGGGTCGTGGGTGGCCCCGCGCACGTGGGCCCAGGGCACGGCCACCCGCCGGGTGAAGGACCAGAGTTTGTCCAGGCCCCGCGGGGTGATGATCAGCTCGCGTTCGGTCAGCTCGATGGCGTTGCTCATGCTCGGTCGCCTTCCTCTCGGTGCGGTGGGGTGCGGCGGGCGCGGATCAGCAGGCGCTCGCCGAGGCGGCGGGGATCGTCGTCGAAGCACAGTCCGACGGCGCGTTCGGTCAGGGCGCGCAGGCCGTCGTGGTGCGGAGCCAGCTCCAACAGGGCCACCAGGACGAGATCCTGGGCGTCGTGGGTGACCTCACCCGCCCGGGCTCGGTCGCAGACCTGCTCGAGCGCGGCGCGCATCAGTCCGTGCTTCGAGCCGTGGATCTTGTAGAAGCTCGCTCGGCTGAGTCCGAGGACCGAGGTCAGCCGGTCCACGGAGACGGCGTCGAATCCCTCGTGCCCGAACAGCGCCGTCGCCTGCCGCAGCACCTCCTGCTCGTCGAATCCCCGGGGCCTCGCCATGGTTCCATACTAAACGTTCTAGAACGATCCGTCTATAATCGGGGCGACCCCGGATCCGAGAGGGGCAGAGAAGGGTCCGTTACCGGCGGATCTCCGAGGAGTCGATGACCTCGGCCCCGGCCTCCTGGAGGGCCGCGACCGCCTCCTCGGCGGTCTCCTGGGCCACCGGGGCCGTCAGGTCCAGCAGCACTCGGGTCTCGTATCCGGCGTCCACCGCGTCCAGGGCGGTGGCCCTCACGCAGTGGTCCGTGGCGATGCCGACCACGTCCACCGCGTCGATCTCCTGCTCCTGCAGCCAGTCGTCCAGGGACACGTTGACCGTATCCTCGGTCTGCGCGCCGGGCTCCCGCTCGCCGGTGGCCACCGCCTCCTCCGGGACCAGCAGGCCCTCGAAGCCCGAGTATGCGGCCTCGTAGGCGCCCTTGCGGAACCAGGCATCCACGGCGTCGGCGTCCAGGTCCTCATGCACCGCCGCGCCGCGGGAGTGGGCCACGCAGTGCACCGGCCAGGAGGTGCGGAAATCCGGGGTCTCGGAGAAGTGCTCGCCCGGATCCACGTGCCAGTCTTGGGTGCCGACGACGGCGTCGTAGAGGGGACCGTGGGTCAGCAGGTACTCGGAGATGCCGCCGGCAACCTCCGCGCCCCGCTCGGTGGCGAGACTGCCGCCGGGGCAGAAGTCGTTCTGCACGTCCACGATGATCAGGGCACGGGTCATGGAATCCTCCAGGAGCGATGGTCCAGGTGCGCGGCGCGGCGCCGCGCACCTGCGGTATCCGGTTCGGCACCAGGATAGGCGGTGCGTCCCCGGGAGGTCAGGACAGCAGCTGCGTGGGGATGGCCGGCTCCCCCTCGGACAGCCGCCGGGAGGCCGCGGGCAGCTCGGCCCAGGATGCGGCGTGGCGCGCGGCGGCGGCCTTCAGCCCCTCGGCCCCGGTCGCCCCGGGCAGGATCTCACCCTCGCGCACCAGGTCCGTCATCAGCTCCCGCGTCCGCACACCCTCGGGGAGGTCTCCCCTGGCCCGATCCAGGGCCTGCTCGCTGGAGGCCACCACCTCCGCGACGGCCCGGCCGTCCGCGCCCAGCTGGCGCACGGCGTGCTTGCGACCGCCGGTGGAGCCCTTGCCGGCCGAGCGCTTGGCCACTGGCTCCAGCTGCCCGGAAGCGCCCTCCCGGGCCACGAGCTTGTAGACCATGGAGGTGGTCGGCGCCCCGGAGCCGGTGACCAGCCGGGTGCCCACCCCGTAGGAATCCACGGGCGCGGAGCGCAGCCCGGCGATCGCGTACTCGTCCAGATCCGAGGTCACGGTGATCTTCGTGTCCTTCGCGCCGAGCTCATCCAGCAGGGCGCGCACCCACACCGCCTGGGCGCCCAGGTCCCCGGAGTCCAGGCGCACCGCGCCCAGCTGCGGACCGGCCAGCTCCACCGCGGTGCGCACCGCGGCCTCGACGTCGTAGGTGTCCACCAGCAGCGTGGTGCCCGCGCCCTGGGCCGCCAGCTGGGCCGCGAAGGCCGCGCGCTCGTCGTCGTGCAGCAGGGTGAAGGCGTGCGCGGAGGTGCCGATGGTGTGGATCCCGTAGCGCATCCCCGCCTCCAGGTTGGAGGTCCCGGCGAATCCCGCCACCACCGCGGCGCGGGCCGCCGAGACGGCGGCGGCCTCGTGGGCCCGGCGCGAGCCCATCTCCAGGCAGGGCCGACCCGCGGCCGCCCCGACCATGCGCGAGGCCGCGGAGGCGACGGCCGAGTCGTAGTTGAGGATCGAGAGGATCAGGGTCTCCAGGACGCAGGCCTCCGCGAAGGTGCCCTCCACCTGCAGCACGGGGGAGTGGGGGAAGAACGCCTCGCCCTCGGCGTAGCCGCGCACCGAGCCGGTGAAGCGGAAGTCCGCCAGGTACTCGAGGGTCGCATCCCCGACCACCCGGGTGCGGCCCAGGAAATCCAGCTGCTCCGGGGTGAAGCGGAAGTCCGCCAGCTCCTCCAGGAACCGACCGGTCCCGGCCAGCACCCCGTAGCGGCGTCCGGCCGGCAGGCGGCGGGTGAAGGTCTCGAACACGCTGCGGCGCTCGTGGGTTCCGGCCCGCAGGGCCGCTTCGATCATCGTCAGCTCATAGTGATCCGTGAGCAGGGCGGGAGTAGTCTCGATCACGCCTCCCACTGTAGCCACCGCGCCTGGCCCGGCCAAGGACTGCGGCGCCCTCCGCTGGGCTCCCCGCACCCGGGCTGGCCAGCGCTGCGCCGCCACCCGGTGCGACGCCGACGGCGAACCCGCCCCGCCCCGGGACCCGCGTGCCGGGTAGACTCGGGCGGGTCATGGCCCAGCAGCGCACCCAACCGACCCGCACCGCCGTCACCGGCCCCACGGCCCCCGAGACCACCCCGGAGGGCGGGCTCGGGCTGCTCCAGCGCCCCCAGGAGCAGACCCCGTGGCGGGTGCTCGTATGGAACGACCCCGTGAACCTCATGAGCTACGTGACCTGGGTGTTCCGCACCCACTTCGGGCATTCCCAGGCGCAGGCCCACCGGCTGATGCTCCAGGTGCACGAGGACGGGCGCGCCGTCGTGTTCACCGGCAGCCGCGAGGAGGCCGAGCGGCACACCGCCGCGATGCACGGCTACGGGCTGTGGGCCACCTTCGAGAAGGACGGTGAGTGAGATGGCTCGTCCCTTCCGCGCCGGGCGGCGCGGCATCACCGGGCACCTGGAGCAGCCCGAGCGGGAGCTGCTGATCAAGCTGTTCGGCGACGTCGTGACCACCCTGGAGCCGCGGCAGGATCCGGATCAGGACCCGCTGGCCGCGATGCTCGGGATCACCGAGGACGCCGAGGCGCCGGAGGATCCGGCCCTGGCCCGCCTGCTGCCGCAGGCCGCGGCCGATGAGGGCGAGGCCGCGGAATTCCGCCGCTTCACCGAGCGCGGCATCCGCGAGGAGAAGATCGGGCGCCTGCGGATGGCCGCGATGGACTGCGAGGCCCCGAAGCTGCAGCTGGACGACGAGCACGCCCGGGCCTTCGCCGCGGCCCTGAACGACGTGCGCCTGGTCCTGGCTGCGCGCCTGGGGATCCGCGACGAGCAGGACGCCGAGCGCGTGGCCGGCTACACCGACTGGAACCAGGCCACGGACGTGGAGTCCTACATGTCCCTGGTGTACCAGTTCGTCTCCTGGCTGCAGGACTCCCTGATGGAGGCCATGCTCCAGCGACTGTGATCCCCGGACCTTCCCCCTGTGGTCGGTCTCTCGTCGCCCCGGCCACGTGGTCGAGCTCGTGCCGGGGCCCGCTCGCGCAGCGGCTATCCTCGAAGGCATCATGAACTCGCTTCCCGACCAGACCGATGCCGTGACCGCCTGGGGCAGCGCCGCCCCCGCCCGTCCCACCCCCGGGGCCCCGATCGGGGTCTTCGACTCCGGCGTCGGCGGACTGACCGTGGCCCGGGCCATCATGGACCAGCTGCCCCACGAGCAGATCCTCTACGTCGGGGACACGGCCCACGGCCCCTACGGACCGCTGAGCATCGCCCAGGTGCGCGCCAACGCCCTGCGCATCATGGACGACCTCGTGGACTCCGGGGTCAAGGCCCTGGTCATCGCCTGCAACACCGCCTCCTCCGCGGTGCTGCGCGACGCCCGCGAGCGCTACACCCGCCACTACGGGATACCCGTGGTCGAGGTGATCCAGCCGGCCGTGCGCCGGGCCGTGGCCGCGACCCGCAACGACGTCGTCGGCGTGCTGGGCACGGTGGCCACGGTCTCCTCCCGCGCCTACGAGGACACCTTCGCCGCGGCCCCGCAGCTGCGGATCGTCTCCGAGGCCTGCCCGGAGTTCGTGGAGTTCGTGGAGCGCGGCATCACCTCAGGGCCCGAGCTCCTGGAGGCCGTGCGCACCCACCTGGCCCCGCTGCAGGAGGCTGGGGTGGACACCGTCGTGCTGGGTTGCACCCACTACCCCCTGCTCACGGGCGTCATCTCCTACGTCCTGGGGGAGGAGGTCACGCTGGTGACCTCCTCCGAGGAGACCGCCAAGGACCTGTTCCGGGCGCTGATGGCCCAGGACCTGCAGCGCCCGGCCGACGCCCCCGCCCCGCGCCACGAATTCGTGGCCACCGGGGACCCCGAGCGCTTCCAGGCCCTGGCCCGGCGCTTCCTGGGCCCCGAGGTCCTCGGGGTGCGCCACTCAGCGAGCATCGCCGAGTCCTACCCCACCGGCTCCCTGGCGGTGGTCACCCCGGAGATGATCCGCACCGCCAGCGTGGACCTGAGCGCCGTGGCCGCGACATCGGGTGCAGCGGCCGAGGTCGCCGGAGCCGCGGGGACGGATCCCGGGCCCCGCTCCGCGGGGGCCCCGGAACCGGACGCCGAGTCTGGGGCGCAGGAGGGACGGGCATGGAGCTGACCATCATCGGGTGCAGCGGCTCCTTCGCCGGACCCGACTCCGCGGCCTCGTGCTATCTGGTCAGCGGCGAGGATGAGGCCGGGCGCACCTGGCGCATCCTGCTGGACCTGGGCAGCGGGGGGCTCGGGGCGATCCAGCGGCACCTGAGCCTGCCGCAGATCGACGGGATCTTCATCTCCCACCTGCACCCCGATCACTGCATCGACCTGGCCGGCCTGCACATCGCGGTGCGCTGGGATCCGCGCGGCTGGCCCGGGCCGCCGATTCCGCTGTGGGGACCGGCGGACACCCACCCGTACCTGGCCCGCACCCACGGGATCGGCCTGGAGCCCGGGCTCACCGGCTCCTTCGGCTTCCACCCCTGGGCCCCCGGGGAGCCGGTGCGCCTGGGGCCGTTCACGGTGCGGGCCTTCCCCGTGCTGCATCCGGCCCCCGAGCCCTACGCGATCCGGGTGACCCACGAGCTGGCCGGGCGCCGCAGCGTCCTGGCCTACTCGGGGGACTCGGACGCGTGCCCCGGGCTGGTCGAGGCCGCCCGGGAGGCGGATTTCTTCCTGTGCGAGGCCGCCTTCCAGGAGGGGCGCGACGACGCGATCCGCGGGGTGCACCTGACCGGGGTGCGGGCCGGGCGGGTGGCCGCCGAGGCCGATGTCGGACACCTGATGCTCACCCACCTGCCGGTGTGGAACGACCCGGAGGTGGCCCGCGCCGAGGCCTCCCGCACCTACGCCGGGCCGATCTGCGTGGCCGAGGATTCCCGCACCTACGCGATCCCGCCCCGCTGAGCCGCGCCCCGGGCTCCTGCGGGGCGCGGCCGGGGGCGGCCCGGGTACAGTGAGGGACATGACGAGCACCGAGTCCCCCCAGACCCTCCCGCGCGCGGACGGGCGCGCCGTCGACCAGCTGCGTCCGATCTCCATCACCCGCGGGTGGTCCCGCAACGCCGAGGGCTCGGCCCTCATCGAGTGCGGGGACACCCGAGTGCTGTGCACCGCCTCCCTGACCGAGGGCGTGCCCCGGTGGCTCAAGGGCGAGGGCCGCGGCTGGGTCACCGCCGAGTACGCGATGCTGCCGCGGGCCACCTCGACCCGCTCCGCCCGCGAATCCGTGAAAGGCAAGATCGGCGGACGCACGCACGAGATCTCCCGGCTGATCGGGCGCTCCCTGCGCGCGATCATCGACCTGAAGGCCCTCGGGGAGAACACCGTGGTCCTGGACTGCGACGTCCTGCAGGCCGACGGCGGCACCCGCACCGCCGCGATCACCGGGGCCTACGTCGCCCTGGCCGACGCCCTGGACTGGGCGCGCCGGGAGAAGATCCTGCCCCGGGGCGCCCAGCCCCTGACCGACTCCGTGGCCGCGGTGTCCGTGGGCATCATCGACGGGGTGCCCATGCTGGATCTGCCCTACACCGAGGACGTGCGGGCCGAGACGGACATGAACGTGGTGGTCACCGGCTCCGGCAGCTTCGTGGAGGTCCAGGGCACCGCCGAGGGCGCGCCCTTCGACCGGGCTGAGCTGGACAGCCTGCTGGACCTGGCCCTGATCGGCACGGCCGAGCTGTCCAGGATCCAGTCGCAGACGCTGGCCGGTGCCCATGAGTGAGCCGCGGCTGATCCTGGCCACCCACAACTCCGGCAAGCTGCGGGAGCTGCGCGAGATCCTGCGCGATGCCGTGCCGGGCCTGGAGGTGGACGCGGAGGTGGTCGACGCCGGCTCCCTCGGCGTCCCGGACGTGCCCGAGACCGGCACGACCTTCGCCGAGAACTCCCTGCTCAAGGCCCGCGCCGTCTATGAGGCCACCGGCCTGCCGGCCATCGCGGACGACTCGGGCCTGTCCGTGGCCGTGCTGCACGGGGCGCCGGGGATCTTCTCCGCCCGCTGGTCCGGGCGCCACGGCGACGATGCGGCCAACCTGCGCCTGCTGCTGGCTCAGCTGTCCGACATCCCCGATCCGCATCGGGGTGCCGCCTTCGAGTGCGCCGCGAGCCTGGTCGGCCCGGACACCGAGGTCGTGCAGACCGGGCGCCTTACCGGGCGGCTGCTCACCGAGCCCCGCGGGGAGCACGGCTTCGGCTACGACCCGATCCTCGTGCCCGAGGAGCTTCCCGCCGCGTGGGAGGGGGCCAGCTGCGCCGAGATCCCGCCGGAGCTGAAGAACGCGATCAGCCACCGCGCCCGGGCCTTCACCGCGCTGATCCCGCACATCGCCGCCCTGCTGGACGGGGCCGGCGGAGAGAAGGTCTAGCCCGCCGTGGCCCGCATGTCCCCGTTCGCGCTGATGCGCTTCCGACCCCTCATCCAGGCGGTCCTCGACCAGGCCGGGGTCCGGTGCGCGCCCACCGAATGGGACGTGCACTCCAACGGGTCCGCGCACCTGGTGGTCAACGCGGGTCAGCGGGTCAGCGTGCGGGTGGCGAAGAACCACCTGGTGGGCCGGCAGGTCCAGCGCCGCACCGACCTGCTGCGCGCCCTGCCTGCGGACCTGCCCTTCGAGGTGCCCCGCCCCCTGACCCGGGTGCTGGAACGCGGCGGGCACGTCGCCGTCGGGCTGACCTGGGTGCCCGGGCGGCCCCGCGAGGTGGGCCCCGCCCCGGCGCGGGCCCTGGGCCGGGCGCTGCGCGCGATCGACGCGATCGACCCCGCGCCCCTGTCCGCGATGCTCGAACCCTCCCAGTCCCACTGGGGCGGCTCGCACTGGCCGCGCACCGTCCGAGAGCGGATCATCCCCCAGCTGCTGCACGGCAACCGGGAGCGCGCCGAGCGCCTGCTGGACGATGCCCTGGCCCTGGACCCGGTGACCCCCCGGTTCATCCACTCCGACTTCGCCGGGCACAACATCCTGTGGAACCGGGAGCGCATCTCGGGGGTCATCGACTGGGATCATGCCAGCGTCGGGGATCCCGGCTGGGACATCGCCGCGGCCGGGAACTGGTTCGGCTGGGAGGCGGTGACCCGTGTGGTGGGACGCGACTGGGCCGAGCGCGGCCGCGTGCTGCAGCGGCTGATGCCCCTGCAGGCCGTGGGGTATGCGATGACCCACGGCTACGGTGGCGCGACCCTGCGTCAGGCCGTCGAACGGGCCGACCGCTGGATCGAAGCGGAGGCCTGAGGGGCAGGGCGGCCGGTCACCCTCCCGAGGCGCCCCGGACCCCCCACCACCGCCGCGCGGTCTCGACCCAGCGTTCGGCCAGCCGATCGGCCAGCTGCTCGGCCGAGGGATATGTCGGCGCCAGCCCGGCCCGCGCCATCGGCGACTGTGACGTCTCGGAGGCCTCGTCGGAATCCGCCTCGGACCGGGCCTCGGAGTCGGCCGCGGCCCCGCCGTCCGCCGCGTCCGCTTCCGGTCGCGCGATGCCCGCTCCGGTGAGCTCGCGGGCCAGGGCCCGCACGCACCCGGGCACCTGATCCCCGCCCCGCCCCTGCGCGGTCCCCGCGGCGTCGGGATCGGCCAGGACGGCCGCGCTCAGCGGTGCCGCCGCCAGGACGCGAGCCAGACCGGAGCGGGTGGCGCCGGTGGCCCCGTAGGAGGCGAGCAGCCCGGCGGACGGCGCGGATCCGCCCGGATCCCGAGGGCTGAGCAGCTCGAGCACGCGGCGCCGGGCCCGCTCCCGCAGCTGGGCCGGAGCACGACGCCGCGGGTCCGCGCCGTCCCCGGCATCCCCGACGGCCTCGGCGTCCAGCCCGAGCAGGGCCCGCCGATGCAGCACGATCACCAGGCCTGCGGCCAGGGCCTCCGAGTGACCGTGGGTCAGGGCGGTGAGGTTCACGGCCAGCTGGCCCAGCTGCTCCAGGCCCTCGCGCGGGTGCAGGGGGAGCACTGCCAGGCGGGGGAGGAAGGCGTCATCGGCCAGCTCGGTGAAGGGGGTGCGCGCCGGATACGGCATGTCACCGGCGCACAGGGCCCGGGCCAGCAGCGGGTGCCGCTCGGCGAAGTCCGCGGGGGCCAGGCGGGCGGCCTCGGGCTCCCACCACGCCCTCGGCGGCATCGGGGCGGCCTCCTCGGGGTTCAGACCCAGCGCCCGGGCCCAGCGCAGATCGCCTAGCCACACGCACGCCGTCTCGTCCGCGCCGACCCCCTGCGCGGACCAGTCCAGGGCTTCGCGCAGCCCCTCGATGCCGGCGGCCAGCGCGCCCAGCAGCTCGGGGCGGTCTCGGGCCTGCGCGCGCAGCGCCGCGCGCACCAGTGCGGGGTACTCGGCGGCGTCGGGGAAGGGGATGGGCAGGGAATCCATGGTGCTCATTCTGTCAGTCGCCCGGGTTACGTTGGAGCCATGAAGATCCTGCACACCTCGGACCTGCACCTGGGGCGCAGCTTCCACGGCCGCTCCCTCCAGGCGGATCAGGAGGCCATCTGCGCCGAGCTGGTGCGGGTCTGCGCCCGGCAGCAGGTGGATGCGGTGCTGATCGCGGGGGACGTCTACGATCAGGCCTCCCCGCGCACCGAGGTCATCCAGCTGCTCTCCCGGCTGCTGGGCGAGCTCAACGCCCAGGGCACCACGGTGGTGCTGACCTCCGGTAACCACGACTCCGCGGCCCGACTGGGTTTCGGGGACACCATCCTGGAAGGGGCGGGGGTGCACCTGCGCACCCGCCTGGCCGACGCCGCGCGGCCGGTGCTGCTGGACGAGTCCACCGCGGTGTACGGCATCCCCTACCTGGACCCGCGGGCCGCGGGCCCCAGCCTGGGGGTGCAGCCCACGCACGCGGCGGTGCTGGAGGCGGTGGCCGAGCGCATCCGGGCGGATCTGGCCCGGCGCCCGGGGGTGCGCGGCATCGTCATGGCGCACTGCTTCGCGGTGGGGGCCGAGCCGACGGATTCGGAGCGGGCCATCGAATCGGGCAGCCTCGGGGCCGTGCCGGCGTCGGTGTTCCGGGGCCTGGACTACGCCGCCCTGGGGCATCTGCACGGGCGCCAGCAGATCACGCCGACGGTGCGCTACAGCGGCTCGCCCCTGCGCTTCTCCTTCTCCGAGACGGACCAGGTCAAGGGCTACTGGATGCTGGAGCGCACGGAGGGCGGCATCGAGGCGAGCCCGGGAGTCTGGGAGCACCAGGTGCCGCTGGCCCGGCTGCGGGGGCGCCTGGAGGAGCTGCTGGCGGACCCGGAGCTGGACTGGGCCCGGGAGCGGATGTGCCAGATCACCCTGACCGACGCGGAGCGGCCGGCGCATCCGATGGAGCGGCTGCGCACCCGCTTCCCGCACACCGTGGAGCTGCTCTTCGACGGTCTGCGCACCCGCCCGGCCGGCTCCTACGCCCAGCGCCTGGCCCGGGCCCGCACCCCGGAGCAGGTGTGCGCGGAGTTCTACGAGCAGGTCCGCCGCCGCCCCCTGGATGAGCCGGAGCGGCGGCTGGTGGAGGGGGCCCTGGACCGGGCCCGGGACGAGCAGGCGCACGAGGCGGAGGCGACGGACGCGACGGAAGGGAAGCGGGCATGAGGATCCACCGGCTGCGACTGGAGGCCTTCGGCCCGTACCGGCAGGCCCAGGAGATCGACTTCGAGCCGCTGAACGAGGCCGGGCTCTTCCTGCTCACCGGGCCCACGGGCGCCGGCAAATCCACGGTGTTCGAGGCGCTCACCTTCGCCCTGTACGGCACCACCACCGTCCCGGAGAACGCCAAGGGCCTGAAATCGCATTTCGCCGAGGCCGCGGCCAAGCCCTCGGTGGAGGTGGAGGTGAGCATCGGGGAGCACCGCTACCTCGTGCAGCGCAGCCCCGCCTGGAACCGGCCCTCGACCCGGGCGAAGGCCGGCTACGTCGAGCAGCACGCCACGGTGCTGGTGCGCCGGCGTCCCGAGGCGGATCCGGAGGCCGAGTGGGAGGTGGTCTCCACCCGGATGGATGAGGCCGGTGAGCACCTGGCCCAGGCCATCGGCCTGACCCGTCAGCAGTTCGCCCAGGTGGTCATGCTCCCGCAGGGTCGCTTCGCCCAGTTCCTGCAGGCCTCCTCCTCGGACCGCGAGGAGCTGCTGCGGCGGCTGTTCCCAACGGACCTGTACGCGGAAACGCAGCGGGTGCTGCAGGAGCAGGCGCGGGCCGCCCGGGAGGAGCTGGCCGATGCCGCCCGGCAGCGTGAGCACCTGCTGGCCGAGTTCGCTCGGCTGCAGGAGCGGGAGCGCGGCCTCCTGACCCCGGAGCACGGCGATCACCCCGGTGCGCTCGGCGCGCCCGGACGGCAGACAGCCGAGCCTGAGGCGCCGGAGGAACGAGAAGAACCGGGGGAACAGGAAGACTCGGGGGAGCAGGAGCCGGCCCGCCGGATCCACCGGGCCCAGCGGCGTCTGGCCGAGGCCGCAGCCGGTCTGGAGGAGGCCCTCGGCTCCGCGCGCGCGGCCTGGACCCGGCATCGGGAGGAGACGGCCCGGCAGCGCGACGCGCTGGAGGCCGCCCGGGAGCACGCCGTCCTGCAGCGGCGGGCCGAGGACCTGCGCGCCCGGGAGGCCGAGCACCGCCAGCGCACCGAGCGCCTGGCCGCGGCCGAGCGGGCCGAGCCCGTGCGCGCGGCCGAGGATCAGCGCCGCGCCGCAGAGGAGGAGCTGCACCAGATCCAGCAGGAGCTCACCGACCTGACCCGCCGGGCCCGCAGGCTGCGCCAATCCGGACCGCACGCCGTCGCGCCGGATGCGCGGGAGCAGGCCCTGGACGAGCGGTTCTGGGAGCAGGTCGGGGCCGAGCCCGACGCCGACCCGGATGCTGAGGACGATGCCGCCTCCGGTCTCGCCTCCGACGGCGAGCACGCGGCCGAGGTCGAGAACGCGCCCGAGGGCGCGCAGGCCGGTTCGGATGCGGTTACAGCCGAGGGGCAGGAGGCCTCCGCTCAGGGGGAGCATCCCTACCGGGTGCGGCTGCGGGAGCGGCGTCGAGCCCTGGAGGCCGAGCTGCGCGCCGCCGAGGAGCAGGCCGCGGCCGAGGAGCAGGCCCGCGGGCTGGTGGAGCGGATCCGCCGTGCGCAGGAGGCTGTCGGGGCCACCCGGGAGGAGATCGACCGGACCCAGGCCGCCGCGCAGCGGGAGGCCGAGGCCGTCGCCGCCCAGGAGCACCTCGCCGCAGATGCTGCGCCGGCCCGGCAAGAGGAGCAGGAGGCCACCCGGGCTCGACGGCGCAGCGCCGAGCGGATCCGTCACCTGGAGCAGCGGCGGGAGCTGGCCGAACGCCACGAACGGGCCGAACACGAGCGCACCGAGACCCTGGAGCGCTACGAGCGCCTGCAGAGCGCGCGCCTGCGCGATGCCGCGGCGACCCTGGCCGAGGACCTCGTCCCGGGGCGTCCGTGCCCCGTCTGCGGCAGTCGGGAGCATCCCGACCCGCATGCCGGAGCCATGCCCGGGTCTGTCCCCGGCGGCGCCGATTCCGCGCCGGGGCAGACCGAGGCGGGCCTCGACCGGGGAGCGGGGGACGGCAGCGGGCAGGCCGCGCCCCCGGATCTGAGTCCCAGGGCTCTGCAGGAGGCCCGGCGGCGCCGCGACGCCGCCCTGGCCGAGGCCCAGCGGATCCTCGAGGCGCTGGCCCGGGTCGACGCCGCCCTCGAGGCCCTGGACGCCGAGGGCACCCCGCCCACCCCCGAGCAGGCGCAGAAGGGCCTCGACGCGGCGGCAGCGCGGGTGCGCGCGGCCGAGCAGGCCGAGCGGCGGGCCGAGCAGCACCGGGGCCGGGCCCAGCGCCTGGCGCAGGAGCTGGATCGGCTGCGCGAGCGCCTGCGGGGACAGGAGCTGGAGCACCGCGACCTGCAGACCCGCGGCGCCCAGGCTCGGGAGCGGGCCCGCTCCGCTCGGGCCCGGCGCGGCGGCGACCCCCGGGACCTGCTCGACTCCTCGACGCTGCGCACCCGACTGGCCGCCGCGGAGGACTTGGAGCGGCTGCTCGAGCGGGTGCTCGGCGGTCTGGAAGCCCGCTCCCGCACCGCACGGCGTCGAACCCGGTCTGCCCGCGCGGGCGCGCAGGCCGCGCGGGAGGCGGGCTTCGCAGATGTCTCCGAGGCGCTGGCGCGGTCCCTGGATCCGCAGCGGCGCGGACAGCTGCGCCGGACCGTGGCCGCCGAGGAGCAGGAGCGGGCCCGGCTGGAGGAGGCCTGGCAGGCCCCGGCCCATCGCAGGCTGCTGGAGGAGGCGCAGCGGGCCGAGGCCGAGGGGCTGGATGCGGCGTCGATCACCGATCCGCAGCGGCGCGGCGAGCTGGTCGAGGAGGCCGCCCGGCGCGAGGCCGCCGCCCAGGAGGAGCACGAGCGGGTCCTGCTCACCCGGGAGCGGGCCCAGCAGCTGCTGGCCGATCTGCGGGAGCTGGCCGTCCGCTGGGAGGACTGGGCCCGACGCTCCGGGCAGCGGGCCGAGCGGGCCCGGCGCATCGGGGACCTCGCGGAGGTGGCCGCCGGCAACGGGGCCGAGAACCTGCAGCGGATGTCCCTGACCACATACGTGCTGGCCGCCCAGCTCGAGGAGATCGCCGAGGCCGCGAGCCTGCGGCTGCAGCAGATGAGCTCGGGGCGCTACACCCTGCGCCACTCCGACGCCGCGGCCGGGCACGGGCGCCGCTCCGGGCTGGGCCTGGAGGTCTTCGACGCCTGGTCCTCCGTGGCCCGCCCGACCAGCTCCCTGTCCGGAGGGGAGTCCTTCATGGCCTCGCTGTGCCTGGCCCTGGGCCTGGCCGACGTCGTGCAGGCCCGGGCCGGCGGGGTGCAGATCGACACCCTGTTCGTCGACGAGGGCTTCGGCAGCCTGGACGAGGATACGCTGGAGGACGTCATGGACGCGATCGACGGACTGCGCGAGAACGGGCGGGTCATCGGGCTGATCAGCCACGTCGCGGACCTGCGCGCCCGGATCCCGCAGCACCTGCGCGTCCGGCGCACCCCGGCCGGATCCCTGATCGAAAGCGACGCAGGATGAGAACCCCACCCGCCACGGCACCCGGGTCCACCGGGTCCTTCCGCTTCCCCCCGGCCGCCCGGGCCGGCACGGCCTGGGCCCGGCTGCGCGTCCTGGCGCGCCTGGTCGGACTGGGCTACCTGGGGGTGACCGTCTTCGCCCGCCTTCCGGTGGCCATGCTGCCGCTGGGCACGCTGGTGATGATCGCCTCCTGGACCCGGCAGGTGCTGCTGGCCGGGTACGCCGCCGGCGCGGTGGCCCTGGCGCTGGCCGTGTCCGTCCCCCTGTACGGGATGCTCGCCCGACGCGTGGGCCAGCGGGTGGTCCTGCTGTTCTGCTCGGCGGCCAACACCGCCGCCCTGCTGTGGCTGATCCACGAGGCCGACCGGGTCCAGCGTCACCCGGAGATCGGTATCGGGCTGCTGCTGGCCGCGTGCGCGGTCACCGGGGCCACCTGCGCTCCCGTGGCGGCCCTGGCCCGGATCCGCTGGGCGGGGGAATCCCAGCGCCTGGCCGATCGCAGCCTGCTGAACTCCTCCCTCGCCTTCGAATCCGTCGCGGACGTGCTGGCCCTGCTGCTCGGGGCCGCGGTGACCGGGCTCAGCTGCGTCATCGGCGGCCCGCACACGGGGCTGCTCATGGTCGTGCCGGTCAACGTCGTCGGAGTGCTGGCCTTCGCGTTCTTCCGGCTGCGCCACGCCCTCGGCCCCACCAGCCCGCCGCCGGAGCCGGAGGCGGCCGCCGAGGACGCCGCCAGGCGCTCGCTGATGTGGCTGCCGGTGGTGGGCATGGGCGCCCTGGGGCTGCTGCTCGGATCCATGCAGTCCTCGCTGGTCAGCTACACCATGAACTTCGACGCCGTGCAGTACGTGGGGCTGCTCTACGCCGTGCTCGGCGGATCCAGCCTGGTCTCGGCGGTCATCGTCGTCGGGCTGCGGGCCCGGACCAACACCTGGGGGGCGTGGCTGCTGTGGGCGTGTCTGCTGACCCTCGTGGGGATGCCGGTGTCCATGCCCACCGGGGACGCCACGCTGGCGCTGAGCCTGGTCGTGGAGGGGGCGGTGGTCGGGGTCGCCCTGATCGTCACCGACTCCGTGGTGATGTCCATCGCCCCGGTGCGCTGCCTGGACCTCGTGCTCACTTCGGCGCTGGCCTCGCTGCTGGCCGGCAACGCCCTGGGGCTGGCCTGGGGCGCGGTGCTGGGGGACTCCCTGGGCTACAACTCCGCGCTGATGCTCCCGGTGCTCTCCGCCGGGGCCTACCTGCTGCTGGCCCACCTGTACGGGTACCTGTGGCGCCAGCGCTTCGAGCGCCGGGAGACCGACGCGCGCCTGGCCCGGCACCTCGCCCGCCGCGACGGACGGTGACCCCAGCGGGTCGAGACAGGCCGAGCACGCTGGACCAGGACGCGGAGCGGGCCGGAGCGCCCCCCCTCAGCTGGGAGGGATGCTCCGGCCCGATCTCGCCGCGGGGCGGCCCCGTGCGGTGCAGGACCGGCTCAGTGGCCGCGGTCGATCCACTCCTGTCGGTGCGGGGCCTCCGCCCCGATCGTCGTCGTCTCCCCGTGACCGGTGAGCACCGCGGTGCCCGGGTCCAGGCTCAGCAGATTCTCCGTGATCGAGTCGATGATCGTCGGGAAGTCGCTGAAGGAGCGGCCCGTGGCCCCGGGTCCGCCCTGGAATAGGGTATCCCCGGAGAACACCACCGGGGAGGAGCCCTCCCAGGACAGGTCCTCACTCAGGAAGCACACGGAGCCGGGGGAGTGGCCCGGGGTGTGCAGCACGGTCAGGGTGGCCCCGCCGGCGGGGATCCGCTGCCCCTCGGACAGCGGCTGCGGCTGCACGTCCGTGTCCGGGTTGGCCAGCAGCCACAGCGGGCGGTCCTCCGGGTGCAGCAGCACCGGCGCGCCGAAGCGCAGGGAGGCCTCCGGAGCCAGTCCGGCGTGGTCGTCGTGGGCGTGGGTCAGCAGGATCGCGGTGACCTCCCGATCCCCGACCAGCCCGGCGACGGCCTCCAGGTCGTGCGCCGGGTCGATGACCACGCAGCGCACGTCATCGCCGATCACCCAGACGTTGTTCTCCACCTCCCAGGTCCCCCCGTCCAGGGAGAAGGTGCCCGCGGTGACGGTGTTCTCGATGCGGGTGCTCACGCGCCACCTCCCGGCAGGTCCACCACAGAGCGCAGCACGGCCCCGTCGGCCATCTTCTGGAAGGCCTCGTTGATGTGCTCCAGGTCCGTGCGCTCGGTGACGAACGCATCCAGGTCCAGCCGGCCCAGGCGGTACTGGTCCACGAGCATCGGGAAGTCCCGGGTGGGCAGGCAGTCCCCGTACCAGGCGGGGCGCACGGAACCGCCGTGGGAGAAGACGTCGGCCAGGTCCAGGGTGAGCTCGGTGCCCGGGTTCGGCACGCCGACCAGGACCAGGCGACCGGCCAGGTCCCGGGCCTCGAAGGCCTGGCGGAAGGTCTCGGCCACCCCGACGGCGTCGATGACGACGTCGGCGCCGTGCCCGCCGGTCAGCTCGCGGATCGCCTCCACGGCGTCGCGCTCGGAGGAGTCCACGGTGTGGGTGGCGCCCAGGCGCTCGGCGGCGGCCAGCTTCTGTCCGTCCACGTCGACCGCGATGATCGTGGTGGCCCCGGCCAGGGCGGCACCCGCCACGGCCGCCACCCCGACCCCGCCGCAGCCGATCACGGCCACGGATTCGCCGCGGCGCACGGCCCCGGTGTTCAGCGCCGCCCCGATCCCGGCGGTGATGCCGCAGCCCAGCAGCCCGACGGCGGCGTACTGGTCCCGGTCCATGTCCCCTTCGATCTTGGTGCATTGGCCGGCGGCCACGAGGGTCTTCTCCGCGAAGGCGCCGATCCCCAGGGCCGGCTCCAGCTCGGTGCCGTCCTCCAGGGTCATCTTCTGGTGCGCGTTGTGCGTGTCGAAGCAGTACCAGGGCTCCCCGCGGCGGCAGGCGCGGCACTGGCCGCACACGGCCCGCCAGTTGAGGATCACGTGGTCGCCGACGGCGACGCCGGTGACGTCCTCGCCCACGGCCTCGACGATCCCGGAGGCCTCGTGGCCCAGCAGGTAGGGGAAGTCGTCCCCGACCCCGCCCTTCTGGTAGTGCATGTCGGTCTGGCAGACCCCGCAGGTGAGGACCTTGACGAGGGCCTCACCCGGGCCCGGATCCGGGACGGTGATGGTGGTCAGCTCGGCGGGAGCGTCCTTCTCCCGCACGATGACGGCCTTGACCTGCTGCATGGTTCCTCCTCAACGGTTGGGGTGGCCTCGTGCGCGCACCCGATCGACCCGGCCTCTCGGCGGGCGCGCACGGCGGCGGTCCATGACCAGTCAATCACGAGAAGCCGCTGCCGCGCCCAGATGGGCCGCGCCGACCCGGCGGAAGATTCCGCTGGTCAGGGCGTCGGCGTGGGTGCGCTGCGGCAGGGGCAGGGCGGTGCAGCGCGGTGCCAGCGCCGCCAGCCGCGCCAGGTCGGGCCCGGCGATGGCGTCACTCGCGCCGGCCGCCAGCAGGAGCGGCTGGCCTGGTCCCGGGGCGGGGACGAAGCGCGGGTGGGTGACCAGCGGCAGCAGCGCGGCGATGCGATCGCGGGGGATCGTGGAGCGGGCCAGGACCCCGCCCAGCTCGGCCAGTGCGGGATCCGGGTCCCGCGGGCCCGGAAGGACTCCCGATTCGGTGGGCCCGAGGAGGCCCGCAGACTCTCGTGGACCGGTGCCGGGGTCGGGTGCGGGGGAGGGGCCGCCTGTCCGCGCCGGGGGAAGCTCGGCCAGCAGATCGCGGGCGGGCAGCCCGCCCAGGACCAGGCGGCGGAGGGCTTCCGGCTCCTCCCGGGCCAGCTGCCACAGCAGCCGGGCACCGAGGGAGTAGCCCAGCCCGTCCAGCAGCACCGGCGCCCCGAGGCTCTCGCAGGCCTCGGCTCCGGCCTCCAGGAGGGCCGCCAGCAGCCCCGGCACCCCGTCGGCCTCCTCCACGGGGATCTCACCGGAAGCGCTGGCCCCGGCCGCGGGGGCGGGATCCCCGTGTCCGGGCAGCTGGATGAGCACCAGGTCCCGGTGGGCCAGGATACGGGTCCACCCTGTGCGCACCCAGCACTGCGCGGCAGTCACCGCCAGCCCGTGCACCAGCAGCACCGGCGGCTGGGCAGGCGAGAGGGCCCGCCCCGCCGCCCCGGAAGGGGCTGCGGGGCGGGCCCGGTGCAGGCTCCAGCGCAGGCCGGTCACCTCAGTCCTGTTCGGAGTAGTCCAGGTGGTCGTTGTGCAGGCGCAGCTGCCGGCCCTGCTTGACCAGATCGGCGTGGGCGTCGCGCATCTTCTCCGCCTGGCGGATGCCGCGCGGGGGCAGCTGGATGTCCTCCTCGGCCCGGATGCCGGATTCCAGCTGGCGGGCCCGCTCCAGCTCGGAGTCCAGCACCGCCCCGAGCAGCAGGACGTTGTTCATGATCCAGATCAGCAGCAGCATGACGATCACGCCACCGAGGGTGCCGTAGGTGGCGTTGTAGTTGGAGAAGTTGGAGACGTAGAACCCGAAGGCCGCCCCGGCCACCCCCATCATGACCAGCGCGATGGCGGCGCCGGGACTGATCCAGCGCAGCTTGGGCTGCTTGATGTTGGGGGTCGCGTAGTACAGCAGCGCGATCAGGGCCACGACCAGCACGAGGGCGATCAGCCAGCGCACCCAGTTCCAGATCTGGGTGATCTGGTCGCCGATGCCCAGGTGGTCGGAGAAGAACTCGATGACCCCGCCGGAGAGCAGCACGGTGAGCATGGTCAGCACCACGAGGATGACCATCGTGAAGGTCACCAGCAGGTTCCAGGGGCGCAGCTTCCAGATCGGTCGGCCCTCCACGACGCCGTAGATCCGGTTCAGGGCACGACCGAAAGCGCCGGTGTACCCGGAGGCGGTCCACAGGGCGCCGACGATACCGGTGATCAGGGCCAGGCCGGCGCCGTTGCCCTCCGTGAGCTGGCGGATGGGCTGCTCGATGAGGTCCATCAGCTGACTGGGGGCGTACGGCTGGATCAGGTCCAGGATCGTCTCGGTGGTCTGCTCACCCTGGCCGAACACGCCCAGCAGGGACACGACGGCCAGCAGCCCCGGGAACACCGAGAGCACCGTGAAGTAGGTCAGGGTCGCCGCGAGGTCCGTGCAGCCCTTGGAGGTGAAGGAGTTCAGCGTCCGCTTGAGGATGTAGCCCCAGCCGGGCTTGGAGATGCTGGTGACCTTGCGGGTCTTGTGCCGATGCGGCGAGGAGGACTGCTCCTCGTCGATCTCGGCTTTGGCGATGGTCTGTTCGGGCAGGTTCACCGGTGGCTCCAGTCGGGGGTCGGCGCGGGGACCGCGCAGGGTGGTCGCCGGGGCCGATGCCGCCCGAACGACTCGGGCGGCATCGGCTCGCGGGGCAGCGGGGCTCTGTCAGCGGGTCTCGTGGTGGATGCCGAGGACCTTCGCGGTGCGCGACATCGTCTCCTCGGCCAGTCGGGCGTCGTCGTTGAGACGGTGACCGTAGGTGGGCACCAGCTCGCTCAGTCGCGAGGACCAGGCGTCGATGCGCTGCGGGAAGCACTTCTTGATGAGGTTGAGCATGATCGGCACGGCCGTGGAGGCGCCGGGGGAGGCGCCCAGCAGGGCCGCGATCGAGCCGTCCCCATGGGTGATCAGCTCGGTGCCGAACTGCAGCACCCCGCCCTTCTTCGCGTCCTTGCGCATGACCTGCACGCGCTGGCCGGCCTCGATCAGCTCCCACTCATCCGCGTCTGCCTCCGGGTAGTACTCCCGCAGGGAGGCGATCTTGGAGGAGCGGGTCTTGACCAGCTCGCTGAGCAGGTACTTGACGAGATCCAGGTTGTCCAGCCCGGCGCGGGCCATCGGGTAGACGTTGTCCGCGCGCACCGAGCGGAACAGGTCCAGCAGGGAGCCGTGCTTGAGGAAGTTGGTCTTGAATCCGGCATAGGGCCCGAACAGCAGCGACCGCTTGCCGTCGACCCATCGGGTGTCCAGGTGCGGCACGGACATGGGCGGGGCCCCGACGGAGGCCTGGCCGTAGACCTTCGCGTCGTGCTGGGAGGCGGTGTCCTCGTTGGTGTTGCGCAGGAACAGCCCGGAGACCGGGAAGCCGCCGAAGCCGCGGCCCTCGGGGATCCCGGACTTCTGCAGCAGCGGCAGCGCGTAGCCGCCGGCGCCGAGGAAGACGAACTTCGCCCGCACCAGCAGGTCGTCATCGGAGTCCAGCAGGTTGCGCACCCGCAGGGACCAGGAGCCGTCGGACTCCTGGCGCAGGTCCTGCACCTGGTGGCCGTAGCGCACGGAGGCGCCCTGCCCGGTCAGGCGCTCGGTGAGCTGGCGGGTCAGGTTGCCGAAGTCCACGTCCGTGCCCTCGGGGGACCAGTTGGCGGCGATGCGCTGGGAGGCGTCGCGTCCGCGCACCGTCAGCGGCGCCCACTGCTGGATCTGGTCGCGGTCCTCGGTGAAGCGCATCGAGGAGAACAGGGTCTGCGGGTGCAGGGCCTCCCAGCGCTTCTTCAGGTAGTCGCTGTGGGCGTCCCCGAAGACCAGGGACATGTGCGGCACCGGGTTGATGAAGCCGGCGTCGGCGAGCTTGCCCTCCTCCACCAGGGTGGCCCAGAACTGGCGGCTGAGCTGGAACTGCTCGTTGATGTTCAGGGCCTTGGCCGGGTCCACCGTGCCGTCAGCCCCGAGCGGAGCGTAGTTCAGCTCGCACAGGGCCGAGTGCCCGGTGCCGGCGTTGTTCCACGGGTTGGAGCTCTCCGCACCGACCTTGTCCAGCCGCTCGAACAGGGTGATGTCCCAGTCCGGCTCGAGCTCCTGGAGCAGGACCCCGAGGGTCGCGCTCATGATTCCGCCGCCCACCAGGGCGACGTCGGTCTTCAGGGTCTTGGTCACGGCAGTCCTGTTCTCCTGTGCTCGACGGTGCGGCAGGCGGGGCCGACGGCGACCGCGCCTGCGGGCCGTCCGCGGGGCGGACGCGCGATGCGCGGGGCGCACCGCTCAAGCCTCCGGGACGGCCTCGGCTCCCCTCAGCGTAGCCCTCCGCGCGGGCGGAAATCGAACGCGCCCGGCCCTGGGCCGGGTGCGCGGGCTCAATCGCTGAGGGTGACCCGGTCGAATTCGGCGACGCCGGTGGCGACCAGCGGGTACCCGGTGACCCGCGAGCTCAGCGCGACCGCGGAGATCGGATAGGCCAGCGGCACCGCCGGCACGGTCTCGGAGACCATCTCGTTGATCCGCCGGTAGGCGTCCTTGCGGGTGTCCCCGTCCTGCTGGCCGGCCGCGTCCTCGACGGCCTCGAACAGCTCGGACTCCTGCACGCCGAGCAGATCGGTGCGACGGGAGAACAGCGAGGCCAGAAAGGCGTCCGGATCCCGGTAGGTGCCCATGATCCCGGTCAGGGCCAGGGCCCGATCCGGGTCCTCGGCGTGGATGCGCGCCGGATAGTCCTCGGACCAGGGGATCGGCACCGGTTCGATCGTGAAGCCCGCCTTGGTCAGCCCCTCGGCGATCCGCGCGTAGATCGCCTCCGGCTCCTGCAGGTACGGCAGGGAGACATCCGTGGGATAGCAGAAGCGCAGGGCTCTGCCGTCATAGTCCGAGGCCTGCACGAGACGCTGGGCCAGCCCGAGGTCGTAGCGGTAGGCGGATCCGGTGCCGCTGCCGCTGACGTCGAAGAGCTTGGGGGTGAAGTCGTTGGCGGTCTCGGTGCCCTCGGGGTAGTAGGAGCGCACGATGTCCGACCGGTTGATCGCGTGGGCGGCGGCCCGGCGCAGCTGAACGCTGGCGAAGACCGGGTGTCGCTGGTTGATCGCCAGGAACGCCAGGTTGTACGGGTCCCGCTGCTGGATCTGGTAGCCGCGTCGGGCGAGACTGACGAAATCCGACGTGCCCACCAGGTCGATCGCATCGGCTTCGCCGGTGAGCAGCCAGTAGTAGCGGGTCTGGGCCCCGATGACCGTGGGGAACACCAGCTCCTGCACCTGTGGGGCGTCCCCCCAGTAGTCCTCGTTGCGGCGCAGCCGCACGGTCTGGTCCTCGCGCTGCTGGAAGACGAAGGGCCCGGTGCCCACCGGGTGCCCACCGGGGTCCTTCCCGTCCGCGAAGGAGGCGGGGGAGGCGATGCCGAAGGCCGGCTGGGTCAGGGCGCGGATCAGCGCCGGGTGCCGGCGGTTCAGCCGCAGGACGACGGTGCGGGCGTCGGGGGCGGTGCACTCGGCGAACAGGGCCGGTGCCTCGGCGGTGCCGGGCATCCGGAACACGGTCTGGAAGGCCGTGGGCGGGTGGTGCTGGGTGCGGGCCGCCTCCGCCCAGCGCAGGACGTTGGCCCGCACGGCCTGGGCATCGAAGGTCCGCCCGTCGTGGAATCGGGGGGAGGAGCGCAGGCGGAAGGTGTAGGTCAGCCCATCCCCGGAGATCTTCCACGACTCGGCCAGATGGGCCATGGCCTCCCCGGTGTCCGGGTTGGCCCGCACCAGCGGCTCCAGCACCTGCGCGCTGATCCGCGCCGTCTCCAGTCGGCCGTCGGTGGAGGGGTCCAGGCTGGGGGCCGGGGCGGCGTCGGCGAAGGTCAGCCGCGTCGGATCCGCCGAGGCGCTGGCCGCCGGGGAGGGCTCCTCCCCGGAGCACCCGCTCAGCGCCAGCCCGGCGGCGAGGCAGCCGCCCAGGAATCCTCGACGGCTCGTGCTCACGGGGGCTCCTTCCTCAGGGGTACCGGGGTGCCGGTGCGCGAGACGGGACTCGAACCCGCACGCCGCAGGGCACAGGAACCTAAATCCTGCGTGTCTGCCAGTTCCACCACTCGCGCTCGCTGGCCCCGGCGCGTCCTCCCGGTTGAGGGAGGTGCGGGGCCGGGGTCGGCCCTCGCAGTCTACCGGCTCGGCCTCGCCGCGGTCCGGCAGGGCCCCCGCCCGGGGTATTCAGTCGGACAGGCCGAGCTCGCGGCGCAGCCTGGCCACGTGTCCTTTCGCCCGCACGTTGTACTGGGCCAGGCGCACGGCGCCCTCGGCATCGACGACGACGGTGGAGCGGATCAGGCCCACGCTGGTGCGTCCGTAGTTGGTCTTCTCCCCCCAGGCGCCGTAGGCCTCGGCCACGGCGTGGTCGGCATCGCTGAGCAGGGTGAATCCCAGGTCGTGGTGCTCGGCGAAGGAGCGCAGCTTGGCCGGGGAATCGGGGGAGATGCCCACGACGCGGTAGCCGGCCGCGCCGAGTGCCGCGAGGCTGTCGCGGAAATCGCAGGCCTGGGTCGTGCACCCCGGGGTCTCCGCGCGGGGGTAGAAGTAGACGACGACGGGCTGCCCGCGCAGTGCGCTCAGGCTCACGGGGTGCCCGTCGGCGTCGGGGAGGGTGAACTCGGGGGCCCGGTCTCCGGGACTCAGGCGACGGCTCTCGGTCATGACGGCGGGGTCCTCCTGGGGGCTCGGATGGCGTGAAAGCGACAGTCTATACTGCTGGGCATGCCACAAATCCGGGAATGGTCGATCTCGCGCCTGATGTCCACGGCCGCGCGCATGTTCGAGTACAACTGGAACCGCAAGCTGCAGGCGCTGGGACTGACCCACGCGGGGGTCATGGCCCTGGACGTGATCAGCCGCGAGGGCGGGCTGACCCAGGCGCAGGTGGCGCACAAGGTCGGCGTTCAGGCCCAGACCATGGGCAAGACCCTCACGCGCCTGGAGGCGCACGGGCACATCGCTCGGGAGCGCAATGCGGTGGACCGTCGCAGCTACGTGATGGTTCTCACGGACAAAGGTCGCCGTGCGCTGGCGGAGGCCGCCGAGATCGAGCACGACCTGGCCGGCACCGGCGTGCTGGATCACGAGGAGCTGCGCCAGGCGCTGGAGCAGGTGATCCGCGACCTGTCCGAGACCGACACCATGCCGCTGGACGTCGTGCGCGCCGAGGGCTCCGGGCTGGTGTCCGGGATCTCCCCGGCATCGTCGGAGCCGCGGGGCTAGCCGACGGCCGGATGGCACGGCCGTCAGGGGTGACACCCGACGAGCAGGGGCCCGATCCTCGGCGGATCGGGCCCCTGCTCGCGTTTCTCGGTGCGCCCCCCGGGACTCGAACCCGGAACCCATTGATTAAGAGTCAATTGCTCTGCCAATTGAGCTAGAGGCGCTC